>Ga0213831_1000357_pt1 | contig 36338 bp, 30 predicted proteins | sample SWATP12_FD_163421 | JGI IMG/M metagenome (GOLD analysis project Ga0213831, IMG submission 163421) | Coastal seawater microbial communities from Marineland, Florida, United States - SWA TP1 #2 | ecosystem: Environmental > Aquatic > Marine > Coastal | place: USA: Florida | collected 2016-08-06 | reverse complement strand
TACTGCGCGGGTAATTGTTTTCATAGTGGTTTTCATGTTTCTCGTCCCATTTGTCCAGGAATTGGATGATTGGTAAAAAAAGTGTAAAAATACAGTTAACGAATAATAATTTGGATGAGTTTAGACCAATTGCAAATAAGCGGATGGTCTATAAGACGAAAGTCGTAACACATGGTAAGTAAATAGAATTTTCGCTTTCGCTAAGACCAAAGTCGCATTTTTCTTTGGTCAGGAACGGCTACATTGATCTATCAACAATATCACTGCTTTTTATTAAAAATTGGAGGCACATCAAAATGACTGCCAGCAAGATATACCCGGTTTCAGAGGACATCAAAGCATCTACGCACCTGACTGAAGAGCAATACTTCGAGATGTATAAGAAGTCGGTTGAAGATCCTGAAGGATTCTGGGGCGAACATGCCAGCACGCTGGATTGGTATACCAAGCCTACAAAAGTAAAAAATACTCATTTCGGCGCCGATGACGTGTCAATTAAATGGTTTGAAGATGGCGAAATCAACGCCAGCTATAACTGTATCGACCGTCACCTGGAAAAAAATGCCAAGAAAACGGCTATTTTCTGGGAAGGCGACTCGCCTGAAGACAGTGATGAAATCAGTTTCCAACAACTGCATTATGAAGTATGCAAACTGGCTAATGGCCTGAAAAAGCTGGGTGTAGAGAAGGGTGACCGTGTTGCCATCTACATGCCAATGGTGCCTCAGGCAGCTTATGCCATGTTGGCGTGTGCACGCATTGGTGCCGTACACTCGGTGATCTTTGGCGGTTTCTCGCCAAACGCGATTGCCGACCGGATTAACGACAGCAGCGCTAAGGTAGTTATTACCTGTGACGAGGGCCGTCGTGCCGGTCGCAGTGTCCCGCTTAAAGCCAACGTTGACCGCGCCCTGGCGAATGGCGCTTGTCCATCTATTACTAATGTTATTGTTCACAAGCTCACTGGCGGCGATGTTGCCTTTGATGACAGTGTTGATGTGTGGTGGGATGCGCTGGTAGAAGACTGCTCTGCGCAGTGTGAGCCAGAAGTGATGAACGCCGAAGATCCGCTGTTCATCCTGTACACCTCAGGCTCTACCGGTACCCCTAAAGGCGTGGTTCACACCACTGGCGGTTACCTGTTATATACCGCAATGACCTTTAAATATGCATTCGACTATCGCGAAGATGATATTTACTGGTGTACGGCTGATGTGGGTTGGATCACCGGTCACAGCTACATGACCTATGGCCCGCTGATTAACGGTGCTACGCAGGTGTTCTTTGAAGGTGTACCTACCTACCCGGATGTACGTCGTATTGCTCAGGTTGTTGAAAAGTACAAAGTAAATTCTCTGTATACTGCGCCTACTGCTATCCGTGCGCTAATGGCCCATGGTGATGCGCCGGTGGAAGGCTGCGATCTGTCTTCTCTGCGTCTGTTAGGTTCAGTAGGCGAGCCAATCAACCCGGAAGCCTGGGAATGGTACTACCGCGTTATTGGTGAAAGTCGTTGTCCTATTATGGACACCTGGTGGCAGACTGAGACCGGCGGCATGATGATCACGCCACTGCCTGGTGCCACACCACTTAAGCCGGGTTCTGCTTCTCGTCCAATGTTCGGTATTCAGCCGGCACTGTTTGACGCAGAAGGTAAAGAGCTGGAAGGTGCTAACGAAGGTAACCTGGTAATTAAAGAAAGCTGGCCAAGCCAGGCTCGCACCGTTTATGGCGACCACGAGCGTTTCATTAATACCTATTTCAGTGCCTATAAAGGCGTTTACTTTACTGGTGACGGTGCCCGTCGCGATGAAGATGGTTACTACTGGATCACTGGCCGGGTAGATGACGTACTTAACGTCTCTGGCCACCGTCTAGGTACAGCAGAAATCGAGAGTGCACTGGTTGCTCACCCTAAAGTGGCAGAAGCCGCGGTAGTAGGCTATCCGCACGATATTAAAGGTCAGGGCATCTATGTGTATATCACACCGAATGAAGGTGTTGAGCCGGATGACGATTTGACTAAAGAAATCCGAGCCTGGGTACGTACTGAACTGAGCCCAATCGCAACGCCGGATATGATCCAATGGTCGCGCGGTCTGCCGAAAACCCGTTCAGGCAAGATTATGCGTCGTATCCTGCGTAAGATTGCAGCCAATGAGCATGAGCAATTAGGTGACACGTCAACGTTGGCGGATCCGTCGGTTGTTGATACACTCATAGAGGAGCGTCTTAACAAGTAAACGGAGTAACAATGATAACGCTGCTGATTGCCGACGATCACCCTTTATACCGCGATGCGTTAAAGGGAGCGTTGTCATTGTCGTTGCCAGACCTCACTATCCTCGAGGCTGGCGACCTGACTGCTACCGCCGACATTCTCGAAAAAGAGGATGTCGACCTGTTATTACTTGATTTACATATGCCGGGCAGTAACGATCTGTTCGGCTTATTACATATCCGTAAACTCTATCCCGACTTACCTGTAGCGGTTGTTTCTGGCACCGAAGATGCCACCATTATCTCCAAGATTGTTGGCGTGGGTGCGCTCGGTTTTATTCCTAAAACCACCAGTGCAGATAACATTGCCAAAGCCGTGGAAGTGATTCTGGATGGTGATATCTGGTTACCTGAGTCAATTAGCGAAAAGCTCGAAGACGTTGATGAAGAGTTCTCAGAACTGGCCGACAAAGTGTCGAGCCTGACCCCTTCACAATATAAAGTGCTTTGCTATATGCGCGATGGGCTGCTCAATAAACAAATTGGCTATAACCTGGATATCGCTGAGGCTACGGTAAAAGCCCACGTTACGGCAATCTTTAAGAAGCTGGGAATCAATAACCGCACCCAGGCGGTTCTGATTGCTTCACAGCTGGAACTGGAACCGCCGGCCACACCAGGCAAATAGTCTTTTTTAAAATAAGTGCTCAAGCGGGCTGTCGAAGCTTGCTGTCGCGCCTTTGGTGGCATCGGACAGTAGTGGGTTCTCCAGTCTGATAAGCGTTCTGCCTGCGAGCAGGTTACGTGCTCTGATATAGAAATGCTGGGAGGTAAGCAGGCGGAACAAGTCGCCATTGGCGGCGAGAATTGCTAACCCTTTTTCTAACCGGCGGGCGAGCTCAGGTTTGCGCTTAGAGACAAAGAAAAACATCGGGTTATCGTATTGCAGGGTGATGTGGCTGGCAATAACCAGGTCTCTGGATGCCCGCATCGCCAGTTCTTCAAAAACCTCATGGGCAGCTCGGGGAAAGTAATCCGCACTGCCGTCACTGAGCCTCTCAAAGGTTTCATCATAGCTGTCTGTTATTAACTGAAAACCGTTATAAGTCAGTATACTGTTGTCCGGCCAGCCGGCTCCTTGTATTGCAGTAAGTGCCTTGAGGGCGGCAATAGAAAGCGGCTGAGCAAAGCGCTCGTCGTTTTTGCGTACCAGCATCACCCGATAACCAAATAAGCCGGCGGTTAAAGGCACCCGCACTGCAATGTGCTGCTGTTCCCTTTTAATTGTGGTAATTGACCAGGTGATGTCAGTCAGCCCAAGGGTTAACTCTTCAAACTGTTGTTCCTGAGAAACCACCTGGGCGTCGGGTACCAGTATCACAGGGCCATACTGGTTATCAGTCTGGGCCAGAGCCAGACTCAGTAAGGTTTTGATGTAAAAATAAAATTCACCGGTGCCCGGCTGATAAGTGGGAATATTAATTTCGCTTACTTCACCAAAAGCGGTAGGTTGTGCCAGACCGTTGGCAGACGTGAAATATAACCAGCCGGCGAGCAGGGTTGCGATGATTAACCTTATCCGTGGTCGTGTTCTCATGCTACTAACTAATCATTATTGGTATAGGGGGCCTGCAGTAATTGCTGATACTGTTCCTCAGCTTCAAGACACTTACCCATAGAGCCATTGTTTACAAGATTGAAAATAGTCCTGTCCTGCAACATTTCCTTCGCGTTTTGAAACCACTGCTGAGATTGCATCAGGGTCTGAAATTTACCGTTTTCCAGGTTGTGGTTAAAGCCCTTAGTCAGTCTTTCAGCGAGCTCTGTATTGCTCTTTTTCACATAAACCAGAAACAATAGCGGATAGCGTAACGCGTGTTGAGGCGCCACCGTGAGCCCTTTGGTTTCGGCTATCTCCATCTCGCCAATGACTTCAGCTATGCCCCTGGGGTAGTAATCGGCCAGGCCTTTCTCAACGGCACGGTAGGCCGAAAAACGGTCTGAAGAGAATACCGTAAAGCCATTATTCACCAGAATATCGTAGTCGTGCCATTTTGAAGACTGCACTGCAACCAACCCTTTAAGGGTTTCAACTGAGTTAATGGTAGAAAAGCGCTGGTCGTTTTTACGCACGACACTTACCCGAACTCCAAAAAGTCCGGCTATCTGAGGGACTAACACGGGTTGATAAGCCTGATTTCGTTTGACTGAACAGGTAGCCCAGGCTATATCGGTAATGCCCTGGTTTAGATTGCGCAGTTGGCGCTCTTCTTCCACCGGGATCTTCAACCATACTACATCTGTTTCACCATAATCCTGCTCGGTGGCCCTGATGGCCTGCTCCAACTGTACATGAAGATACTGGATAATAGGGTGTTCAGTGGTGAAGGTCGGTAGCCTTATAACATCCTTGGCATTACTCTTTACCGAGTAAATTCCAAGTACAACAAGGGCTATGAGGGCCAGTTTCTTCATGGGCTGCAGACTTCTGTAATCATCACTGTTCAAGTATAGGTGATGGGTTTGTTTCCTGCACAATCGTTAGGCGAAAATTACTGAAGTTATGGTTAAATCCGGAAGCAGGTGCTTCCGGATAGCTTTGATTGGCAGCACTATGGCCGGGTTGGCAGAATAAACTCGTACTCCGGATCTACGTAAAATTTTCCTACCATGGCTTGTCTGCCCAACAGCATCAGATACGTCATTTCTGAACGGTCTGTTAGTGTCAGTTTAATTTTCCATGACCGGGTACCCATCTGCAGGCGCGTGTTTATGACATAGCGCCGCTGCCGGTCTGCGGTAGAGCTTTTAATTTTTTTCTGGCTGAGTACCTTACTTTCGCAGCGTACCGTGCGGGCAACGTCGTGTATATCCGGGTGAATATCAAAGCGGATCCATCGTTCGTTGTCGCGCTCGAATTCTTCGATGTTGTCTACATGCAGCGAAGACGTTGCGGCGCCGGTATCCACCCGCATGACTAAGTTACTGATCCCCAGTTCTGGCATACTGCCATATTCAAGGGCGCCAATCATTTGTTTGGTTTTGCTGGATTTGCTCATTTACAAGGCCACCGTAGTATCATTAGGTACCAGATCGTCTTGCAGCATTCCCACCTGCTCTGCAACAGTATCCGGTGTTTTAAAATAGGCGATGTGATAAATCGCCTCGCCTTCCTGGGTAAGCGGAATATTCTGTTTACCGATAACGACTCCCTCAGCCGGGCTGGTAAGGGTACCCAGAAACTGGCCGTAAGAATCGGCTATCGTGGCCAGTTTATCGCCTTTTTCCACATGATCGCCCAGTTGGGCCAGATGGTTAATAAAACCGCTTTCAGGCGCCCGAACCCAGCCGCTGGAGCGGGCGATATAGGGTTTAATCGGCACACCTTTAGCGCGGCTTTTATTAAGCATTCCCAGATGACGCATAGTGTTGATAATGCCTTTTACACCGGCCCGAATGGAAAACTCGTCGTAACGCAGGGCCTGCCCGGCTTCGTACAACAGAATTTTGATTCCGGCTTCACTGGCCGTAGCACGTAACGAACCATCACGGATATCGGCGTTTAGCAGCACGGGTACCCCAAAGGCCTGCGCCATAGCGAGGACTTCCTCGTCGTCGAGGTCGGCGCGGATCTGCGGCAAATTACTGCGGTGAATAGCACCGGTATGCAGGTCGATGCCAACGTCGCACTTACTGACCACCTCGTTAAAAAACAGATGCGCCAGACGCCCCGCCAGGCTGCCTTTTCGGCTGCCCGGAAAGCTGCGGTTGAGGTCGCGTCGGTCGGGTAAATACCGTGACTGATTGAGTACGCCATAAACATTAACGGTTGGTACAGCGATGAGTGTGCCCTTTAACCTGTCGATGGCCCGGGATTTAATGAGACGGGCAATGATTTCAATGCCGTTCAGCTCATCACCGTGGATTGCCGCACTCACGAATAACGTAGGGCCTGCACGCTTACCGCGCTTCACATACACCGGAATACTCATACTGGTAGCAGTATAAAGAGGCGGCATATCCAGGGCGATTTTCTTCGTTTCACCCGGCAGTATGGTTTCACCGCCAATCACAAGCCCTTTGGTGGCCATCAGCCTTTTCCTTTTGTTTTAGTTTTATGTGGCTTTGCTGACGTTTCGATAAATTGAATAATCATGCTGGCCACATCTTTACTGGTTGCTTTTTCGATCCCCTCCAGACCAGGAGAGGAGTTTACTTCCATCACCACCGGCCCCCGTGAAGAACGTAAAATGTCTACACCACAACAGTTTAAGCCCATGGTTTTCGCGGCGTTGATAGCGGTTTTTCGCTCTGCTGGCGACAAGCGAACCAGGCTGGCTGAACCACCACGGTGCAGATTAGAACGAAACTCCCCCGGTGCTGCCTGGCGTTTCATTGCGGCAATTACTTTGCCACCAACAACGAAACAGCGAATATCGGCACCACCGGCTTCTTTAATGTATTCCTGAACCAGAATGCTGGCATTAAGACCCATAAAGGCTTCGATCATTGCCTCAGCCGTTTTTTGAGTTTCAGCCAGTACCACGCCGATACCCTGAGTGCCCTCAAGTAATTTAATCACCACGGGCGCGCCGCCAACGTTTTTAATAACATCGTCGACTTTATCCGGGTGGTGAGCAAAGCCGGTACGGGGCATGCCAATCCCTTTACGGGATAAAAGCTGTAAAGAACGCAGTTTGTCCCGTGAGCGGCTGATGGCCACCGATTCGTTGATGCTGTAAGTGCCCATCATTTCAAACTGACGTACCACCGAGGTGCCATAAAAGGTCACCGATGCCCCAATGCGCGGAATAACCGCATCATAGTCAGGTAGTCTCTCACCTTTATAGCGAACCGACGGATCGCTGCTGGTAATATCCATATAGCAGTGCATGGTGTCTATGATATCCACGGTGTGTCCACGCTCCTCTGCAGCTTCTTTGAGGCGGCGGGTAGAGTAAAGGCGGGGATTTCGGGATAGTATTGCAATTCGCATGGTTCAGCCTAATTCTGGTTGCGGCAAAAAACGGCATACTTTGCCTTGTGTGAGAGTAATGTAAAGTAAATAAAATTTGTCGTGACGGTGATAAATATTGAGTAATAACAACACTCACCGTCTACCGTATTGTTTATAGCATACGCCTAAAAAAGGGCCGCTGTCACGGGGAGATGCTGCCCACAATTAGTGGGCAGATTTAATATACCGGGTCATACTTTTCAGCAAAGCGCGCAGCTTGGCCGGTTTAATGGGTTTGCTCAGATAATTCACCCCTTGTTCCTTACAGCGGGTCACCACATCCTCATCGTGAGTGGCGGTAACCAGTGAGGCAGGCAGCACAATATCGAGATGCTGACGAATAGCGTCAATTAAATCCAGACCATTCTGATCGTTGCCAAGCTGGTAATCCATCAGCAAAATTTGCGGCGAGAAAATATCGGCCTGCGTGATAGCGTCGTCCCAGTTATCCGCAAGCACTGTACTGACACCCCATTTTTCTAACAGGGTTTGCAGTGCGTCGAGATTTTCCTGCTGGTCGTCCACACACAGTACCCTTAAACCGCGGAAGGACGCGGTGGGGTTGGCCAGCGACGTATTCTTTGAAATCTGAGGCTGGGTTATAGGGAAGCTTAATGAGAAACAACTGCCCCGGCCCACTTCAGATTCCACTTTTACCTTACACTGCATCTGCTGGCTTAAGCGTCTTACTACACCCAAACCCAGACCGATGCCATGCTCGGAGCTTTCATTGGTGCGATAGAAGTCGCTGAAGATTAGAGCCTGTTGCTCCTTGGAAATACCAATACCGGTATCACGAATTTCAATCAGTAACTTCCCGTCGCGCTTACGCGTAGAAACCAGCACCTTACCCGTGTTGGTGTACTTCACCGCATTAGACAACAGGTTCTGAATAATTCGATACAGGAAGGTTTTATCGGCATAGACCCAGCAGTCGAGTATGCGGGTACGCAGGATGAGGCCTTTATCCTTAGCCCGCATAGATAATTCATCGACAATGGGATCACATAAATCCTTTATGTTTACCGGCTCCGGGTTGGGCTTGAGTTCGCCCTGATCGAGGCGGGAAATATCCAGCAGGGTGGCAATCAGTGCCTCACTGGATGTAACCGAGTGGTTGAGCTTGTTGACGATGTTATTTACAGCCTCTGGTAGTCTGGCTTCCTGCAAGGCAGAAACATAAAGCTTGGCAGCGTTAAGCGGCTGCAATACATCGTGACTGGCCAGCGCCAGAAAGCGAGTTTTACTGGCATTGGCATCTTCGGCCTGTTTACGGGCCCGGATGAGTTCTTTCTCTACGCCGCGGCGACGCTCAATCTCGAGGCGTAATTCGGCGTTAATCGAGTGCACTTCTTCCGTGCGCTTTTTAATGCGCAGCTCAAGGTCGATATTGGACTCTTCCAGCGCCTGCTGGATTTCCACGTGCCCGGTAATGTCATTAAAGCTGGTTACAAAACCACCACCCGGGAGCGGGTTGCCAACCATCTCAATAACCCGGCCGTCGCTGCGCTGGCGGGTAAACCGGTGTGGCGTACCAGAACGCAAATGTTCCAGGCGTTTCTCGATTTCGTCTTCAATATCATTTACCCCGAATTCGCCCCGTTCAGCATTGTAGCGAATGAGTTTTTCTATCGGCATTCCGACCACTAAAAAGTCTTCCGGGTAGGTGTACAGCGTGGCGTACTGTTTATTCCAGGCCACCAGGTTAAGGTGTTTATCAATCACGCTGATGCCCTGATCCATATTCTCCAGCGAGGTCAGCAGGGCTGTCATGTTAAACTGCATGGCCTGAGTGGTGTCGTCAAAGAAATTAATGACTTCAGTAAAGTCGAGTTTCTTGCCGCGAAGTACACTGTCGATCAGGGCTTTCGCACTGGACGCACCAATTACCCCGCCGAGTGCTCTTTCACAGAAGGCCATAAAGGCGTCGTCCGGCGCCTGAGAGCTTTCAATGGTGGTGTGATGAAGCTGCTGGTATTCATTAACCAGCTGCTTGCAGCGCCCGGTGCCCATAAACGTGGAGAGCAGGGTGATAAGGTCTGCGATGGTCACGTTAACGCTTTGATTCTTGAGCGGTGTATTACGCACTTCAGCCGGAGATACAAAGGCTTCTGCCTGGATCCTGTCGATTAATCGGGCCGGCGCAAACCAGGAAAACAGGCCGTAGGCCATGGCGTTGGCAATCAAACTGATAATCGCGCCCTGGCTAAGCAATTCACTTTGCTCAAAGTCCGTGGAAGAGTTGTTTACAATGGGCAGCACCAGCCACAACACCCAGGTAATCAGCCCCACCACCAGGCCCGCGTATACACCGTGGGCGTGGCCACGTTTCCAGTATAAACCGCCAATTACCGCAGGCATAAGCTGAATAACCAGTGAAAAGGCAATCAAACCAATGGAGTGCAGCGAGCGACTGCCGGTCATTTGCTGGTGGTACAAAAAGGCCAGTAACAGAATAATGCCGATGATAATCCGGCGGATCAGACGGATGCGTTTACCGTAGTCACTGTAAGAAGCGGAATGTTGTTTTACTGCCAGTAATCGGGGGAGTACCACATCATTGGTTAGCATGGTACTAAGCGTCAGCGTGGCAACAATAATCATGGCGGTGGCGGCCGACAATCCGCCAACAAACACAATCACCTGGAGTAAAAATGACTCTGAGAAAATCGCCAGCGATAATACGTAGGTATCCGGTTCTATGGGATTATCGGCAAACACCGATTGCCCGGCCATGGCAATAATCGGGATCACTGCGGCGGTAATTGCCAGATACAGTGGGAATAACCAGCGGGCTGTTTTAAGGTGATTCAGACTCAAATTATCCACAATGGCCACGTGAAACTGGCGGGGTAAACAAATCACCGCAGCGGCGGCCATGATCACCTGAGCAAAAAAGGTAAAAGAGGAAAACTGAGACAGTGCTTCAGTGGTGAGAAAATCTTCCAGGATTGGCCTGGTTTCCTGCTCGTACCACGCCTGATAGCCGACGATGGCTACAAGAACCAGCGCTAACAGTTTAATTGAAGATTCAAAGGAAATGGCCAGAATTAAGCCGCGGCGGTATTCGGTAACGTCGGTTTGCTTAGTCCCAAAATAAATGGCAAACAGGGCAATAAAGCCGGTGGCCAGGACAATAATAAACTGGCTGTTAGGCTGATTGGTTAACAGTTTAAAGGTGGCACCTATGGCTTTTAATTGCAGCGCTATGTACGGAATGGTAGCCATCAAAGCGATAATGGTCACCAACAGGGCAACCGCCTGACGTTTGCCATACCGGGACGCAATAAAGTCAGCAATAGTGTTGATATGCTGCTTTTTGCTGACCAGTGTCAGTTTATAAATAAACCGGTAGCCGAGCACGTAAACCAATACAGGCCCAAGTAAAATAGGTAAATATATCCAGGTATCGCGCGATGCCTGGCCTACCGCGCCAAAAAAGGTCCAGGCGGTACAGTAAATGGCCAGTGCCAGCGAGTAGATCACCGGGTGTGAGGTTATCCATCTGGCAGTGGGAGAATTCTTATCTCCCCAGCTGGCGATATAGAATAATAAAAATAAATAAACGAGTGCGAGCGAAACCCAACCGAACGTCATGCCTTGTCCTAACAGGTTTTTAACAAATCTGACTGCATTATAACCAACCCCCTAAGACCTTACCTACGACCATGGTCTCATTTCTTGAATTGACAGGCCCGTCTAGAGTATATCCGAAGCTCCTAATTATGCGGTTTTTAGGCGATTTTGGCGGTTTGGGATAGCCAGGGTAAGCGCTAAAGTCGCCTGAGAAGCTCTCCGTTAGGAAAATGTAAAAATAGAACATCGAATTAACCTGTTGATGAGGACGGAAAGATGGCATTTAAAAGTGATGACGACAAAACGGCGTACTGGAAGGAGAATCTCTCCATCCTCGCCAAATTGTTAGTAGTCTGGTTTGTCGTGTCTTTTGGCTGCGGCATTCTTTTAGTAGACGTGCTAAACGAAATCCAATTCTTTGGCTTTAAGCTGGGATTCTGGTTTGCACAGCAAGGTGCAATATACGTGTTTGTGGTACTCATTTTTGTGTATATGGCCAAAATGAATGCATTAGACAAAAAATACGGCGTAGACGAGGAGTAATCCAATGGATGTACAATTATTAACCTTTATCATCGTTGGCGCCTCGTTTGCCCTCTATATCGCAATCGCGATCTGGGCCCGCGCTGGTTCAACCAATGACTTTTATGTTGCCGGCGGTGGTGTTCCACCTGTCCTTAACGGTATGGCAACCGCAGCGGACTGGATGTCAGCCGCATCATTTATCTCTATGGCCGGTCTGATTTCCTTTATGGGTTACGACGGCGCAGTTTACCTGATGGGCTGGACTGGTGGTTATGTACTACTGGCGTTATGTCTTGCGCCCTACTTACGTAAGTTCGGTAAATTCACTGTACCGGATTTCATTGGTGATCGCTACTACTCACAAACCGCACGTACTGTGGCGGTATTCTGTGCCATCTTCGTAAGCTTTACTTACGTTGCCGGTCAGATGCGTGGTGTTGGCGTGGTATTCAGCCGCTTCCTGGAAGTTGATATCGTAACCGGCGTGGTTATCGGTATGGCCATTGTATTCTTCTACACTGTATTGGGTGGTATGAAAGGCATTACCTACACTCAGGTTGCCCAGTACTGCGTACTGATTTTTGCTTACTTAGTACCTTGTGTATTTATTTCTGTAATGGTGACTGGTCACATTCTGCCGCAAACTGCCTTTGGTGCGACGCTGGCTGACGGGTCCGGGATGTACATGCTGGAAAAACTGGATCAGATATCGCTTGCACTGGGATTTGCTGAGTATACCACCGGTACGAAGAGCACGATTGACGTATTCTTTATCACCTTCGCTCTGATGGTAGGTACTGCTGGTCTGCCTCACGTAATCGTACGTTTCTTCACGGTACCTAAAGTACGTGATGCACGTAAATCTGCAGGTTGGGCGCTGGTCTTCATCGCTATCCTGTATACTACTGCACCGGCACTGGCTTCATTTGGCCGCGTAAACATGATTGAAACCATCAATGGTCCGGATCTGGCGGGTACGCCTTATGCTGAAGCGCCTACCTGGATTAAAAACTGGGAAAAAACCGGCCTTATCGAATTTAACGATAAGAATGGTGATGGCAACATGTACTATGCAGCGGGTAGCATTACCGACCCTAACAGCGCTAACGAAGTGAAAGTTGACCGTGACATCATGGTACTGGCTAACCCTGAAATCGCCAATCTGCCGGCCTGGGTAATCGCGCTGGTGGCAGCGGGTGGTGTAGCCGCGGCACTGTCTACTTCAGCGGGTCTGCTGCTGGTAATCTCTACCTCGGTATCGCACGACTTACTGAAACGAAACTTTGCGCCAAACATCTCCGATAAAGCTGAGCTGGGCTATGCCCGACTGGCAGCCGGTGTGGCAATTGTGATTGCCGGTTACTTTGGGATTAACCCGCCAGGATTCGTAGCGCAGGTGGTCGCCTTCGCGTTCGGTCTCGCGGCCTCGAGCTTCTTCCCGGCCATCATCATGGGTATCTTTAGCAAGCGTATGAATGATAAAGGTGCTGTGGCTGGTATGATTTCGGGTATCGCGTTTACCGCTGCCTACATCATCTACTTCAAGTTTGTGAACCCCGCGGCCAACGTGCCTGCTAACTGGTGGTTTGGTATTTCGCCAGAAGGTATTGGTACCCTGGGTATGATTGTGAACTTTGCAGTAGCTTACGGCGTGTTCAAGATGACTGATGAAGCACCTCAGGAAATCCAGGAAATGGTTGAAAGCATCCGCTTCCCGAAAGGTGCGGGTGAAGCTTCGGCTCACTAAGATTGACTAACATTTAATTAAGAAAAGGCTCACCTTGTGGTGGGCCTTCTTTATTTATGCCTGAGTTGCTTTTTAAGCAGGCAATTCAGGCATAAACAGGGTTGATCCAGCACAGTTTGTTACTGGCTAAAACCCGCTATGCTGTATTTACTAAAAGAGAAAAACGCGACCGGGGACGGCCTATGAGTACCACGCCACAGCAAGTTATCGATTTTTTGAAAACGTCAGCACCGTTTGACCAGTTGAAAAATGAATTGCGCGAAGAGCTGGCCCAAAAAGCGCGGCTTATCTACCTGGCTAAGGAAAACCAGGAAACGCTACTCAAGGAAAATGCCGGCCGTTTGTTTCTTATTCAAAGCGGCCAGTTCTCGGTGAAAGACAGTGACGGACCCCAACGCCACTTGAGTGAAGGCGATTACTTTGGTTTTCATGCCCTGATTGATGGTGTGACCTACCCGCTGGAAGTCGAAGTGGACTCTCCCGGGCTGGTGTATTCGTTTAGCGAGGCCGCGTTTAAAAAATCCCTGGAGATGCCGGAAATCGCCAACTTCTTCCAGGGTACTAAAAGCGAGGCCCTGCAAAACCAGGCGGTGCAGGACTCAAACTCCATGTGGCTGTATAAAGCCTTATCGGAGGTAATTGAGCGGGCACCGGTAAAAGTGGATGTGAGTCTGTCTGTACAGCAGGCAGCCGAGGTGATGTCAGAGAGTAATGTGTCGTCGTTGCTGATCACTGAAAACGACAAACTGGCTGGCATCGTGACCGACCGTGATTTACGTAACCGGGTAGTGGCCACCGGCCTGGATGTTGGCCTGCCGGTAAAATCTATCATGACAGAAAAACCGGCCATGATTATTCAGAACCGCACTATGTTTGATGCCATGGCGCTGATGACGGAGCGTAATATTCACCACCTTCCGGTTGTTGATCGCACCACCCGGGAGCCGGTGGGGATGGTCACCGCATCCGACGTGATACGGCATCAAAAGGGTAATGTGCTGTTTGTTATTGGCGAGCTGTCCAAGGCCGAAAACCTGTACGAACTTACCCGTCTGTCCTGGCAAATGCCCCATTACTTTGCTACCCATGCCAAGCGGCCCGGCGACTTTGATATTGCCGGTAAAGTACTGGCACAGGCCACCGATATCATGACCCGCAAGCTGATTAGTTATTATCAGCAGCAACACGGCCCGGCTCCACTTGATTATGCGTGGATAGTGTATGGCTCCCAGGCCCGGGAGGATCAGACCATGGGCTCCGATCAGGACAACGGCTTATTACTGGAGCGCGAGCCTAATCAGCAGGAAGCTGAGTATTTTGCCGGTATGGCAGAATATGTATGTAACGGGCTTGGCAAGTGCGGGATAAAACTGTGTCCGGGTAATATTATGGCCAGTAACCCGGATCTCAGGCTATCGCTTGATGCCGCAGTAGATGAAGCAAAAGGCTGGGTAGCTCAGCCTACCAATAAAGCCATTATGTATTTTAATATTTTCCTGGATGCCCGGGCGGCAGCCGGGGATGTGGATCTATTCAGAAAAATGCAGATGGCCCGGGTGCCGTTATTAAAACAGCCGATGTTTTTGGCGGCGCTGGCGCGCCAGGCCAATGATGCCTCGGTGCCCCTGTCGATGTTTAAGAAGTTTACCTATGAAAAAGGGCACTCTGTTAAAGACGCTATCGACCTGAAAGTGCGGGCGATTGCAATCATTAATAACCTGGTACGGCTTTATGCACTGGCCAACGGGCTAACCATGCCGTCCACGCTCGGGCGGCTTGCCGCACTGCCTGCCGGAGCCGGTTTATCCAGCCGTGATGCGGATAATCTGCGGGATATCTGGTTGTTCTTAAACCGCCTGCGCTGGCGTCATCAGTTACACAATAAAGTCACTAATAATCTGGTATCTGTGAGCGACTTGTCGTCGATTGAAAAACACCAGCTCAAGGCGGCCTTTCAGGCTATAGAGCGAGCTCAACAGGCCGCTGTTATGAAGTTCTCCGGTGGTATGTCCTGATATGCCGTCTCAGCAACAGCCTTCAATCTGGCGGCGCATACAGCAGTGGCTGAGCGGCGGCTCAGCGCTACCAGAAAACCGTAAACACCAAATGCTCAGGGATGTCCCCCTGCTGGCCGTGGATCTGGAGCTGACCTCGCTGGACCCACAGAAAGCCAAGATAACGTCGATTGGCTGGACTGAAGGGAAAGCGGGCAGTATAGATCTGAGCAATTGCTATTATGCAGTGGTCAGGGCATCCGGCGATTTGGAGCAAAGCCCGGTTATCCATGGCCTGACTGCCGATGAAATTGCCCGGGGAGCACATATTAAAGAGGCGCTTGAGCAACTGGTGCCGTACGCGCAAACCCATGTATGGGTATTTCATAACGCCGGGCTGGACTTAGCGGTGCTGGATAAAGTGCTGGCCGCTAACGATATGTATCTGCCAGAGGTGATTACCCTTGATACGTTGAAGCTGGCGGTGTACCAGTTGCAAAAGCAGCACGACGTGCTGCCGCCTAACAGCGCCACCCTGACCGTTTGTCGTCAGCGATTAAATTTACCGCTGGCACCCGCACACAACGCCCTGGATGATGCGATGGCAACTTTGCAGCTCTGGTTTGCACAATATTACAGCATGGACCCGGGCGGCAAGATGAGTTTGCAGGATATTGCCCACACTCAGGCGGTCGGGTGTAAAAATTTAGGAAAAAGTTCGAATAAGTGATTGACAAGATTAGCCCAAGAGCGTATCTTTCCGCCCGCGTTGAGCAACGAGCTAAACGCGAAGGCCCAGGTGGTGAAATTGGTAGACACGCTAGCTTCAGGTGCTAGTGACCTCACGGTCGTGGCGGTTCAAGTCCGCCCCTGGGCACCATTCCTCGAAAGACGTTTTAAATTCTCTATTCGTAAGCAAATCCAAACGTTTATCAGATCGGCGGACTAATCCAGCCGAAAATCGCAGATTTTCGTCGTTCATCCGTACGCGAAGCAGTGCTTCGCATAAAACGTACGGCTTCACCCGCCCCTGGGCACCATTCCTCGAAAGACGTTTTAAACTTCCTATTTCTAGATAAATTCAAGCTTTTATCAAATCGGCGGACTATTCCAGCCAGAAATCACAGATTTCTGTCGTTCAGTCGCGTGCGAAGCATTGCTTCGCGTAAGACACGCGCCTTCACCCACCCCTGGGCACCATTCCTCGAAAGACGTTTTAAATTCTCTACTCGTAAGCAAATCCAAACGTTTATCAGATCGGCGAATTAGCTCAGCCGAAAATTCAGATCTCTCAACTGCACAAGAAGCAGTACGCAATCGAACGTGTATTCAGTATATTTTAATCTGCGTAGCGTACGCCCTGGCAGAATTGCTGCTAATATAGCGCCACGTTATCCGGCGACATCTATTTTTGCGCCAACTGCCGTTCTCATTGTTCACTATTCAGGATCACCATGGCACTTAAAGCAACCATTTTTAAAGCAGACCTGTCGATCACCGATATGGACCGCAACTATTACAACGACCATAACCTGACCATTGCCCGGCACCCGTCTGAAAACGATGCACGCATGATGTTGCGTATTATTGCGTTCATTGTGAACGCGCATGAGCGACTGCAGTTCACTAAGGGATTATCCGATGATGATGAACCGGACCTGTGGCAAAAGAACTTCAGTGATGAGATTGAGTTGTGGATTGAATTAGGCCAACCCTCAGAACAACGTATTAAGAAAGGCTGTAATCAAAGCCAGCAGATGCTGATTTACTCCTACGCCGACAACAGCTTTGATGCCTGGTGGAAAAAGGAACAAAACAAGCTGCAAACCCGCAAAAATCTCTCGGTGTTTACGGTACCTGAAGAACTGGCTTCCGCGCTGGAAAACGTCGTGCAACGTTCTATGCAAATTCAGGTGACCATACAGGACGGTCAGATGTGGCTGACTATCGAAGGGCCGGACGTTACGGAAAGTGTTGAAGTGGCTATTGAACAGCACATGTAGCCGGCGGTAAGCGACGGACGTCTACGACGTCCGTCATGTATTATTCGGCAGCAGGGGAACGGCTAGTTGAACAAATCTTTAAGTTTGTCTTTGCCTTTTTCCAGTAACTTGTCTTTTTCTTCCTCAAGTTTTTCTTTGGCTTTATCGGCTACCACTTTTTTCGCTTCTGCTTTCGCCTGTTTAATGGCGTTATCCAGCATTTGTTGCACAATAGCGGCACCCACCTGGTCGGCAGGTAAACCGTCGGGCTTACCAATTGAACCTGCGTTAAAGGTTGGCAGCGTGACCTCATAAGCCTTTTTATCCAGCTCAAACTCTCCGGTATCAAGGTTTTCAAAGTTTAGTACTAATCTGGCATTGCTAACGGTTACCTGGTCGACAATCAGCTTCGGGCTGGGTGATGAAGGATCAGCTGGTTGCTCATTGCCACCCTCTGGGAGGTTAGCGGTCAGGTTGTTTTTCAGTACTACCAGGTTGCCCTGGCCGCTGCTATCCAGTTCATACAGGATTTCCGGTCCGTCGACGGTGACCTCCTGAATTCTGTAGGGTTCTTCGGTTGAACCGCCTAAGTCCAGGGTAATACCAGTGAGGCTGAGAGCGTCTTCGTCGCTAAAACCATCCGGATTCTCCACGTCGATATCGTTGATGGTCAGGCGGCCTTCACTGAACGACAAATCTACCGAAGCAACGCTTACCGGGGTGTCCAAATACTTAGTCCCCTGAGTTTCGATCTGTGAGCGGATAAATTCATTGGCACCGCTGGCGAGATACACCACGCCACCCACAACGGCGGCAATCACTACCAATAAAACGATAAGAACTTTTTTCATTACGCTTCCCTTTATCTAATGAGTTATACGCATCCTACTACAAAATACGAAACGGCAAACCGCCTAAAAAGTATTATTTGGCAATGCGTTGATAACCACAAAGGCGGAAATCCTCGCTTTAGGATTCTGAGCTGTTAAATAAACCAGAACTAAAACTCAGACCGCCCACGCCCAGTACAAAGCCGAAATCGTACCAACCACCATTGTTGTAAATGGCATAGATTGCTACGTCATCGAATATTAATGAGGCGAGCCAGGAAAAGATAATGATTAGTCCGTGCCATAAGCCGTGTAAAAAGCCCACTTTATCGGCCTGCTGCGCCTGCTCAAAGGTCATTTGATCGGCACAAGCAGTAAGCAACAGGACTGCCACGGCCAGTATAATCAATTTGCTCTTTGCCATAAGTATTTCCTTATACGGGGAACCTGTTGGCAGATTAGCAAAGTCTGCTCCGTTGTGCATGGCTCAGGTCAATTTTTGTGCGATAACAGTTCGGTAATTGCTTGAGCCACGACAACCGGCTGGTCTTTATGGGGTTGGTGGCCAAATTGTTTTGAACGGATATGCCAGGCCTGCTCTGAGTTAGCAATCAGCGCCTGATGCAAGGCAAGCCACTGTTGTTTGCCTTGAGCTGTTTCTTCAAAAAACAAGGGGGCTTCGGCGCGCCGGGTGGAAGTGAACAAAACTACGGGTAACTGTGCGGGTAATGGATAGGTGTCGATAGCGGCATCGTCGAGTTGTTGAATCAATAATTGATACTGGGCCAACAGGTGAGCAGGCAGGTACTGCTGCATCAGCTCGTCATCCTCGGCAATACGCCGGCTATCAATGGCTTTAAACTGCCGTCGCTGGCTGAGTACGGTAGGCTCAAGTAACACTACACCGTGGATTAACTCGGGAGTAAGCTCAGCGACCTGCGAAACAATCAGGCCGCCGTAAGAATGACCCACCAGAACGATTTCCTCCCCCTGAAAAGGCTTAAGCCGGCTAATCAGATGCTGCACGTCCTCGGCAATGCTGGTGGGTTTTGCATTTGCTTTGGCAATACTCGGGCGGGTATAGGTTATTACTTTATAATCGGCTGGCAGGTGTTTTAACAACTCAGTCCAGCTTTGTGCTGTCTGGCCAAAACCGGCCTCAAACACAACCACCGTGGCAAGCACGGGTCTGGCTGATAGCAGCAGAATAAGGGGTAAGCAAAGGTGAATGATTTTGTGCATAACAGGCCTGTTAATAAAGGTAAAAACAGCATGTTAGCGGGCAGGGGGTAAAGGCGGGGTCAAATGCCAGCGGCAAGAGCCGCTGGCAGACAGAGTTTACAGGCTGTTCATGCTCTGTACCGAAACCGGGCCAAGGCCAGCGGCTTCAACTTCAGCTTTAATTTTCTCGGCATCACCAATGATAAGCCAGGTCAGCTTATCCGGGTGAATGACCTGTGCTGCCGCTTCATTAAGGTCGTCCAGGGTGAGACCGTTGTATTTTTCTACCAGGGTTTCCGGGTAGTTATACTGGCGGTTAAACCGGCTGCTGGAAAGCAGGCTGCCTAACACCGAACCGGCAGTTTCAAACTGCCCTGGCAGCGAGCGTACTTCATCCAGGCGGGCACGTTCGAGTTCCATGGCCATAGGCGGCTTATCACCTAAGTAACCATTCAGCTCTTTCTTAAGCTCCAGTAACGACGGGCCGGTCTGATCGGTCTGCACCGGTGCATACACCATAAACGGACGCTGACCACGGGCATCTTGCAGGAAGGTATACGCGCCGTAGGACCAGCCTTTATCTTCACGCAGGTTCATATTCACCCGGGCAGTGAACGCACCGCCTAAGGTCAGGTTCATCGCCTCAATGGCAATGTTGTTGTCGATACCGGTGGGTGGCGCTAAATGGGCAGCCAGGATCAGCGACTGCTGCGAGCCGGGACGGTCAATAATAATCGCCTGGCCCTGTTCAGGTAGTTCGGCTTCAGCGATTTGCTTGCTGCCTTTGGTACCTGACACTTTCCACTTACCAAACTCTTCCTCCAGCGCCGGTTTAATCTCGCTTAAGGTGGTGTCACCGACTACGAAGATAGTGGCGTTATCCGGGCGCAACCAGGTGTTTTTAAAGTTAACCAAGTCATTACGGGTAACCGCCTGCACATCTTCAGCCGTGCCGGTACCGGTGAACGGGATACCGTAGGCATGGTCGTCACCGTAAATAAGCGGTGGCAGCAGAGTCAGGGCGATACTTACCGGACGGGTTTTTTGCTGAGCAATATTACTTAAGATAAGCGCACGCTGACGCTCAATTTCTTCCTTGTCAAAGGATGGATCTTTAAGGATATCACCAAGTAAGGCCAGCGATGGCTTCATGTTTTCCTTCAGCATCGACATGCTGACGGTAGTAGTGTCGAGATTAGAGCCACTGTTTAAGTTAGTGCCCAGTTGCTCCAGCTCGGCTGCCAGCTCCAGTGCGTCATAGTCACCGGCACCTTCATCGAGCATTCGGGTGGTAAAGCTGGCAAGGCCCAGCTTACCACCTGCATCGGCCGCATAACCGGCATCAAACTGCACTGCTACATTCACTAACGGCACGGTAGAGCGTTGTGCGAAAACCACTTTGATGCCATTGGACAACTCAGTTTCAGTGACTTGTGGGAAGCTTAGCTGTGTTTCTGCATCAATCGATGGCAGGCCAGTGCTGCGGTCAACGCCATCTGCCTTGGCGGTATGTTCTTCGAACGGCACAAACGTAATCTGATGCCAGCCATCACCCAGCCACTGCTGGGCGGCCGCTTTGACCTTTTTAGGAGTAGAGTTGGCCAGTTCCTCGAGTTCGGTTTTAAAGTAGTTCGGATCGCCGGCGATGTACTCACCGGTGGCCAGCGTATCGGCTTTACCGCCGAAGCCGCCTACTTCCTCAAGGCCACGAATAATTGATGCACGGCGCTTGGTGGATACCAGTTCTACCTCATCACGGCTGGGGCCTTTACGTAAAAATTCGGCGATAACTTTATCCATTTCGCGTTCAACTTTAGCCGGATCCTCACCGGCTTTTACGTCAACGCTGACGCCAAAAATGGAAGCCATCTGTAGTTCGTAGTTAAACACAGAGGCATTGGTAGCGATTTGCTGATCGTAAACCAGCTCTTTATACATCCGTGAATTCTTGCCATCGCCTAACACACTTGCAGCAATAAACAGGTCTGTGGCAGTCGGGCTGGTATTCTCAGGCGACACCCACAAACGGTAGATGCGGGTTTGTGGTACCTTATCCTGCACGACCTGACGGGTATTGGCCTTACGCTCAGGTACCCAGGATTGCCATTTGGCCAGGGCCGGGCCCGGCTCAATATCGCCAAAGTATTTGTCTACCAGCGGTTTGGCCTCGGCGGCGTTAATATCACCACTGAGCACTAAAATGGCATTGTTGGGCCCGTAATACTGATTAAACCAGCCTTTTACATCGTCCAGCGAGGCCGAGTTGAGGTCATCCATCGAGCCAATAACCGTGTGATTGTATGGGTGGCCACTGGGAAACAGGGCTTCAACCACATGATTAAACAAGGTGCCGTAGGGCTGATCTTCACCCTGGCGTTTTTCGTTTTGTACTACACCTCGTTGCTCGTCGAGCTTATCCTGGGTTACCGCGCCGAGCAGGTGGCCCATGCGATCTGACTCCATCCACAAAATCCTGTCGAGGGCTGGTGTGGGAACAGTCTGAAAATAGTTAGTGCGGTCAAAGTTAGTGGTGCCGTTCAGGCCTGTAGCGCCAGCCTCTTGTAATGGGCCGAACCACTCGTCATCATAGTTTTCAGAACCATTGAACATCAGGTGCTCAAATAAGTGAGCGAAGCCGGATTTGCCTTCAGGTTCGTCTTTCGAACCCACTTTGTACCACACCGCCACGGCGACAACTGGTGCCTTGCGGTCTTCATGAACAATAACGGTGAGGCCGTTATCGGTGGTAAATTTCTCGTAGTCGATATTGATATCGTCTTTGGCCAGAACAGAGGTTATACATAAACCGCTGAGTACCAGCACACCAATGCCTGATTTCAGGCCTTTGGTGAGGTGTTTGATTACTGTCATGTTTGTCATCCTTAATCATTTTTTTAGCGTTGAGTATCGCCCGGGCAAATATACCAATCCGCATAGTAGTTTAGCCTCTCAGAGTGAGACAAAACGACTTAGATCACGACGCGTTCTCTGCGGCATAGTTATTCTATGTCCAGAGGGCGCAACACAGATGTAAGTCGTTTTGGCCACTCCCTTTGGGCAATGCTGTCAGGTTTTCTGGCGTTGTTATGCTTGCTTGATTTGGAACCACCAAACCTGTGCAACCAAGCCTAGCCAGAAAGCCTGACAGTCTTGCTGAGTGGGCAAACTACTATGCGAATTGGTATTATGCCAGTGTTAAACATAAAGCATTCCGCCAGTTAATAAAGTGCTGGCGGAATGAAAACTGTAAATGTTTGTGAACGGCTCAGATTTGACCCGGATTATTCGGGAACATGCACCTCAGGTACTTCGGTAAATGGCTGAATTCCAAATGAAGGGTAGACTTCGGTAGGAAAGTAAATGCGCCCCTGAGTAGCCACCATGGCAATGGTTTTAATAGCTTTGAGATCCTCGGTAGGATCGCCGGGTATCAGAAAGAAATCAGCTTGCTTACCCACTTCAATAGAGCCGCGTTCTGTATGTCCCAGATACTGCGCCATATCATAGGAGCCACGCCGTAGCGCTTCGTCTGCGGTCATGCCGATTTTTTCAAACAGCTCCAGCTCACGATGCAGGTAAAAAGCGCCGCCCATATCGGTTCCGGGCACCAGCAGAATGCCACGTTTATGCATGAGTGCGAGGGTATCAAGAATTTTCTGGTAAGCGGCCAGATAGGCCTGATCCTCTGCGTCGTCTGCAACATTTAGCATGGCGGATTTGGCTGAACGTTGCACGCTAATGGGCATATGGTCTATGTAATCGCGCACTGCCATGGCTGTTACGCCATTACGTGAAGTCATACCATACTCGTGGATAACGGCGGTTGGGTCGTGAGCGATATTATTTTTCACCATTAAATCCAGTGTATGCTGCACTTTATCGCTGTTAAGATCTAAGTCGACAAAGCGTTTCATACCCGTAATTCTGAACAGGGTACGGGTGTCCTCTTCCGGCCCCAGCACCCAGCCGAGCATTATCTGATTAATATGGGTTAATTCGTCGTAGCCCGCTTCAATCATTTGATCGGCGCGGTAAAACGCCGGTACGTGGCCTGCTACCCGCATACCCAGCCGGTGGGCTTCAGCGGCCATTTCTTCAACCCATTCACCGTTCATTGAGTTATAGATTTTAATTTGCCAGTAGCCTTTTTCGGCGTAGCTTCTGACCAGTTCCAGTGCTTTTTCTTTACTGTCTGCCAGCTCTCCGGTGGCTGCGCTGAACTCGCTTACGCCTTCAATAAAACCGCTCTTGGTAATCGTTGGGCCAATCAGTACGCCGCGATCAATTTTATCTATCAGGTCTGACAGCACATCATCTTCATTACCCATATCACGAATGCCGGTAACCCCGGCCATGACATTCATTATTGCCTGATTGTCGCCCACGTGGCCATGCATGTCGTAAAGACCTGCCACCAGAGTGCCGCCTTCGCCTTCGATAAATACTTCATCAGTGCCGGGAGCTGAACGAACGTCTTCGATAGCGGTAATGGTATCGCCGGTCATGACCACCGATACCGGAGCGGTCAGACTAAGTGACTCTGGATCGAAAATGCGCACATTGTTTATCCGCACCGGCTGTTCATATTCATGGGTGACGTTACTGGCGATGTCCTCGTAACGCTGGGTATTGAGCGTGGCTGTTAGTTCGCGCAGGCGGTTGTCTTCATCCTCATAGCCTGCTTTTAACAGTGCAAAACGAGGAGATACGGTGCCTACGTACTGCTGTTGATCATCGAGTAATATATAGCTCGGGTTGAGGTTGATGCCGCCAACGGCATACAGAGTAACGGCCAGCCCCCCGTCTTTACCTTGCAAGGTAAGGGATTCTTTCGGCGTAACCGTTACCTGACCGGCCGGTAAGGCGGGGTAGGGCTCGCCGCCGGCATCCAGCACGGTTTTAGCGTAGGTGTACAGCGCATAAGGGCTGGGGTTCTGGGCAATATAAATGGGTTTATTACTGGCATCGGCTTCGCCACTGCCTGCGGCAGAGGTCCAACTGGCCTGGCCGTCTTTTACCTCGTAGGTTTCATTAACCTGATTACCAAAGGTTGTCTTACCGGTGATTTTCCAACTGATTGGCAAGCCGGCTTCAGAAAGTAACAGGGTTTCTTCGCTGCTCGCACCACGGCCGTTATTGCTAAATCCATAGCTGATATCAATCAGCGTGCCGGACTGACTGATGGTCATATCGCCCACATCGGTACCGCCAAACAGTACATTGTAAGTTGCGGTTTCAACCGCGGGTGGCTGGCTCTGTGAAGCCGTTGTGTCTGAGCTTACAGGCGCCTCACCACTACAGGCAGCTAAACCCGTAAGTGTGAGTAACACAATCAGTTTTCGCATGTTTCATCCTTTTTGTCGTTATCATTCTCAGTATGTCACAAAGCGGACATTAGCCTAATACTTAAAATTGCCCATGGTACGCTCAAGCAGCGCATTGTTGGTTTGCAGGTCGGTAGTCAGTGCTTTGAGTTCGTCGGCAATGGATACCTGATGGGTGGCGGCGTCCTGCACCGAAATCACATCCTTAGCAATTTGATCTGAGGTAACTGACTGTTGCTCGGCAGCAGCCGACATCGCATTGGCCTGTATTTCCACGTTACCGGCGCTCTCGCGTACGGTATTAGCGGTGCGCTCACCACTTTCGGTGAGGTTGAGTGAGGTACGAGCGGCTTCTGCACTTTGGCTTACCCCGCTAATCACTTTGGTACTCACCTGCGCCAGGGTATCGAGTAGCGATGAAATTTTATCGGATGAGCCGCGACTGGCTGTGGCCAGCTGGCGCACTTCATCGGCCACCACGGCAAAGCCTCTGCCGTGCTCACCGGCCCGGGCAGCCTCAATGGCGGCATTCAGCGCCAGCAGGTTGGTTTGATCTGAGAGAGTGTTGATGGTGTCAAGAATACCGCTGATTTCGCTTAGGTGTTCGCCCATGGTTTTAGCGCTGTTTTCTACATCCTGCATTTGTTCTGTCAGGCTGTGAATCGATGTTTTAATGGTGTTATTGGCCTGGGTCGCCTCATCGGCCAGTTTGTCGAGCGCCTGACTCGACTCCAGGGTATTAAAAGCTGACTGAGCAATTTCTTTACTGGTTTGGGTCATCTGCTCAATGGCGGTAGCTATGCTCATGGCGCGCTGTTGAGTTTGCTCTGACTCAGTGTGAATGGTATCGGCCGATTCGGCTACGCTGTCGCCCAGCCGGGTACTGGTATTTACCGATTTGGCTAATCCTGTAATCAAGTCCCGGATCGCCATTAAAGTTTGATTTACCGCTCTGGAAATAACGCCTAGTTCATTGTCGCTATTGAGTTTAACGTCAATGGTGAGGTCGCCGCTGCGGGAGATGTCGTTGAGCCTGTAAGTCAGTGTAGAGAGCTGAGAATTAAGGGTTTTGACCAAAGTGATCACCAGTAGAATAACTACCGCAAATACCGCTCCGGTTACTGAAACCAGCACAATCAGGCTGGTGAGTTCTGCCTGGTATTCAGCCTCTGCACTGGCTTTCACCTCTAACCAGGTGCCGTCCAGCAACCCTTTTACCAGGCCAATCTGGGCCGAGGCCTGAGCAAACCAGTCGGATGCGGCCGGAAGTTGTGTAAAATCCACTGAGTCAGCGACTAAAGCGCGGTAAACCTTATCCATAAAGGCTTTTTGTGACGAACCGGCTACGGCATTAAAGTCAGCCAGTTCCTGATCAGTTAAGGCATTTTTTTGCACGGTAATAAGGTAGTCAATGCTGTCATGGTATTCCGACAGGTCATCGGCTAACTGCGGAGTGATACGCTGGCTGGCGAGCACGCCATTGATTTTGCCCCGCAATTGGCCGAGACGTTCCTTCAGCCACGCGTAGGTCAGGGCGTGAGCCACGGTATTGCTCACGTCGCTGTTGGCAATGTTGAGTACCAGCGTTCTGGCGGTGTCGAGCGCCATACGGTTGACCTTGCTGTAAAAAGCGAAAGCCTTGCCGCCTTCACGCCTGTCGACTTGCTGATGAATGGCATTTTTGTTGTCCAGCATAGCAAACAGACTGCTGAGCTGATGTTGAATGCTGAGTGAGTCAGGCCAGTCCTGGTTAGCAAGCTGGCGCAGCGCATCTACCGATGCATTGGCTTTTTGCCGTTGTTCGAGGACTTTAGCCCGCGCTTGTTCGCTGCCTGAGCCCAGAAAACCGGCGGTTAGTCCTCGCTCTACCGCGTGATTATGGGCAATTTTCTCAACCGCATCGACCAGTTCTACCATGCGGGTTTCCAGTTCAGCCTGGTTTAACTGAGTAAGGCTTTTGTTCACTGCGATGCCGGTCATCACCAGCATTAATCCGCCAATCAGGCCGATACACAGTAGCGTCAGGTTTATAATCGATAAACGCATAAATCCATTCATAGTCTGCTCGTCAGAAAGACCCTGGACTACATAACTCAGAGGTATCTTGGTTAACTTAGGCTTATAACAGCGGTGTCTGAGGGGAATCTTTTGGTTTATTTCCCGTCACTTGGACTAAAGTATAGTTACAGTTTTATGTTTCGCGAGGATTTGACCGAACGGCATGGGTGACGGGCCCAAAGGCCCGTAACGGATTGGCTGTTAAGGATTAAACGGCTTGCTGCCAGTAAAGATGAATATCGGTTAGTGCGGCGATGTCATCTACATACTGCTTCACCGGTTGTGGCCATTCAAGGCCTTTTACCATGGTCAGGTTACGCAGGAATGGGAATATTAGCACATCATCCATGCCCAGGCTGGCAGAGGCTTTTAGCGGCGGCAGTTTGCTGAGCATTTCATTTACCCGCTCAATGTAAAGTTCTGTTTTCGACATGGCTTCAGTAAAAGTCATGGCAATCACTTTTTCTTTTTTCGCCTGAAAATAGTCACGGGCTGCAGCGGTTGCAAACTCCGGTTGGTCGATAAGAATATTGCGCGGGAATAGTAAACCGTTCATATCGCTGCTGTATTCGCTTAGCAGAGCAGTAACTTTTTCAGCTTGTCGTGCTGGCTGTAACTGTTTATCGGCGGGAGCCATAGACAAGATTTTAGCCACAATATCCAGGCTTTCGCCCATTGCGCTGCCATCTTCGGGTTGTAATATCGGCACCATTTTTTTACCAATCAACTGGTGACAGGTCTCATCGTCGTCGTTAAGCAGCAGTACCTTCTTATGCGGAACACCGGTATAGTTGGCTACCATATCGGCGCGCACGCAAAACGGGCAGTGTAAATATTGATACAGGGTGAACATTGAGACACTCCTTTTGGCTGAATTTGTTGATAAACTATAACGTATTCACCTTACACATTTCATTTTTCAAAGATAATAAGTTATTCATTTCATGACCTTAACGCCTGATACCCTTATGGCCTTTGTAGTAGCAACGCTGATCATCAGTTTGTCGCCCGGCCCCTCCAATCTGTACATTATGGCTTGCACGCTGGGTTCAGGCCGTACCGGCGGCACCGCGGCGGCACTGGGTATGGCAGTAGGGTCTTCCAGTTATGCCATTGCCACGGCTTTTGGCCTGGCTGCGGTAATAGCGTATGTACCAGTGGTCTTTACGATGATAAAGGTGCTGGGAGCGCTGTATCTGATATATCTTGGTGTTACCGCGTTACGTTTTGCCGCGGCCCCCCATCTGCGCAAGCCTGTTCAGGCATCGACCCGGCGGATTGTTTCCAGAAGCTTGCTGGTAGAACTGAGCAACCCCAAAACTGCACTGTTTTTTATTGCCTTTCTGCCGCAGTTTACCCATGCGACGGGCGATGTGTTGATCACAGACTTGCTGGTCCTGGGGCTGTTATTTAGCGCTATCGCGTTATGTTGTGATTTGCTGGTGGTGCAGCTGTCTCATCAGCTGGGGCGCTGGATGGCAAAGAATCCACGCATTGCGGTGCGTCAGGAACAACTGGTCGGGCTGATTTTTCTTGGCTTAGGCGCCACCCTGCTGCTGGACTTTGGCCAGACAGCAACGGTTTAGTCAGCCGGCCATCATTAACTACCTTCTACCTCATCGAACAGCGCCGCAATTTGTTTGGTCACCTTATGGCTGGGCATTAAAAATGGTAGCGGTGTACGATGGGAGTGGGATTCTTTCACTTTCACCGAGCTGCTCAGACGGGTTTCAAACAACGGCAGGCCTTTTTCCTGTAACTCACCAATCAGCGCCGCTGGCAGCTTGGCCTGAGCGTTATACTGATTGATCACCACGCCGGATAGTGCCAGTGACTGGTTATGGTCTTCTTTGATTTCCATAACATTTTCCAGCAGGCGTTCAATGGCCTGGGCCGAAAAATGATCGCAATCAAACGGCACCAGAAACTCATCGGCAGCAATCAGGGCCGCTTTGGAGTAAAAGTTAAAATTAGGCGGGGTATCAATATAAATGCGTTCAAATTCTTCGCTTAGCGCTTCGAGGGTCTCGCGCAATTTAAACATCTTATAGCGTGACTCCAGTTCTCGTTCGATTGTGGCGAGCGTTGGGTCTGCCGGCAAGACATAAAGGTTTTCGAAAGCCGTTTCCTGTACAAATGCCGTAGGTGGCTGGGGCTTGGAAAACCAGCCGACAATTTGCTTAAACATGTCGGCCACGGTGAGGGTGTCTTCATTAATATCGATGCCTGCATAGTGGGTACTGTTACCCTGTGCATCTAAGTCGACCAACAGGGTTTTATATCCTCTTAAGGCACTTTCTGCTGCGAGGTTGGTGCTGATGGTTGATTTGCCAACACCGCCCTTTTGATTGAATACCACCCGTTTCATGTGACTCCCTTTATTTCCTCGTCGGTCGATGAGATGAGGACTTGCTGTATAAATAATCGACGCTTTCAGCATAAGTTATCCCTGCCGAAAAGTAACGGATTAAAGTGTTTAAAAAATGTTAAATATATGTGAAGTGAGCTAAACTTATAGAAGCCATTTTAATGGAGCGGCCTGCCTATGAAAGTTTATGCATTGGTTGTCGTACTCAGCAGCTTCATCTTGCTTGGCGGATGCGCCAGTACCGAGCCCGATTCAGGTAATTATTTACACCCGGTTTATACCGACGCATTTCCAGCTGCCAGGTCAGTAAACATTGAGTCGCCAGCCCAAATCCTCACGCTGCCTGAAGAGGCCAAAAGGTTTTTAACGAAAATTAAGGTGACGGCGGAGCAAAAGCAAACCACGCCGTTAGACGAGTTGGTTAATAGCCTGTTTGCCGAGCAACAGCTTGGTTTAAGTTACTTCAGTGATGCAAACTCCACGGTTGCCGACACCTTTAAAAACCGTCAGGCCAACTGTCTGTCGCTCACCCTGATGACCTACGCGCTGGCGAAGGGCCTGGGGCTTGATGCCAGCTTACAGGACGTGTTTATTCCTGAATACTGGTCGCGCAAGCAAGGCTTTAGCCTGCTCAATGGCCATGTAAATGTGCTGCTCACCGACAAGCGGGATCTGTTCGCTACGCCGAGACTGGTCGACTTTGACGCCCGCATGCAGGGCCAGCAATTTAAATCAGAGACTATGTCGGTAAACCGTGCACTGTCGATGTTCTACAACAACAAGGGGGCTAATGCACTGGTATACGGCAATTTCCCGGTAGCATTTCGATATCTCAGCGCGGCCCTTAAACAGGACGATCAGTTTACCGCTGCGTGGATCAATCTCGGTGTGTTGTACCGGTTTGCTGAGCACTATGATTTTGCTGAAGAAGCTTACAAAAAGGTTCTGCAGATAGACTCTCAAAATCTTACCGCCAGAGAAAATCTGGCTATTTTGTTTCGCCTGACCGGCCGTGATACTCAGGCTACTGAGCTGGCCAAAGAAGTCCATCAACTTAGGGTGGCTAATCCTTATTACCATCTGATCCGCGGCGATGAAGCCTTTGAAGAGGGCGACTTCAACCTTGCCCATAATTATTACCGCCGGGCCTACCGGCTAGACAGAACCAATCATTTGATCCTGTTTGCCCTGGGCAAAACAGCGTTGGCAACGGGTGAAACCGACGATGCACAAACTTTTCTGCAACGCGCCATCAAGCGCGCTGAGTTACCGGCCGACAGGCAGCGCTATGCCGCCAAGCTGGCCGTACTGAGTCATTATTACGAGGAACAGCTGTAATGAAGTTATCCCTGTTAATCGCAGTCTGGGGGATAGGGTGGTGTGCATTGGCGAGTGCCAGTGAGCCGGTATGGATGCAGGATCTTAAAGTGCTGGCCGACGATATGATGGAAGGCCGTGAAGTGGGGAGTAAAGGTTCAAAGCGTAGCCGCGAATACCTGATACAGCGCTATGCCGAAATTGGCATTGAGCCACTACCGGCACTTAACGACTATGGTCAGCCTTTTTCAACCATCCGTAAAAATAAACCACTGGCCGGCACTAATGTGGTTGGTCAGCTCACGGGTGAGCTGGAGCGTTATATCATTGTAAGTGCTCACTACGACCATATAGGACGTAAGGGCAGGCGTATATTTAACGGAGCAGATGATAATGCCAGTGGTGTGGCGGCTATGTTGTATCTTGCCGCGCAAAGTCAGCAAAGCGGTCGGCAGTGTCACCAGGTGTTTTTAGCTTCAGACGCCGAAGAGCATGGCTTACTTGGCGCCAGGGCCTTTGTGGCGTCGGATGTGGTGGCGACTAAGTCGATTTTTGTAAACCTCAATCTCGATATGCTCTCGCAACCGGGCGGCCGCAAGGAAGTCCTGGTGAGTGGCAATCTCAGCCATCCGGCGTTTAACGGCCTGATCAAGGATATCGAACTGGCCAGCAACATGCCCATGATTGCTACCGATGAAAAACGTCGCGTCGGCCGCTACCCGAGTCTGGCGGATCGCCGTAAGGTCAGCGACCATGCCGCTTTTGCCGAACAGGGGATCCCGTTTCTGTTTCTGGGGGTGGGCAGACATAACTACTATCATACCCCCAGGGATACCGTCTCCCGGGTAAATCAATCGTTCTATGGTGAAACGGTTGCTATTGCCTGGCAGTACCTGCAAAAGCTGGATGCTTTGTGCGCCCAAGCTGACGAGCAGCCATAAAAAAGCGGAGCTGTTGCTCCGCTGATAATTCTTATCGACGCGTTAGATTACGCCCAGTTCACGCAGACGTTCCTGTAAATACGCCTCGGCAGTATAGCGGTCAGACAGTTTAACGTCCGGACGTGGGTGCAGGAACAACGGCAGAGAAATACGTGACTTAGTCATATCCGCACCGTCGGGATTAATTACCCGGTGGATGGTAGATGGGTAATATCCGCCACTGGCTTCCTGCAGCATGTCGCCAATATTCACAATCAGCGTACCGAAATCACAGGGAACATCCATCCATGAACCGTCTTTTCGCTGAACCTGCAGGCCCGGCTCGTTAGCTGCCGGTAATACGGTTAGCAGGTTAATATCGCCGTGAGCCGCTGCCCGGATAGCATCCGGCTCTTCATTGCCGTCCAGTGGCGGGTAGTGCAGCACCCGCAGCAGGGTTTGCTCACTGCCATCAATCATTTGCGGCAATGGCTCGTTAAAATTGGCCTTAACGTCATCTGGTGCATTGTCTTCTACCCAGCTGAGTAATTCAGCGGCGAGGCTGGTGGTTTTGGCGTAATAGTCTGCCAACTGCTGCTTCAACTCCGGCGGGCACATGCCCCACGGGTAGTAGTGAAAATATTCCTTAATGTCTTTTTTCTTAAAGCCTTTGGCAACTTCGGATACCGACTTGGAAAAATAACCGTCCTGAGTGCCTTTATTGTAGGTGTAATCGAACTTTTCTTCGCTGTCGAAAAACGCCTGCCACGCTGTATAGATATCTTCTACCAGCTGTTTCTGAATCGGGTGGTTTTTTAATACGCCAAAACCGGTTTCATGCAGTGATTTTGCGAATAACTCGGCAGCGTTGTCTGCCTGATAATCTACGGCAACTAAGTTCATTAGGGTTTCCTGTCGTTCTGATTTTACAAATTATAATGTGGCTTTGAGGCACTGCAAATGCCAGCGACTTGATACATATCAAGCCGGATTGATTACGGCCGAAAGTTTAGCCCAATGTCAGATAAAAACCGGCCAGGGCAGCGCTCATCAGGTTTGATAAGGTGGCAGCAAAAACCGCTTTTAGACCCAATTGAGCGATCTCCTTACGCCGGGTTGGGGCCATGGCGCCAATACCCCCCATCAGAATGGCAATGGATGAGAGGTTGGCAAAACCACATAAGGCAAACGTGATAATCGCCTGACTGATAGGAGACAGCTCAGGCTGCGCCGCAATAAAGTCCAGGTAGGCAATAAATTCGTTAACCACTATCTTCTGACCAATAAAGCTGCCCGCTATCTGCGCTTCAGACCAGGGTACGCCCAGTGTCCAGGCCAGAGGTTGCAACAAGAAGCCGAGAATTTCCTGAATAGTGAGGTTTTCAAAACCGACCAGACCGCCAGCCCAGCCAATAATACCGTTAAGCATTGCTATCAGAGCCACAAAAGCCAGCAACATTGCGCCTACATTCAGCGCCAGCTGTAAACCGGAAGCAGCGCCACTGGCGGCGGCGTCGAACACGTTGGCATAGTGGGTTTTTTCTTCTTCGGTTTTTTCCAGCTCGTTGTGCGGCTCTGAGGTTTCCGGCTGCATAATTTTAGCCATTAGCAGGCCACCCGGTGCGGCCATAAAGCTGGCAGCCAGCAGATACTTAAGCTCAACGCCCATGCCGGCATAGCCAGCCATTACCGACCCGGCAATAGAAGCAAGGCCGCCTACCATAATGGCAAACAACTCAGAGCGGGTCATGTTGGGGATAAACGGCCGTACTACCAGTGGTGCTTCGGTCTGACCCACGAAAATATTGGCTGCTGCCGACATCGACTCCGGGCGACTGGTTTTTAGCGCTTTTTCCAACAGGCCGCCGATCAGGCGAATGATAATGTTCATCACTTTGAGGTGATACAGCACGGCAATCAGGGAAGAGAAAAAGATGATTACGGGCAATACATTAAAGGCAAAAATAAAGCCCAGGGATTTGTTACCAATGGGGCCAAAGACAAAATCGATACCGGCCTGGCTGTAGTCAATAATGTTTTGCACAAACTCGGTGGTTTTAAGTAACAGCTGAATACCGGGTTCAAAATACAGGATAAACGCGCCCACGGCCGCCTGAATGGCGAAAGCGCCACCCACGGTGCGCCAGTTTATGGAACGTCGATTACTTGATAAAGCGAATGCAATACATAACAGCAGGGCGACGCCCAGTAAACTTATCATGGGGTAATCCTTTACTTAATAGCTTGTTGTATGTGTGATTTTATTACGTCCAGCGCAATTTGGTTTTTGCCACCCTGAGTGACCACTACGTCGGCGGTAAAGCGACTGGGTTCAATAAACTGGTGGTACATGGGTTTTACGGTTTTTTCGTACTGCTTGGCCACTGAATCCATGGTCCGCCCGCGCTCTTTAACATCCCGCATCATGCGGCGCATCAGACAGATATCCAGCGGTGTGTCGATGAAGATTTTTACATCGTATAAAGGCAGTAACTCTACTCTGGCAAGCAGCATAATTCCTTCGAGGATCACTACCGGGGCAGGCTGCAACCGCTCGGTTTTAGGTAACCGGGTATGGGTTTTAAAGCAGTAATGCGGGTAGTCGATGGGCTCTCCATTACGCAAAGCTCCGAGGTGAGCTTTTAATAATTCATGCTCAAAGGCATTGGGATGGTCGTAGTTGTTTTTTTCCCTTGCTTCCATGGGCAAATGGTCCTGGGCCCGGTAATAATGATCCTCGCGGAGGATCTGTACCGGCCGACCTTGCTCGGAAAAAGCATTAATCAGGTTCTCAGTGAACAACGACTTACCGGAGCCAGAAGCACCAGAAATAGCAATAATCAGGGGTGTTTGCATAGTGGGAAAAACGTATTTTTAGTTATAGCAAAGATACGCAAATGCACCGTGCGAATCAATCCCACAGTATAGGCTTTAAATCAGATAGCGCCGTTCGGGGGTGTTTTGACATCCCGGCAAATGGTGAGTCTTTGCATTATAATGCTGACCATCTGTTCAGGTTACCATTGTTTTCCCAGCTTGCAAACTGTCTGTCATCAGGGGGGCATACCTGTGCTGTACAAGCGTGATTACAATTCTCGCTATTCACCAATAATGTCGATGTCACTGGAATGCAGCACCGGTAGGGCATAGGAGTGTTGCTTGGAACGTGAGCCTTCACCCTGTGCACGCGGCGGATAGTAACGTGTTTTCTCTTCACTAAAGCCGGCAAAGACTTCATCGAGAGCGGCCCGGATCTCACTCAGGGTTTTGTCCAGGTTAGCATTAAAATCAGGCCGTTTACGCTTGGTATGGCCTAATTCCATCAGGCGGGTAAACACTTTACTGGCAAGGTTGGTCAGCTCTGGTGGGATATCCTTGTGGTGAAGTAATACCGCGTTGGGATTTTCGATACAGTAGTGCAGCAAAGCGGTGTAGAAGCACAGCGGTTTATTTTGCAGCTGGACGGTGACATCATTTACGCCATTGCCGAGGGTTTTCTCGTTGAGGTTAACGGTCAGCTTAGGCGTAATTTTTACTATCGGAACCGGTTGCGCCAGGGCTGCAGCTTTTACTGCGCGACGTTGACTGGTTCTTACCTTAACAAATGCCGGCGAAACTAACAGGGCTGCCAGCAGCGCCAAGGGGCTGAATGACAGGTAACGATAGAGCGGTTTAGTGGCAAGCTGTACATTGACGGTTTGTTCGGAATTTTCCAGTATCAGTTGGGTTAAACGCGCATTTTCAGGCTGCCCCGCGGCATTGGCAGTAACCGATTGCAGTGATACCAGCCATACGCCGGTTTGCTGCTCGCTTAAAATAGTATTAATGCGGTTTAGGTAAGCCTTGAGAGTATCCTGATTAGGCGGCGTTCTTAACGTTTGGTTGCCCACGTCGAGAAACTGCAAATCCAGGCTAATACGCGCTTTTATTTTATCGACAGCTTCATGTTCGGCATATAACCGGGCACTGGTTTGGCCCATCAGGGCACCTAGCTGGAAGATAACAAACAGCAGAAGGGTGACGAGGCCGCCCTTTAGCCAATCGTTGGGTGTAATATCATAGGTTTTCATTTGAATTACACTCGTTAATTAGCACCACGTCGCGGTAATACTTACGTGGGTGGTTATTGGATATCTCAGTGATAACCTGCTGAATAGCACAGCGTAAATCGGTGTTGTTATCCTGCATCTTTAAATACCAGCGCATGCCTGGCACACTGTTTTCCAGTGAGGTAATGTAATTACGCGACAACGTCTGCTCATCAGCCTTACCCCAGTAGCTGGAGATAATATCTACCTCTCCGGCCATCAGTGCACGGCGCAGTTCCTGATGCGAATTGTAGTAATAAAGCTTTATGTTAGAGTCGTTCAGACCCAGACGCTGGAGAACGGTTTTCGGAACGATATGCCCGGAGCGACTGCTTGGATAGTCGAGTATGCCGATCCGTTTGCCCAGCAGATACTCCTTACTGAGTACGGGTTTTTCGCGCAGGGCAATAAAATACGCGCTGTAATCGGGGTGAGCTGCTATGCTGTCGTAGTGATAGATGCGGTCGGCGCCAAAAGCGTCTACCACATTACTTTTTACCAGGGTTAATTCCGGTACGCCGTGATTAACAAACCGGAAGGTATCAAAATCGTTACGACCGATAATCACCTGCACATCGCCAAACTGACGTTGCACTACATTATTATCACACAGTAAGGGCAGTGCTTTTTCGGCGATGGATTGCTCGGTAAGGTATACGTTAAAGACCTTGCTGTTTTGCGACAACGGGGCATCGCACTGCAACTTGCTTGTAGTTTGCGGTGAAATGTCATTTATTTTTTGTGAATTTTGCACGAAGCCCACCACGCCGCTAAAAATAAAAATAGCAGCAACAATCAGCCATCGTGTTGTTGAATTCAGTCGTAAACGGTGCAAAGTGTTTTAGAGTTAGTTTTACTTGTTTGACCAATTTGAACAGTTAAACTTATTTAATGCAATAAGTAAGTTTATTTTGAGTGTGTAAGCTGCTGAAAAATGGGTTAATTCATTAAGTAACTTTGAATTTGCTTAAACGCTGTTTATTCATTGTGGTTATGCGAAGAATATAGCTGGGCTTGTGAGCAGGGCCGAGAGTTCTAATAATTTAGGTAAATAACTGACCGTTCGTTCAGGAAAATATAAAAATAATAAGCGTTGTCAACTTTTTAAGTAGTTCAACCAGAGCGAATTTGTCATATTGCTGAAACAATAA
>Ga0213831_1000355_pt1 | contig 36786 bp, 29 predicted proteins | sample SWATP12_FD_163421 | JGI IMG/M metagenome (GOLD analysis project Ga0213831, IMG submission 163421) | Coastal seawater microbial communities from Marineland, Florida, United States - SWA TP1 #2 | ecosystem: Environmental > Aquatic > Marine > Coastal | place: USA: Florida | collected 2016-08-06 | reverse complement strand
CGGCAACGACTGGCGATACCAAAAGTATGACGTTGGGATAAATCAGGCATAGACACAGACAGTAATCTTCGAGGTCGTTTAGTATGCCTTAAAAGACCTGAGTTTGGCTATGTTGACACAGGTAACGTATAGCAAATTGGGCCTTTACGGCCCAATTTCATTTAAGAGCTAACGCTTAGTCGAGCACTATAATGACGCCGGCTTCATTGAAAAAGCCTTTATCATTAAGCTCGATAATGCGCTCGGCATATTCGCTGGCCAGCACTATTTCGGTACGTGTATCACCATAGGTACGCAGTGCTTTCACTAACAGCGGGCGATTGCCAACCACCGGGTGCTGCACAGCAAAGTCCACATCGCGGGCGAACAAAGACACCAGTTGACCACGCTCCAGTAAGCGCTCATTACTAGCGCCCTGATCCGGGTAAACAACCGCGCCGCGTAACTGGCGAATCTTCGGACTCAGTGACGGAATAAAGTTACTGCCTCTGGCATCTACTACCAGCCCGGTCGGCTGCACGTCGGCGGCCGGCCCAGGCTGGGCTTCCTGGCGACGGTTCTCAACCAGTTTTTGCTCGATGACCGACAAACGGCGGTTGAGCTTTTCCATTTCCTGCAGCCATGCCGGTTGCTCCAACTCTACATCATCTTGAGCATAGGCTTTACTGATCACTGCACCGCCTAACCAATCGAGAGTTGAGCGATAAAAACTTTGCAGACCGGTTTCCTGGTAGACTTCCTGATAAATCGTTTTAGACGCCTTACCGCCCAGGTTGATCACCATTTCAATTTTGCAGCTACCATCATTGGCAGGGGTGCGGCTGATAATGCGGGCATTACGAATAATCCCCTCCACTTCACTTTTTACCTCATCGTTACTCAACATGTAGTTGTCGATAACGGTGGTCGCAGTAACCCGGACGCCCTGGGTTGCCTCCAGCAGATTACGCTGAGCATCCACCACTGCCGCACGACACGCCAGTAATGGCCCGGCTTTACCGCCCACATTGCCCGGCGGCAAACCATAACCTTCGGCAGACACTTGCGCCGTAGTCCAGTTAATTTTACCGCCGGCCGCTGTCCATTCTTCATAATGAGCGTCCGCGGCAATGCTACTGCTGCTTACCAGCGCCAGGGCGAATAAAAGCTTTCTCATTATTTAGTCCTTACCTTACCTAAAATTGACGTTTCAGATGGCGCAGGCTGCCATTTGTTGCCTTCTGCTATGACCTCATAACTTGACGCGTTCTGAATATGAAACGGGAAATTATTCTGCAGCGTACAGTCTGTCATATTGAGTTTGGCATAATCACTCACCACAATACCGGCCGTATTACTGCCGTCAATTACGCAGGAGCGTAATGTCACATTGGATTCACCTTCAATACTTAACGCGGTAAACCGGCTGCCAGTTATTTCAATGGCTTCGAGCAGCGGCTGACCGGATTTAACCAGTATGCCTATGCCGGCGCCGGACATTTTTAGCCCTGAGATTTGTGTTGGTTTGGTATTGTTAATAATCAGGTACGGCTCCCGGCGCGCTTGTTCGCCACTGGCACTAATACGGATATCCTGTTTTAGCCCCCAGAAATACGCTTCACCGTTAATTTCGATAGTGGCACCGGGTTCAAATTCCAGCACCACCCCCGGTTCAATGTATAACTCACTGTCTTCTTCAAACACCACCTCACCTTTTACCTGATAAGGACTGAAGGTTTCGGTAAGCGACAAAATGCCGGTATAACCACCCTGCAGCGGGCCACTCACAAAGGTTTGTTTACCCACTTCCTTTATATAGGTAGTCAGTGTCAGTGCCTTGGGCTCACTGGCATTGCCGGCCTCATCAATGGCCACCACCTCATAGGTACTCTTGCTGAATGCTTCTGAATCAATGTCGAGGTTCACGTAGGAATCACTGCTCTGCTGTATGACTTGACTACCGCTGTCATTGGTACGCGTTACTTTATAGGCGGCTGCAACTTCAGCATCCTGCCAGGCCAGCTTAAGGGTGGTTTCAGTCTGACTGCCTACCAGATGAGTGACCGGCGGTGGCGCTTCATTATCAAAATTCACCAGGCCGGTAATACTCAGCAGCGTATTGGTGCTGCCATCGGTGTCTTGCAGGATACCGGTAACCGGCACCCGCTGTTCGTTCCAATCGGGTTGTACCGGGATCTCACTGATATAAACTCCTGGCTCCACTTCTTTCAGTTCGGTACGTAGCTGATTACCAAGCTCTACAAATGCCTGCAAACCTGCCTCGCCTTTGACGCCGACTTCGATTACGTCGCCATAGCGTAACCATTTGCCAGCTTTGTCGTGAATAACTGATTCAATAAGAGGTCCGGCACTGCCCTTATAAAAGCGCGGTTGCGGAAATTCAAAAGCCACTTTGCGGCCCAGTTCGTCGGCGGCCGCCAGCAGGTTTTCATCATCCAGATTCATGGCGGCAATCGCGGCATTGAGTAATAACCCCCAGGCGGTAGTCGATACACCACCGGCACGCTGAGTGACCTCATGCTCACCGGTCCATACCACGTCGCCCTTGGTGTTATACAGTGACAGTTTGATGCCCAGCCGGATCTCTGAGTAAATCCCGGCAAAAAAACGTTCGAAGTCTACCACTTCACCAACCAGTACCCCTTCAACGCCAAGATAAGACGCCATTTGAGTATGATCCAGCGGACCCGAAGGTAGCCGTTTATCCACTTCCCCCGGATGCATTACCGAAAAGTTCCGGCCGGAAAGCTGGCTGTTAATGACTTGTCGAAGCAGCGGACCGGCGACTTTTTCCTCGGTGACATTACTGAAGGGTAAAATGGCAATGCTCGAAGGAATCGCCTGCTGATCACCGCTTACCCCGGTGTTGTTCTCTACTTCGCTGCTGGTTGAACGTTGCGGTGGACCCACCAGCACCGTGTCTTTTGTACTTACCGTACAACCAGCCAACATCAGACACACCGCACCTAACCACAGGCGCACAGACAGCTTATTCATGACTTGGGTTCTCCTTCCACAGGCGGTGGTACCGCAGGGTCGTATAGGGATTCATCAGGCGGGAACAAACCATTATTTTCCGGCCCCTTGCCTGGTACCGGCGTGGGCTCCCCGCCCTGTAATAACCAATGTTGACGTAACTGGCGGGTGAGACCATTTACCTCAAACAATAAATTGTTAAGCAATGCCTGGGTTTCTGGCATGTCTGCCACAGTGGGTTCCATATTCACCGCGATAGCATTAATACTTTCCATTAACTGTGCCGACTGCTCTGCCACCCCGGCAAAGGTCGCCATATTATCGTTAACCGTTTGCGAGCCTTCCTGCAGGGTGTTTTCCATCACCTGCATGGTGCGCTGCATCTGATTAAGCACGTCAGGCAACTGCTGACTGGCTTCGGTCATACTGGAGGTCAGCGCGGCGACGTTTTCCAGACTTTTCGTCAGTGAGTCCTGATTATCACTGACGTTGGTCACTATTTTGTCGAGGTTCACCAGTATATCGGCCACTTTTTGTGACAGCGCCTGTATATCCCATTCCTGCATGAGATCCTGGATTGAGCGTGGTTCTTCGGCTTCCAGTAAGGCACCGTTTTGTAATTGCCCCGCCGGCCCGGGAATAAAAGCAATGGCTGCGCCCGACAACACGTTATCAATGGCCAGGGTAGAATCAATCTTAAGGCGGCTTCCTGCCCGGTACAATGACTGGTATTCCCGCTGCATCACTAAGTCCAGCGCCACCTGCCCCTGCTCACTGAGGCGGATGTTGTCGATCCGGCCCACGCTGACGCCGTTAATTTTCACTGGCGAGCCCACGCTCAACCCGAACGACGAAGAAAGGTTAGCGCGAAAACGCAGTTGATCGGCGTGTTGCTCCTGTAAATCCTCAAACAATAACCAGCCAGCCAGTAATACAGCCACAATCACAAACAAACCAAGCAGCGTATCCTGCGCACGGGAAGACAGCGACTGTGATGGCGCAAAGCTCATTGTACTTCCTCCAGTTGATGGTTATGGATTGCCAGAACCCGGTCGGCAAAGTCGGTACGATCGCCGGCGGTGACCGTCATCACTACCGCGTACTGATGCTCTTGCTGTTCCCTGAGTAACACATTTAGCATATTTTCACGCATTTCGTGTGACATCCCGCTTTGCACTTCATCCAGTAGTATCAGTTTAGGCCGAAACACCATGGCCCGTAACAGGTTCATCATACGGGTTTGCACATCATTCAGCTGATGCGGTTCCAGTGCCAGTAATTCGGTCATTGCCAGCGCCTCTGCCAGGGGCTCTATGTGTTCAGCAATTTCCTTTTCAGACATCCGCGTATGGTACAGCATCGGAAAGGCAATGTTATTGTAGTTAGTAAATATACTCAGTAACCCACCGTCTTCAAAAGCCATACAGGTAGCTTTAAACCGCGCCTGTTCGGTCATATCCCTGAGCGATAAGCCTTCGATAATAATATTGCCGTCATCCGGCTCGCACAGTCCGGCAGCCAGCTTTAATAAACTCGACCCACCATCGAGCACGCCAGTTTCCACACACACAATTTCACCGCTGTTAACGCGCAGGTTGAGCTGCCGGAACACCACATTATCGTTAAACCGCAAATCAACATTATCAATCTGTAAGCACGTCATAGGTACACCAGGTAAGACAAGCCCACGTTCAGCACAAAAAAGGCAAACAGCTGAAAGGTGTTTGAATTAGAAATCGCCCGCGACACATCGGTAAAACGGTCTTGTACATTGTAACCAAAAAACAGGCTCGCCAGACCAATCAGGCACCCGCCCACCAGCGCCTTGGTCATACTCACCAGCACTTCGGTGAAAGTGAGCTGCTCGAGCAAAGCTCGGATAAATGCCATCAGCGTAATGCCGCCCTCATGATACAACTCGATGACCGCATAGGAGGTAAACACGCATATCAGATTAAAATAGAAAAACATCAGCAACAAAGACAGCGGAAACGCAAAGAACACGGGCAGCAAGAAAACCAGTGCCGGGCTCATATTCACCGCAGACAAAGCATCAAACTGACGGTACAACTGCATTTGCCCGACTTCTGCGGTTACCGCCGAAGCTGAACGCGCGATCAGTATAATGCCGGAAATTAGCGGGCCGATTTCCCGATTCACCACAATATTAAAAAACTGCGCGTAGTAATCGATAAACTGCATATTATTGGGAATAACCGAATAAGCCTTGGACATCACAAACACGCCCAGCAGTACCGCAATAATAGTGTTGATCGACGCCGCTCTGAGGCCTGAGTTATACAACTGACGCTTAAACAGCAACCAGAATATACGTCGCCGCTGAGGCTTTAAGAGTTGCGGGCAGGTATTGATCGCCAGCCCAAGCAGACCGGTGATCCCCACCAGCACATTGGCGTAACGCCGGGTTCTTAATCCCAGGCTACTGAGCATGAAGTGTATCCCTGCGCCAGGCTCTGACCTGTTCTGCCCGGGCGGCCTCGCCCAACTGACTAAGCAGCAGCGCTGCCCGCGACGCATAATCGGCAGCCGCGTCTGACTGACCCTGCTGATGCTTTAACTTTGCTAACAAATAATAGCTGTCTGCCATGTTGTGGCGCGCATCAAACTGCTCGAATAGTACCAGGGCTTTCTGTAAGGCAGCTTCGTTGAACGCGGCTTTACCAGAGAGATAACACTGGAGGGCTAACCACTCGGTTGTTTGTATACTGTTGAGGCAGCTATCCACACTGATATCGAAGATAGCCCGGTAAGAGGCGTCGCTGGCCGGCAGTGCTGCCATGGCCCGCGCATAATCATCCCGATTGCCGGTAATAAAATACTGCCCCAGGTGGGCTCTTGCCTGGGCTAACTCATCGCCCTGAATAATTGCCACGTCCAGCAGTGCGGCACAATCATCGGCGACTCCCGTGGAGGCAACCCCTCGCTGGCATAATTTCCACAGCGCCTTGGCCATCAGTGGCAGGTCGTTGTTCTGGTAGGCCTGATTGGCAATATTACGCATGGCGTAAACCGAAAAACCGGCGTCCCGGGCAAGCTGTTGATACTGTGCAGACAGGCTGGGCGGCGGAGGCGTACTTCCACACCCCCACAACAATGCAGCGCAGCAAAAGCTAAGTGTTCGGATTATCGCCGTGTTCATAGCTCAGCCTTACCATACGAGTGAGTGTATGGAGGTTATCTTCCGTGTTTACGTAGCGATTAAGCAACGTCATGATTTCGTCCTGCGACATTTGTTCCTGCATAAAGTGAATACTGCGGCGCAGGGGTTTTAGCTCGTTCGTAGAAAGCTGGATTTCCAGCAAATCAACAAAGTCATCGTAATCCCCTTTTAAAAACAATTTGCGACTGCGACGCATAAAGTTCCAGTCAGAGAACTTCCGCAGATATTTCGACATCACCGTACCGAGAGCAAATGCCATGGCCATTGCGATGAGGTCGAAAAGTTTATCCAGGGTGAGTTCTTCTAACTGTTGCGCCTGCTCACTTACCGAGGCATCGGAAATTGACCGTATCACTTCTATCCGACGGGCGGCCAGAGCATTAAGGGGATTAATTTCCAGCGCCCGGCGAAAGGCCACTTCAGCTTCGACAATTTGTTTGTTCTCATACAGTGCATCACCGTAGAGGGACAACAACATATCATTACCTGGATATTGAACCGTAGCTTCTTCCAAATAGCGAATAGCTTCTTCATATTCGCCGCTTTCAATCAGGATTTGCGCTTCTACAATCGCTACTTTGGGTGACGCATGGGCAACCGGCTGGCAAAACACCACCAGCAGCAGGCATACCAATACCCCTCGACAGCAGGTGGCGCTCATCATCTGGCAATCACTATCATTACTTCGGCGTTACCCAGCGCTTTTTGCAGGGTTTGCTGGGACTTCAGTAACGCCACGGCAGCGTCGCTGATGACTAAATCTGACTTACGCGATTTATAGGTGCCTTCAGCTGGAATGATAAAAGGTTTAACCGCGATGCGCGCGTTGCGTACTGCATCATTCACATCAAAGTCGTAAGACACCGGGCGGCTGCTGATACGGCCCTGGGTTAAATCGTCTGCGGTAGGGTAAATAATATCGCCCTTCTGATTTCTGATGCGCGGAATGGTCGCCAGTTCAAAATTACCAATCTGGCTGGCATCGATTAATACGCCGGTAAAGTTACTGTTACTCTCATAGAACTCAATTTGTTGTTCCAGCTGAGCGATAACCTGATGCTGGCTGTGGGCTTTCAACAACCGGGTAATTTCTTTTACCAGTTCCAGTTGGTTGGGGTTATCGATAACCAGATGGCTCTGGGTTGTTTCTGCTGCCGCAGCCGTGGGGAACAGGGTAAGCGAGGGCCATTCAATCTGGCCGGTGCGTGCCAGTACCCATTGCACCGGCTTATCGTACCAGTTTGCCGCCGTCATGCCGCCTTTGGCTACCTCAGGCGCAATCATCTGAATAAAACGACCGTCCAGTGACATGGTCATGGTAACCGTTGCAACGTCGTTCTGGTAATGATCGGCGGTCATCGCAGCGCCTTTAATCATGGCTTCCAGACTGGTTTTCACCGTATCGTTCTGGGCCACCATTTGCTCAACGACAGTCTCAGACGATACCCGCACGCCTTTAATCATCTCGGCCAGGTTCCGGTAAGCATCCAGTTGCGCTGCCCGACGGGCAAGCAACCGTTGTTTTACAAGCGGAACATCATCCGGTGCTACGCCGTAACCGTAGGCTGAAATCACCCCGGAAGACCAGTTAATTAAGCCTCCGGGCTTTTGCTCAACGACTTCTTCTGCATTCGCGAGGCCGGTAAGGAACGCACACACCAAAGTTAAATATCGCATTGTCTTCATTGTTGCTCTCACTTTAAACGGGTTACGCATCAAATTGCTTATATTTGGCCATTCGGGTCACTACCTTTTTCAGGTAGTTTTTGGTTTCCTGGGCTGGCAGGTTTTCCATCAGAAAATCATAAACAGCATCGGGCGACATCTCATTGATGGTGTTCACCGCTGCGGTAATGCTCTTTTTGCCGGTAAAGGTTCTGGCTACGTTGCCCACCCCGGTATTGTAACTGGCAACCGCACAGTAAAAACGCGCCTGCGGGTCGGTGATTTTGCGTAAATAGCGGTGGGTTAGCAGGTGGAAATAGGCTGAGCCAAGCTTGAGGTTGTTATCCTCATTAAACAAGTAGTCAGCACTTACTATCTTTTTCTCGCCGTGTACAAAAAGGTGGGCGTCGAGGCCGGCGGTTTTAGGTACCAGTTGCATTAAACCAAACGCGGGAACGGGAGATACCGCTCTGGGGTTATAACTCGATTCTGTTTCGATGATGGCCATAATCACTGAGACCGGCACATCATACTGATCTGCATAACCTTTAATATCATCAAAATACTGCTTAACGAGTTTTTCCTGGTAACCGTTAACGAACTCAATTTTTAACTGCAGACGGGTTTGTCCGTCTTTTTCCACTACGCTTAACACCGGCATGGGAGCGGGTACCGGAAAGGGTTTGGTCTGTTCAGCAGATTGCGGGGTTGCGGCTAATTCAGTTTCCACTTTGGGCTTTTGCGGTGTAGCTGGCTGCTCAACGACAACAGGTGGTTTTTCTACAGGTACTGCTGCGACTTGTGGTGATTCTGCCGGCTTGTCATTTACCTTTGGTTGCGGCCGTGGCTGTCCCGCACCGTCTTTGGCAAGTTGTTGCTGCTGTGCCACCTTGCTCACCACCGCACTGATATCAACCGACTCAGATTCAATCTTTAACTCAGGCACTGCAGAGAAATCCTGCTGTAAAGCGTCGGCCAGACCTTCGAGCTGACCGCCAATGGTGTCGGGCAGCACACTGGCCAGTGATGAATCAGTAGATGATGTAATCGCTACCGGCTCTTCGGTGACCTCTGCCACCTCTTTGGTGACTTCCTGGAGCAATACGTCCTGCTCATCCAGCTCGGCGGGTGTGGCAGTGGCAATGGAAGATGACATTTCCATCAGTTCAGCTACCCGTTCCTGCAGATCCTCACCAGGCTCAACCAGAGTTTCGATGATCAATTCACCCGACTCAAAGTCTGCGATTGCCCGGCTGCTCATTGTTTTATTATAAGTGACCCAGCGGTGCCTTTCAGGCAGGGCGCCATCTGGCCATTTAACTTCAATGCGTTTAGTCAGGCCACGGAAAGCACGGTCGATGGCTTCATCAACAGCCTGATAGATATCGTCGATACGCTTTGTCTGGTTTTCAAATTCGGCATCCATCCGCGCGCTGATTTCATCGAAGTCGTCTACCGACTGCGCAGTGCTAACCGAACTGCATACCAGCGACGCGGCCAGCAGGCTAATACTGAGAATTTGCCGCATTACTGATCGCCTCTAAACTTTCCCGTTCTTTGCAAATATCAGCTTCGTTTGTCAGGCAGATGCCCAGTACCACTTCAGCAATCCAGGTACCTTCCTGCTCATACACTTTCTCGTCTACCACAACGGTACCCTGTAACCAGGTTTTAACGCGGGTTGCAATGATATCGCTTTTTACTTCATATTCTTCTACGGTAGAACCGGCGCGTAATTCGATACCCTTTACCTGCTCAGACAACTGACGCTGAGCATCAAGCTGAGCAGCGCGTTTAGCTAGCATGCGAGCCTGGGCGTTGGTTTTTGCCATCGCCGGATCCACAGTACCAAAGCCCTGCGCTGTCACTACGCCGGGTAAATCGTCAGCCTGAGCAACGCCGATAAAACCGGCCAGCAATAACAGTAAACACTTTACTTTCATGGTTTAATCCCTTTTTGCTTAAGTACCTCAGCGTAGACGTGATTAACCAGGTCAATCTCTACCCCTTCCCGTACTGAATCCATTAATTGATCAACAACTTCCACTTTAAACGCACCGGAGAGCAAAAACTGACGCACGCTCAGCAGTTCACGCTTACAGGCAATGGGTGCATGAGCGATAGCAGAGTTCACATCGTTGACTTTTAAATATAGCGTGCCTTTGGCTAATACACACTCGCGATACTTATCGCGCAGGCCTTCCAGCTCTTTCGACTCGCTGACTTTCTTAATCGCAGAATACTCATTGGCTACTGCCATATTAAGACCGGAAAACACTGTTACTGCCGAGCACAGCAATAACAGTCTGGATAATTTGATCATGTTAGTTCCCTTCTGCACGCGGTGCAGTGGTGATTTCAGCAGAAGCCGAGACGCTTCCTTCTAATTCGTCTTTATCTACCGCGGATACCCGGTAGCAGTAACTGCGATTGCCAGACACATCAGTATCAACGTAGTTGACGGCACTGACAGCAGCCAGTTTTCTTACATTGCCACAACTGGAGCCGCGGTACACCTGATAAAAATCAATATCGCTTTCAGGCGCGGGCTGCCATTGCAGCACTACATTAGGCGCTGATTCCATGACGCTGAGCCCCTCAATGCGGGCCGGTAGCGGCTTGGTTCTGGCCTCTACCACCGGCGAGGTTACGCCATTGGCGTCATATAGATTATACGCCAGTATTTTGTAGCGATAGGTTTGACCATCATCCAGTTTGCTAAAGAAACTCCCCTCATCGACATAGCGACTGGCCGTTCGGCTGCTCAGAGTTTCCAACAGATCAAATTTACCCTTGTCTTCACGGTAGATCTTATAGCCTTTAACATCGGCATCGTTCGCCGGCTGCCAGGTGAGTGTTACCTGTTTCACCTGGTTACTCGCCGCCGCAAAGTTCTGTGGTGCTGCCGGCACCGCTTTGGTAGTGGCCGTCACGATATTCGACTTTTGCGTTTCTTGGTCACCATCCACCGCACTAATCGCATACTCATAGCTCACACCATCGGCCAGATTCCGGCGGTCATTGTCGGAGTACTGAGTAATGCTCGGTGTAGTAATAGCTGTCACCAGCTCCCAGCGGGTTACACCCTGCACGCGGCGGTACAATTTATAGCCATCAATATTTTTATGAGCAGTCCAGCTTAAATCCGTTCGCCGCAACATGCCCTGAGCAGCCACACTTAGCGTTACTTCATCAGGACTAACAATACTGGCAAACGCAGACGGGTCGCTGCGCAGACCGTCTTTATCCTCGGCCACCACATAATAAGAAGTTTGCGCATAAGGTTTAAGGTTAGCATCGGTAAATGCCGTCTCATTAGCGGGTACCACCGCAATTTCCTGCCAGCCCTGATTATTCCAGCGCCGGTATAAGCGATACTGTTTGATGTCGACCTCGCCCGATGGCGGCCAGCTGACACGAATTGTATTGTTGTCTGCCGATAGCGCCGGGCTCTGCGCCTGATCAGGGCGAGGCTTGGTTTGCGCGCTGCGTGTTTCTGAGACAAAACCAACGCCTTTGAATTTATTCAGTGCCACCACGAGATAATGATAGGTCGTGCCGTCTTTTAAAGGCTGACCGTTATCCACGCCATCAATAAACTGAGTTTTATCGGCGCCGCTGACATCGGCTAATTCATCGAGCAGGGTATCCTGTTTTAGCTCTCCTTCCGTACGGAAAATCCGGTAACCCACTACATCGTCGTCTTTTACCGCCTGCCAGTACAAGTGCGCAGATTTTACCCCGCCAGACACGCTGAACTCTGCCGGTGCTGCCAGTTTTTTGGTTTCCTTGCGGGTAATATTGGAAGGCGCAGAGGCAGACAGTTGATCGAACAGGCGAACCTGATATTCATAAACCAGGCCGTCTTCCAGGCCCTGTTTGTCTATATATGTGCCGTTGTGACCCGGATTAATTTCGCCTACCGTTTGCCAGTCATTGGTGCCGGCACCGCGACGCTCGATGCGCACGCTGTATTCTGAGGCGGCCGGCTGCCATTGCAGGGTGACTTCACGGGTTTTTATCTCACTATCTGCATTAAGCAGGATGATCGGCGCACTGGTTATCATCACTGGTGGTGACTTGGCACTTTCCTTACCACTGTTGGTTACCGTAGTTACCGCAAACTCATAGCTCTTATCCGCTTCCATCAGATTAACAGCAGAAACGGAGTAATTAATTTTACCGGTGTCTTCAATTTTTACCGCAGGGGCCCAAACGCCGCCAACTTCACGATAATACACCTGATAAGCGGCGGTTTTTTCCTGATTAGCAATTGAGGGAACAAAGTCGAGTTTTACACCATTAACGTAAACCTGATGCTGTAGGATAGACGGCGCTGCCACATCGGCACTGGCCTGGGCTTTGGCAATAGTGGCTTTACTGACCAGGCCACCATCCATTTCATCACCGGTTTCCAGGATAATATCCAGACGGTAATAAAAAGTGCCACTTTGGGGAATTCGGGTATCGACATACTGGCTTTCGGTGGTGCTTTCGACAAACTCAAAAGGCCCCGACTCTGACTCACCCCGATACAGATTGTAATAAAAAACCGCACCAATATCCGCCGTTTCCCAGTTCAGCACAATCTGTTCGCCCTGTGCTTTGCTGGTAAATGCCGTTAGCGCGGCACTGGCCTGGGCGATATCCGGCTGCACCGACAGCGCTCGGCGGATGCGGCGCTCCAGTGACTCAACAATTTCCGGCGCGCGGGTAACCAACTCACCCTGGGTTTGAAAACTCTCCTGCCAAATCGCGGCTTCCCGGCTGTTGGACACGTCAATCAGCTTAAAGTCCACAATAATAGTGGCCCGTTTAATATCGATGGAGCCAGACAAAATAAAGTTAACGCCCAGCCCGTTACCGTATTGAATAATTTTTTGAGTATCCGCTACCTGGGCACCGCCAATACGGTACAGACCTTCTTCCATCTGACGTCTGGAAAGCAGCTGATAGGTTTGAGAACGCTCCAACTCCTTTCGCATAGAAAAGAGCAGGTCACCGTCCAGGCCAATGGCATCAATACTGGCCGGTGACAGGTTAAATAAAGCGAGGCTGGTTTTTGCAAAAGTAGTGGTTGGTAACAACAACATCACCAACACTACTACTCTATAGATTACTGCTTGCATATCCCTCGCCTGCTAACTAGTTTTTAAATTGATAGGTTTCGATGATTTGCTTCATGTACCCGTCAATTTTGGCGGAGATTGGAGAGTTAACGTTTGATTTAACACGCTCGTCAAACTTGGCATCAACAAACCGCTCCAGTGCTTCCAGCGATTCTTTACGCTTAAGCAGTAACTCTTCACCGGCTTCGAAGTAATCCACTTCACGGTTACGCAGTGGTTGTAATACTTTACGGGATAAGTCTTCCACCACCTGGTCGGCCATCATCTGCAGCATTTCTGTGTCGGTGGCGATTTCCAGTGGATCGTAAGCGATGTTGGCGTCTTTCACCCCGTCGTTACCCACGTCTTCTTTCACCAGGCGCGAACGGATGGTATCCACACTCACGTTTTGTCCGGTTGAAACGTCAACGATACGATAAGAAATCTCGATAAAACCCACCTTTTTGGCTTTATTTACGGTGTATTCTTTTTCGGCATAAACCGGCACCATAATTTTCGCCTGAGGCGCTTCTTTCAGGTCGTTTTTATCCGGGTTCGGGTTCAGCGCTTTCCAGTTAAGGAAGTCAATGTTGTCCTGAATTTCCTGCCCTACCTGATAACGTACGGTTTCGGCACTTTCAGATTTGGTTTCGTCTACTTTAAACAGTAGTACCGAGCCCATTATGGCCACGTCGATACCATACAGACGGCCCATTTCTTTGGCAGTATCTTCAGATACCACCCCGATTTGGCCCAGCTTCATTTCTTCCAGAATTGACTTCAGGTTCTCACGCTCAAGGATGTTGATATCCTTGGTGGCGTTGTTAAACAGGTTGGAAATCAGCTTACCGGCAATCAGGCCACCGGCGTCCATGTTATAAGAAGGACTCTTAAAGTCGAATACCGCGATGGATTTAATCACACGCTCGCGAATTTTATCCTGTACGTCACGAGACTTCTCGAACAAGCCTTCCATTAACGGATCGAGCTTGCCGATTAACTCGTACATGTACCAGGCAACACCCCAGTATCGATTGTCCATGTATTCAATGGCGATATCTTCGGCGCGAGACACCACTGCATTACGCAGAGCAACAGCACGCGGAGGCAATGCACCACCGGTGTTCTCATCGATTTCAATCGCCAGATTGATTGCCCGGGCGATATAACCCTGTTGCAGTAAACGGGTGGCTTCGACAATTTTCTCGTCAACCTGTTTTTCCAGCGCAGTGGCTTTCCATGCAATACAGTCCTGGTCGTTAGGGCTGAACGAAAGCACTTTTTCACAGGCAAACTCAGTCTGACTCCAGTTTTGCGTATCTAACGACTGGGCAGCCAGGTTTTTGAAGAAAGTTGCATTGTTTTTCTGGTCGGCATCGGCGGCCATTTTCTTGGCGATGGCGTTGTTCGGATCCAGCATGGTGGCCTTACGGGCTGCCAGCTTGGCATCTTCAAACTCATATTCAACAAAGGCCTTTTTGGCTTGTAGCAGATAATCTCGGGTACCTTCGGTTTTAATCCGCGAAGCCAAGGGTACTGACGCTTCAAAGTTTGGATACAGCTTTTGTACCTGCTGTAGTGTGAGGTTCGCACGCACCCAGTCCTGACGATCAATCAGTGCCAGCGCTTCAGAATAACGTTCTTTCACTTCATCAATGAGTTCGCTGCGTGAGGTATCTATCTGACTTTCCAGCGGCGCGATGGCCGGCAGGTTTGGCGAGAACTGCTTAGCTTCCGCCACCAGAGACTCAGCTTTTTCAATGTCATTAATGCTGACACTGGCCGCATTAAGCAGCCCCTGAGCCTGACTAATAAGTGTCTGTGAGGCTTTCAGGCGTAAGCTGCTAAGCTGAGCTGAATACTGTTGATTATCCGGCTCTTTGGCAATTGCCTGCTTAAGGTAAGCAATGGCCTCAGCATAATTCCCGGCTGCAGCGAGCTGCTGAGATACATCAAACTCTTTTTTTCCCTTGCCCGTTGATTGACAGCCTGCCAGGGCTGACAATACCAGAGCGGCCAATACGTACCGTCTCATTGGTTGATCCTCAAACTTTGGTTGCGGTGATTTTGTTACCTGTGACGCCAACAATCTGTATTTTATGTCGTTGCGCTATGTTACTGGCCAGCAGTTCTTCATATAACTGTTCTGTCCAGCCCTTATAGCTAATGACAAGGTGTGCCACACCATTGGCGATATTAGAAATTTCGATTTGCTGAATGGCCGGCATGGCCTCCTGAATGACTGCTTTCATCTGGTTTGCGACATCCAGTGACTCAACGCCTTCAATATCAAGAAACACATTTCGGGCTTTTACCTGCTCCTGGTGCCAGAAGCGGATCAGTTGCTTGCGCAGTTGCGGCCATTCCTTGCGAATAATATCGGCTGATAGCTTTGCAAAAATACTGTTCGATTTAACGCCCGGCTTGCTGGCGCTCTTGCTGCCTGCAGCCAGCACCTGATTATCACCCACCCGGGTGACCTGCATGCCAAGAGTCAGCTCGTTGGCATTAATCTTCATGCCCTGAAATTCTTCCGGCTTTATTTGGGAATCCACGGTCAGGTTAACGGCAAAACCGGCATAAATGGGTTCGTCTTCGTCAAATACCTGGAAGCCATCCCGTAACAAACGTTCGGTCATTTCGTTACGGGCATGCTGGGCAATAATAGGATTAGTCGAATTCTCGTCCAGCACAACGGTAACCCGGGGCATTTTGGTCCAGCCCATTGAGGCCTGAATCTGGGCAACTCTATCGACCAGTAAATCAACCCGTACATCCGCCTGAATAACCACTTCATAGATGTCTTCGCTGTCACCTACGCCATCATACATAATCTTGTATTCGTCGATTTGGCCAGCCGTGCTGGAAAAGATCTGATCTTTGCCGAGCAGGTAATTGTTCACGTCGGTACGGGAGCGCACAAAGGTGCCAACCACTTGTTCTACAGCAGCCCGTTTTGCATTTTCGAGGGCCACCTTGCGGGCTTCGACGATGTTGTTGTCTGCCACCGCGCTGATGCCTTTGGCTTCAACCAGCTTAGCGGTCGCTGGTGCACTCACAATGCACAGAAAAGCAACAAAAAATGCGGCAACTACGAAAGAATATTGTCTGATGCTTCCACTGCACACTGCCATAGTGTCTCCAAATACCCACTATTACTACCAATAGTAGTTAAATATAATCCAATACCCCGCAATTTGCACTATTACATGGGGCGCTTTACCCGAATATCGTGAAAAGAAGTCAGCCTGTCGATTTTTGGTGAACTTAATTTTTGTATTCTATGGGTTTTATTTGTTCATTTATAGGACAAAAGTTGACAAATTAGCCCTACAAATCCGATGTGTTGCTAAATGGCGACTTTTTTCAGCCGTTCACAAAAAAAAGCTTTATAAAGTCGGCATTGGCGTATAGCTTTAATAGTGTGTACAGGCCTAACCCGTCGTGATCTCGGCGTCTGGCTACTTTTATCCTTCCCTCCCGGCTTTATTTTTGAAGGAAAGCGCAATGCAAAGTGACTCAACCGGAATCTGGTATTTTGAATGTGACGTCTCTGATATTGAAGCGCACCTGCTGAACCTGCAAAGTCGTTCTGTTATCTATCCCGATGAATGTGAATACCTGATTAAAAACCTGCATAAGCTGCATGCTACGTCAGAGCAGAATACCCATGGCGTAGTCCCGTTGTGCCATCGCTGTGTCACCCTCATCGCAAAAGATGACAAAGTCGAAATTGTTATAAACCGGGAGCAGGAAAAAATTGACCACGTCACCCAACTGCCATTGCGTGTGTCTCTTTTGCGTCAGTTGGGTATCTGGTACGAACAGGACCCGGAGGCGATAACCGGTATCTGTCTGGTCGAGCTCGACGATTTCAGTGATATTAACGATACCATTGGCCATGCGGCCGGCGACCTGATTCTGTTTGAAATCGCTCGCCGCCTCGAGCGTTACCATGGCTCCCGGTTTAAGCTGGTCAGGCTGCATGGTGATGAGTTTGCCCTGGCGGTAACGCAATTAGCCGATGCCGAGGATATCTGGCAGGTCTCTAAATGGATTTGCGAACAGTTCGAACCACCGTTTATGACCCAGAAAGGCGCCGTCTTCCTGACCCCGTCAATTGGCCTGTCTTTGAATATCAATACCGGCGAAGAACCCGTTACATTGCTGGAAAGTGCGTATATTGCCCTCAACCATGCTAAAGACGACCCGCTGACCAAAGAGAAATTGTACAATCCGCAGCAGGAACACACCCTGACCCGTCAGGTATTGCTCGAAGCCCAGCTCAATCAGGCGCTGACCGAAGAAGATAGTTTACTGGTGTGGTACCAGCCCAAACAGGATTTGCATAACCGGCAGATTAACGGTCTGGAAGCATTGATCCGCTGGAACCATATTACCGAAGGACTGATTTCCCCCGGTGAGTTTATCCCCCTTGCTGAACGCACCGGTTTAATTTGCAGCATTACCGACTTTGTTGTTCGTCAGGTTGCCAAAGACATCCCGAAACTGCGCATGCACGGGTTTACCGGCAAAGTGTCTATCAATATCTCAGCCAACGACTTTATGCGAGCTAACCTGGTCGATAGTCTGCTGGCGTTGCTTAAGCCTTATAATATCGATACCAGTGACATCGAGTTAGAAATTACTGAGGGCGCTTTTATCAGCGACTTTAATCACTGTATCTTACTGCTAACCGCCCTGCGTGACGCCGGGTTTGCCTTATCCATCGACGACTTTGGCACCGGCTACAGCTCTTTGAGCTACCTGACCCGGTTACCGGTGGATACCATCAAAATCGACATGAGCTTCGTCAGGGAGCTGGCCCGCTGTGAGCAGGCCCGGCAAATTTACAAGGGTATGATTGATATCTGTAAAGCCATGCATTTCGACGTGCTCGCTGAAGGCGTGGATGATGATGCCCAGCGTGAGACGCTGGCGGCCATCGGTTGTGATCGCATTCAGGGTTACCTGCTGAGTAAACCCTTACCGGTTGATAAACTGGTGGACTTTCTGAATAAGTAACGCTTCCCGTCCACTATTTCTATCGGTGATGATAGGAATCCATGCTGCGATGTGGCGATCTATGCTCAACGGGCTATAGTCAAAGAATAATAACAAAAGCCAGGCCGAATTCAGCAGGGTGCAGGAGAGTTTGTTATGTTCTTCCAGCGTAAAAAAGAGCCAAATCGTAGCAGTGACGACAGCCCGGTCGCCACCACACTGACCATTTCAAGCAGGGATATTCATCCGGACAAACTATCGGTACTTAACCTGCAGCCTGGTACGCCCCTGGTCATTGCTTTCATTAGCCCGTCGGGACAGTTCGCTGAGGTATCCCAACGACTCACCAGTGCTATGCCTTTTGCCTCTCAGGTGATAACGATAATGACCGCCGGCGAGCTCGGAGGTGGTAAGCCGCTCTACCACCCCACCTCAGATCATTGGGACAATATAGTGTTGCATGCTTTCTCCGGCAGAATGTTTGAACAGCTGTCGATACATACTGTTGCCTTGCACAGCGAAGATATCAAAAGCGGTAACCCGGGACGCACCGCAGCACAACGAGTGGACGCCATCGCATCTGAACTGGCAAAGGTTCGCGTTCCCTTCGAAGTCAGCAGCCATGATACCCTCGCCCTGACCTATTTTGATGGCCTTACCGCCAGTGAGGACTTCTTTACTCAGGCCTTATATCAAATTCGCCGCTTTCCCTGCTATTTTGTTGGCGGCAGTGCCGGCGGCAAACTTGATTTTAAACAGGCTGATATCGCCATTAATGGCGAAGTGAAGCATAACAGCGTCATTCTTTGTTTTTGCAAGCTAGCGAAAGGCTATCGCTACGGTATCCTCAAAAGCCACAACTTCAAGCCTACCGGCAATCAATTTGTGGTAGCCGAGTTTAATCCGCTTACTCGTACTCTCAATTCAGTACTGGATACGAATCTGAATCTGCTGACACCTGTTGAAGCCTTGTGTAATACGTTTCAGTGCTCTGCCTCAGAACTTGAAGGTCGTTTACAATCCCATTCCTTTGGCATCGACATTAATAACAATATCTATATTCGCTCCGTAGCGGCGATCAATGCCGATGGCAGCATTCGCTTCTTTAGCGATATGGCTTTTGGTGAAGAGTTGTTGCTGGTTAAAGCCACTGATTTCAAACAGTCTCTTGAAGAAGATTTCCGTCGCTTTATGCAAGGCAAGCCAGCAGCGCCGGTGGCAATGATGGCAAATGATTGTATTTTACGTCGTTTGAATAACGCTGCCGCGTTGCAAAGCGTGGACACCCTCGACGGTATTTGCTTGTCCGGATTTTCGACCTTTGGCGAGTTCCTCGGCTTACACCAGAACCAGACTGTAACGGCAGTGGGCTTTTTTGCTGTTTCCGAGCAGCAGCGTTTTGAGGATGAATACGCTAATAACTACCCTTTTTATCTATCGTCGTTTTCCAGTTATCACCTGAATGCCAGAATCATCAGTATGCAGCGTATTAACGACCTGCAAAACCGGCTGATAGAAAGCACTCACGAATTTCGCCACCTGCTTGAGGAGTCTAACGAGCAACTGCGTTTTGTGGCGGGCCTCGCCCGCGACTCGGCAACCAAGCAACTAAAACTTGGCGATCAGTTCAGCGAATTCTTGAATCAGATTGCTCAGCAGGAAAAAGAGCGGGCCGGTCTGACTCAGGGGATGGTGCAGTTACGTGACAGTGCTGAACGCATTGTTAATATTATCCAGTCTATCAGCGGCATCGCAGAACAAACTAATTTGCTAGCGCTTAACGCAGCTATTGAGGCAGCCCGGGCTGGCGAAGCCGGTCGTGGTTTTGCCGTGGTCGCCGATGAAGTCAGAGCACTCTCCCAGCGCACCCAAACCAGTTTGAAGGAAACCGGCGATACGATAGATGGGGTATCAGGCTCAATAGACGGCATTGCGGTTGCTATTAACAGCATTAACGAGTTGTTATCCAGTATAGAGAGCAGCTCTACCGAGCTGAGTGAGGATTTGTCCGGGTTATCTCAAACCTCGTCCAGCGCAGCCAACCGGGCAGAAGAAGGGATTACCAAAGCAACTGACGCAGCCAGGCGTATGAGTGCACTGGAAAAAGAAACCCAACTGATTGAAACGCTTAACGAGCTTGCCCAAAAATCACACTAGTTGCTCGATTGCGCATTGATTAAACAACTTTACGACGAATCCAGTCTGATTGCGGTCAGGCTGAGTACGTTGCTGATTAAGCAACCCCGCATTTTACAAAAAACACACATATTAAAAATAAATAAGCAACACCACGTAAAGCTACCATACCAGAGAACTCTCTTCTCTAGTCTCGAGTGGAAGCCGAAGGCTACTCTGATGCAGTAATGCACGTATAATAGGCGCTTAATTTTTCGTCAACCTATAAAACTAACAGACGAATTAACTTCATTCAGAACGACAGAAATCCAGTTTATTATTATGAAAAATGCATCACACAGTGTTTTTGAAGATGTTTTTGCTCTGCTATGCGCCGGTTTATTTGTGGCGTTTGGTATTTTCCTGTTTCAGTCTCAGGAGCTCATGGTGGGCGGCGCTGCGGGTCTGGCCCTGCTGGCAACCTATGTAACACCGCTTGAGTTTGGCTTGTTATTCTTCCTGATCAATTTACCGTTTTATTATCTGGCGTGGCGACATATCAGCAAGCGCTTTATGATCAATACGTTTATTTCCGTTACTACCGTGTCGCTATTTTCTGAGTGGGTCCCCCATTTTGTTGATATTTCACGGGTCGATCCTTTTTTCGCGGCAGTATTCGGCGGTATTTTAATCGGCGTGGGTATGCTTATCATGTTTCGTCACAGCTCAAGCCTGGGTGGACTTGGGATCCTGGCTTATTATCTGCAGAGCCGGTTTGATATTCGCGCCGGTTCGTTTCAACTGATTGCTGATACGTGCATTCTGAGTTTATCGTTTGTGTTTATCGACGCGCACCTGGTGCTAATCTCTATTCTGGCGGCGTTTTGTCTGAATATGGTGATTTCACTGAATCACCGACCGGAACGTTACACCCTGCCCGCCGTAAAAAAGTCTCAGGCAGATGACGAAGTGGAGCATCTGCACCCGCAAAACGGCTAAACGCTGGTATCCACTGAAGTAAGCTGCTGCTGAGCCAGGTAGACTGCGCCCCATTCCGGCCCGTGCAGGGCGGGTTTGATGCGTGCAGCGACAGACTCTGCCAGATAAGGCCGCCACGCGGTGGCCAGGCCACCACTGAACACCAGGTTCATGTTGCTGTTTACAAGCGCCCGTTTAGCCAGCTCATTTAAATATCCGGCGCCTTCGTTAATAATCGCCGCTGCCGCTGAATCGTCTTTAGCCAGTTCAAACAACCTGGGCGCAAAGCGGGCAAATTCACCAGGCAAAGCGCTGTTCAGTCGCTCAACTAATTCGGACGGGGCTGAACAATGATAGAAGCGGCTCACTTCCTGCCATAACAGGCTGTCTTGGCCAAGTTTGTCGGCCACCAGCAACGCTTGTCTGGCTGCCATCTGGCCGAGCCAGGCACCGCTGGCCTGATCACCAAGCTGAAAACCATAGCCGCCATACTGAGTAACTTTGCCATTTTGCAGCACCGCAGCACAGGAGCCGGTACCGGTAATCATCACAACACCATCCTCGCCACCATGAGCACCGAGTAAAGCAGTATGCAAATCGGAAGAAAAAATCAGTTCTGCAAAAGGGTGGTGCCACCCATTGAGCAACGCTGTCGAGGAGTCCAGGTAGGCACCGGCCAGGCCCGCACTGACAACCAGATCACTGCTGATGTCACTAAACTGCAGCCCGGCATCGGCCACAGCATGCTTTACAGCAGTCAGTATTGACGATAAAGCCAGCTGCCCATGCCTGGCGATGTTGGCAGGCCCGCCAACTCCCTGTCCTAACGACTCACCGAGTTCGTTAAACAGCTCAGCCCGGCACTTGGTGCCGCCGCCGTCTACGCCTACCCAGTATTCGCCGTACTTCAGGTTTTGTGTCATTTCCATCACCCCAGTAAAACATCCAACAACATCATTACCACAAAGCCAATAAGCAGGCTGAAAGTGGCTATGTTCTGATTACCATTCTGGTGGGTCTCCGGAATGATTTCATCAGAAATGATAAACAACATGGCACCAGCAGCAAACGCCAGCGCCCATGGCATAAACGCTTCAGCGCCCGATACAGCAACTGCGCCCACCAGTCCACCAAGTGGCTCAACAAGACCACTGCCAATACCTATCAGTGACGCTCTCGCCGGAGTAAATCCCACCGATAACAAGGCCACTGATACCGCCAGGCCCTCGGGTATATTTTGCAGGCCGATGCCCAGTGCCAGCGACAGGCCATTTGCCATTTCCCCCCCAGCAAAGCCAACGCCAACGGCAAGGCCCTCTGGAAAGTTATGCAGGGTGATGGCCAGTACAAACAGCCAAATCCTGGCTAGTTTGGTTTTCGACGCCCCTTCACGCCCGCTAACAAAATGCTCATGGGGCACCGTCTGGTGAATAAAAAACAATAAAAACGCGCCGGTCAGCAGCCCCGTTGCGGCCACCATACCGCCCGCCATTTCACCACCGTACAAGGTACTGCCATATTCCAGCGACGGCAGTAACAACGAAAAGAAGGTGGCGGCCAGCATGATCCCGGCGGCCAGGCTAAGCAGGGCATCTTCCAGCCGGCGTGACAACTGCCTGATTAAGAATACCCCGAGGCTTCCAGCAGCAGTACCCAGACTGGCACAGCCACTGGCGATAACACCAGCCCAAACTATTTGTGAACTATCCAATTACCCATTTCCCATTTTAACCAGTTACTCTTGGTACTCTGGCCGAGACACGGGTGATCAATTCATAACTAATGGTGCCGGCCCGGTCGGCAACCTCATCCACCGGTAATTGCGCGCCCCACAATTCCACATCGTCCCCCAGGGCAACCTCTGCGATATGGGTAACATCAATGGTAATCATGTCCATGGACACCCTGCCTACCAGCTGCCCGCGCTGACCACGCACGACAACCGGCGTGCCATTCGGACAATGGCGGGGGTAACCATCGGCATAGCCTATCCCCACCGTAGCGATGACACTGTCTCGCGGGGCCGTCCATGTCTGGCTGTAGCCTACAGTCTCGCCTTGTTTTACATTGTGTAGTGCAATAATTTGCGCAATCAGCGTCATAGCCGGGGTGAGGCCGTATTCAGCAGCAGCATGACCTGTCACCGGGCTGGCGCCGTACAGGCCAATACCTAACCGGCACCAGTCGGCCTGACTCGCCGGGTTACATAAGGTCGCCGCAGAGTTCGCCATACAACCCGGCAGGGCCAGTGACCCTTTCAGCGCTAAAAATTGTTGCAGTTGGGCGGCATTATTCGGATTGTCCGGATCATCAGCACAGGCAAAATGAGAAACCAGCACGGGTTGCTGTTGATTAAGCCAGTCATAGTTTCTCAGCACCATAGCAATATCGTCAGCGTTAAAGCCTAACCGGTGCATGCCGGTATCAACCTTGAGCCAGACCTCGGGCCGTTGTGCCTGTTCAAGCTCGTCCAGCCAGGCCAACTGTTGCTGGTTATGCACCAACAAAATAAGATTACCGGCCCTGGCAGCACGGCAATCATCAGCATCATGAGGCCCTTCAAGTACCAGTAACGGCTGGTTAATTCCCGCCTTTCTGAGTGTCACCGCTTCATCGCAAATAGCAATGGCAAAACATTCACACTGCTCTGCCAGCGCTTTAGCTACCGTTATCGCACCGTGCCCATACGCGTCTGCTTTAATCACCGCAATAGCCGTACAATCCCGGCCAGGATTCAGCTGGCGGAAATTATTGCGAATAGCATCCGGGTTAATGATGGCGCGGGTTGATCTGCTCAAGCGACTGACTCTCAGGTTGCGGATTACATTGGGTATATCCTGTACGATACACCTTGCTTATGAATTAATAAATTCTTAATTTGAAAATAGCACAGAATAATATATTCTAAATTCACACCAACTCTGACAAACTGGTGTCGATATCGATAGTTATTGGTTACACACAGCCATGATAACCCAGCTTTCAAACGGTGAGAACGAGAATAAATGCTAGCCAATTACACCCTGCCAGACTTATTGCTGTTTGCCTTTTACGGGCTGCTGCTGTTGGTATCTGGCTGGTACTTTAATCGCCGTGCGCAAAACACCAGTGACTACTTTTTAGGTGGTCAGGCAATGCCGGTATGGATGGTTGCCATGTCTGTACTGGCAACATCCCAGTCTGCCGCCACGTTTTTAGGTGGCCCCGATCAGGGTTATCGCGGTAACCTGACCTATCTGGCAACCAACCTCGGCGCCTTTATTGCCGCTTTTTTCGTTGCCCGGGTGCTCATTCCACGCTTTTACCAGCTAAAAGTGTTTACCGTTTACGAATTACTGGAAACTCGTTTTGGTGCCGGCGCCAAACAACAGGCCGGACTGATGTACCTGTTTGGTCGCATCTTTGCCAGTGGGGCAAGACTCTACATGGCCGCACTGGCTGTCGCAATGATCCTGTATGGCAATATTGCTGCCAGTAGCGTAATCACCGCCACACTGCTGATCAGTGTTATCGGGCTGATATACAGTATTTATGGCGGTATCCGTACGGTTATCTACAGTGATGTCATGCAGGCTTTCACCTACATCGGCGCCGCCGTGGCAGTGATTATAGCGCTGCTGATTGCTATCCCAGCAGATATGTCAGCCATCCTCGGCGTTTTGCAAAATCCCGGTGCCGACGAGCCTTCAAAACTCACCCTGTTCGACAGCCGCATCGACTTTTCGCCTTCTGGCGTGTTTACCCTGACTTCGGTATTTACCGGCTTTGTATTACTGAATATCGCCGCCTTTGGTCTCGACCAGGATATGACTCAGCGGGTGCTGACCTGCCGCAACGCGCAGGAAGGAGCCAAAGCCATGCTCTGGTCGGTGGTTATGGTAATCCCGGTAATGTTATTGTTTATCGTGATTGGCCTGCTGCTGTATATCTATTATCAGCAACCAGCTTTGATGGCCAGCAACGCCGGTGCGCCGGTGCCGCAGTTTGCCGGCGAACCGGTTACTATTTTTATGTATTACGTACTCACCGACTTACCCGCCGGACTAAAAGGACTGGTGACCATAGGGATCCTCGCCGCCGCGCTGTCCACCCTGAATTCTGGTTTAAATTCCATGTCGAGTGTACTGATTCAGGATTTGTACCGCCCCTGGCAGCATAAACGGGGCCGCCAGCGTAGTGAGCATCACTTTGTTAATGCAGGTCGGGTCGCCATGGCGATAGTAGCACTGGCGTTAGCGTCGATGGCCTGTTTATGCTATTACTGGCAACAGTATTCAGATACGCCGTTATTACAGTTTGCCCTGGGCGTGATGGTTTTTTCCTACAGTGGCTTACTTGGCGTATACTTTATTACACTATTTACTCAGCGAGGCAGCCCTGCCTCCGTCACTGCGGCATTATTGTGTGGTTTTATTATCCCCTTGCTGCTACAACCTTATGTGATGAGCTGGTATTTACCCGAAGCCTGGCAACTAAGTCTGGGGTTCACCTGGCAACTGGTGATTGGAACGCTGGTGGCCACGCTGGTATGTGCTGCAGGCCGCCAGCCTGAATGCATGCCTGAGATAAAGGCGGAAGTAAAATGAATGGACTAACACGTTTAACCTGGACGATAGCTAACCCTAAGGTCGGCAGTTAACTATGCACATGACAAATAAACAGTCAGCAACATTGCTTGAACAACTGAACAGAATTATTTCCGAGGGCCGTAACCCTCACACGATGGATATTGATGTACTGCCGACCATCGAAATTCTGGAAAAAATCAACCAGGAAGATGCAGGGGTAGCCGATGCTGTGCGTAAAACCATCCCTCACATCGCCAAAGCCGTAGACGCCATAGTGCCGAGCCTGCAGGCTGGCGGTCGATTGATTTACATGGGCGCCGGAACCAGCGGCCGTCTGGGTATTCTGGATGCAGTAGAATGCCGGCCCACCTTCAGCGTACCGGCATCCATGGTCATCGGCATCATCGCCGGCGGTGATCAGGCTATTAAGAACGCCGTGGAAGGCGCCGAAGATGACACCGTGATGGGTGTGGAAGATTTGAAAGCCATTAACTTTTGTACCAATGACGTACTGGTCGGCTTGTCGGCCAGCGGCCGCACGCCTTACGTGATTGAAGCAATGAAGTACGCTAACTCGCTCAACGCCGCCACCATTTCTGTTACCTGTAACCCAGAGTCACCCATGATGCATGTAGCCGCTATTGGTATTTGTGCCGTGGTAGGTGCTGAATGCATTACCGGCTCAACCCGCATGAAATCGGGCACTGCACAAAAGCTCATTCTGAATATGCTCAGTACGGCCAGCATGATCCGGTTAGGTAAAACATACGAAAACCTGATGGTAGACGTAAACGCCACCAACCAGAAGTTAAAAGCCCGCGCCACGCGCATTGTAATGCAGGCTACTGACTGCAGCGAAGAACAAGCCGATGCAGCGCTACAGGCCGCCAATAACCGCGCCAAGCTGGCTATTCTGATGATCCTCACCGGCCAGAGCGCCGCTGAAGCAGAAGCACAGCTGGCCGACAACGGTGGCTTTTTACGCCGTGCCGTGCAATCTCATTCCTAGTCATGACCCGATTTCTGGCCATTATTCTGTTGTTGCTCACCTCTGCAACAGCACAAAGTAAAGCGCTACAGGTTGGCGCTGAGCAACCAGAGCGTTACTTACCGCTGCTGACAGGTAAAAAAGTGGGTCTGGTAGTTAACCAAACCAGCCGGGTAAAACAAACCCATCTGGTGGATTTCTTAGTGAGTCGCAATGTGGCAGTGCAGGCCGTATTCGCTCCAGAGCACGGTTTCCGGGGCAAATTGGGCGCCGGAGAGAAAGTCACCGATGGCACAGATCCAAAAACGGGCCTGCCGATCCGCTCGCTGTATGGCAAATATAAAAAGCCAGACCAGGCAATGCTCAGCGACATCGACCTGCTGGTGTTTGATATTCAGGATGTAGGCGCGCGCTTTTACACCTACATCAGCACCCTGCACTATGTGCTTGAAGCCGCCGCTGAACAATCCATCGAGGTTATTGTACTGGACCGCCCCAATCCCAACGGGCGCTATGTTGACGGGCCCCTGCGAGAAGCCGAGTTTACCTCATTCGTCAGTCTGGATCCGCTGCCGCTGCTACATGGGCTGACTGTGGGTGAGCTGGCAACAATGATAAAAGGCGAAGCCTGGATAAATCAGGCAGAGCAGCTGAGCCTCACGATTATCCCGGTTGCCGGCTATAACAAAGCGGTCGACTATGAATTACCGGTGGCACCCAGCCCGAATTTGCCCAACAGCACGGCGATCCGCTTGTATCCGTCGCTATGCTTATTCGAAGCCACCGTAGTTAGTATAGGCAGAGGTACCGACTGGCCGTTTCAGGTTATCGGTCATAATGAGATAGCTCTTGGCGAGTTTACCTTTACCCCCCACCCCATGCCGGAAAGCGCGCCAAACCCAAAGCTTAAGGGCAAATTATTATTTGGTCGTGATTTACGCGCCAGCGACATTCAGGGCTTCAACATTGAATTGCTTTACGCAGTGTATGAGCAGTTTGAGGAACGAGGACAGACCTTTATCGACCGTCCCGACTTTTTTGACCTGTTAAGCGGTACAGACAAGCTACGTAAACAGCTGAATGAAGGGCTTGACCCTGCCGCCATCCGCGCAACCTGGCAACCAGGCCTGGATGCCTTTAAAGCACAGCGCCAGCCGTACTTACTTTACCCGCAATAATCAGCCGTGATTCAGCTACCCTGAGTACCCGAACCGCCGCGTCGAAACTGAGAAACAATCTCGTTGGTTTTCTCCAGCAGTTTGCGGCCAGGCCGTGATGCCTGGGTCAGTGCAATAAACAGCATGTCGATAATCAGCTCCTGAGCGGTTCTGGCCAGAATAGAGGACAACCGCGCCGACGCTTCTTCGGCTACCGAATAAAGCTGTACATCAGCTGGCTCCGACACCGGCGTAGCGCCATATTTGGTAATGGAGATAACTTTGGCGTGATTATCCTTAGCCTGGTTAACCACGTTAACAATCTCCCGGGTAGCGCCGGACTCAGAAATGGCCACCACCACATCACTTTCGTTAAAAGTAGCAGCCAGCGCTAATTGCACGTGCCCGTCGGCCTCGGCAATTGCCATCATGCCGAGCTTTTGCAATTTGAATGAGAAATCTTTGCTCACCAGTGCTGAGCCGCCCACCCCACAGATCAGAATGCGTTTGGCGTTTTTAATGATTTCAACCGCCTTCTCAAACTCAACCAGTTCGTTAAGGTTACGGGTTTCATTGAGCACACTGATCTTACTGCTCAGCAGCTTGTCAGCCATTTGCTCAAAACCGTCATTGAGGGTTATTTTGCCATGTAATTGGGTGTTGGGAGTTTCCCGGTTGAGCGCATCAATGACTGCCAGTTTGAACGCCGGATAGCCTTTGTAACCCAGCTTTTGCGCGAACTTCACCACACTGGACTGGCTCACTCCCACCACATTAGCCAGTTCCTGGGAAGACAGGTCCCGCACAGCGTTAGGTGAATCCAGCGTAAAAGTCGCTAGTTTTGATTCACTGCTCGACAATGAATGCTTTATTGCTTTAATTTTAACAAAAGCTGACATGCGCTTGTTCCCGGTTGTCGGCGTCGGTTACTAAGCAAAGAAACCAACAACAAAATAACGAAAGAATTTTTTATTCAAATATAAACCAGTTGATAAGAATATCAAAATCTCTTTAAATAGTGTTTTCGGCGCTCTACGCGTTTAACTGTTTGTAAGGTTACCGTAAATTATGAAAGCTGCCCATCCCCACGCGCCAGCACAGGCCATCGCCAGTCTCTGGGACTCTCATTTTTTTAATGCGCTGGATAAGGCCCATCTGCGCCACGAAGATATTCAGCCGGTGCTTGATGAAATTGCTGACTATCCGTCGATTACCCGTGAAACTATCGGTTTCAGCTGCACCGGCAAATCCATTGAGCGATTAAGTATGGGCAATGGTCCACTGATTATCCTGGCCTGGACCCAAATGCACGGCGACGAGCCTACAGCTACCGCAGCGGTGCTCGACTGGCTGAAACTACTCCACCTCAATACAACCAGTAATGCACTGGCATTAGGCAATGACTGGATGTCGCTGGTTACCCTGCACATTATCCCTATGCTCAATCCGGATGGCGCTGAGCGTGATACGCGGGTGAATGAGCAGGGCATAGACATCAACCGGGATGCCAAACAGCTGCAAACCCCGGAAGGCAGATTGTTGTGGCAACAGGTGCAAACGCTTAAACCGGATGTGGCCTTTAACCTGCACGACCAAAACCCTTACTATTCGGCTGGCCCAACGGCTTACCCGGCCACCATTGCTTTTCTTGCGCCGGCTTTTCATCCGGATAAGCATGTTGATGCGCCGCGTCTGCGGGCAAAACAACTGATTGCCTGCATGGCTGATACCCTGAGCCACTGGCTGCCCTGCCATATCGGCCGCTACGACGATACCTATTCGCTGCGCTCATTTGGTGACAACATCGCCGGTACCGGGGCCAGTACGATCCTGATTGAGTCCGGAGCACACCCTAACGATCCCCATCGTCAGGTGGCCAGAAAGATGAATGTCATTGGCTTGCACAGTGCGCTGGAGGCTTTACTGGGTAATTTGTATCAGCAGAAATCCCTGGCCGACTATTATCGCATTCCCGATAATGTAGAAGATGGTCTGGTCGATATTAAATTTTCCCGGGTTGCGCAGCGCTGCGCCGGCCATGAATATGTGGCGGATATCAGCGTGAATAGAGATAAGCAAGGCCGCGCTACGGTAAAACATATCGGCGACCTGTCGGGTCAGGCCGGTTTTACCAATATCAGCGCCTACCAGACCACCATACTGCCGGTAAAAGCCTATCAACTCGACGGCCCTATGGTGCTGAAAGAGACTGATTACCTGGCGCTGCTTAAACAGGGCTTCAGTGTTTTTACCGGTAATAGTTCGCTGCTTGATAATCAGAGTGGCTTGCCGGTGTTATGTTTGCCTGAGCCGCCCGCCTATTCCACCTTATATCCCGGTGCAGACGCTTTCTGGATAATGCTGGATAGCGAGGGCCAACAACGGGCCGTGTTAAACGGCAAAATGATTAATCTCTAAAAGGTCTGCCGGGTCAGCTCGGCAACCAGCGCCTGATTAAAGCGCTGCATAAACGCCTTATCCACCCGGTTGCGGCTAAACAGAAAGTGCACCCGGGTTTCATGTATCACCTGTTTTGACACCATAAAGTCGTCAATACCCAGCTGTTGTGCAGCAGCTTCAAGTACCTTCTGATCGCCAACCACTGCATCCACGCGCCCCATTTTCAACAGCTGCATGCGCCGCATCGTACCCTCCGCGTGGATCAGGTAACGATCCTGAGCATCGAGCGCCTTACGCTGGAAGTCTTCGCCAAACCAGCCACTTTTATTGACTGCGACCAGATAATTTTGTTGCAGCAAAGAGCTGACGTTCACGTCACTGAAATAGGGATTACGGGAAAACCTGAAGCCAAATACGATGGTTTCCTTACGATAGGGCATTGAATAGAAGTTCTGGGCTTCGCGGGCCTTCGTATAGGCGGCGCCAAGGATCACGTCGACTTCGCCCTGCTTCAGCTCCAGCGCCAGCCGCTGCTCAGGCAAGCGCTGTGCATTCAGCTCATAGCCGAGCCGCTTAAGCGTGCGCCGCAGTAAACGTAAATCATCGCCGTCAGGCTCACCCTGTTGATTAATATACAGGTAAGGCTTCCAGTCAACCGTAACGGCCAGATCGAATGGCTCTTCACTGCGGGCCTCCAAACCCACTGCATACAGACAGACTGCCAGTATGAAGATAAACAAGTCGCGCAACGTCTTTCCCTGTTTTTGCGTTTACGGTGTGAGATGATTATTGCACCGGTTCCAACCGGATGTGGACTTACCAGCGCTTAAATCCGCCAGAAAAAACCATTATTATACATAAGCTTAATTGGATAATAGCAAATTATCAGAAAACCTGATGCCAACAACAGCGAAGCCATTTCCGCAGGCAGAGGGAGCGCTTCCATAAATCGCCAGGCATGACCTTTCAGTGAAACACCGTCAATTTTAATAATAAGCAGTACCCGGGCGAGAATACCAGACAGCATGAAAAAGGCGATGCTATTGGTGCCAGCAACTAATAACGGATGCCCTTTAGGTAAAGGGCCAACGTTTCGTTCATACAGAACACTGAGCCAAAACAGGAGAGTTAGCATACCGCTGGTTACCAGCACAAAAGTGGGCGACCACAGCGCCTTGTTGATTGGATTGATTACCGCCAGGCCATAGCCTGCACAAATGCCGGTTAGCGCCAGCATCATCAGTTTATTCGGGCAGCCGTGTTGCACCAGAACGTAACGTCCCACCCACACACCACTCAGGCAGGTCACGACCGCAGGCAGGGTTGACAGGATCCCCTCTGGGTCAAAAGCAAATGGGGTCGCATCAGAATAATAAACGTGGTCGGCCCCGAGCAGATGATGATCGAGATAAGCGGCAAGGCTGTTGCCAAACTCCCACTGGCCCTGATAAATCCTGCCGCCGCCGTCAGCATAAGGGATCCACTCCATAGCGACCCAGTAGCCCGCCAACAATGCAGTTGCCAGCAAGCCAACCCAACGCCAGGATACAGTAAGAATGAGCATAACGGTAAGCCAGTACACTACACCGAGCCGGGGCAATACACCGGCAAAACGTAGCGACAGCAGGCGTTCCTCAATCCAGTTATAGCCGGGACTGCCGGTATTATACCAACACAGATATAATCCCCAGCCGAGCAAAATAAGCATCATAGCCCGGCGGGTAGTGTTGCTGACCACGGCCATCGTACTGTTCAGGCGGGTTATCTCCCGGGGTAAATGGATTGCTATGGTGACGCCCATCACAAAGATAAAGCCCGGGAAGATAACATCTGTTGGAGTCAGACCATGCCAGTCAGCATGTTTTAGTGGCGCATAAATAGCCTGCCAGGAGCCCGGATTATTAACCAGCACCATGGCAATGATGGCCAGCCCCCGCAGGGCATCCAGAGCACTAACGCGCGCCGTCATGTGCCTTACTCGTCGATGGTGACAGGCGATTTACCGGGCATCGGCGAACGCCCAAGTAAGCCTTCTGCCAGCGCGGTAAAGACCGCTCCCTGGGCACGAGCAGTACCTTGCTTTTCTGCACCGGTTACGGTGACGTTATAGCCAAAGGTAGCCACGGCAGCGCCGGCAAGGTGACGATAGTCCGAAATAATATAGGGCGCTCTGAGCGCAATAAATACCGCATTAACCGATTGTTCACCGGCAACCGCCAGCAGCCGCCTTACCCAGGCTTCCTGGGTGTTTTTATCCGGCCGGTTACGCCAGGCGCTCAGGTCTGCCATGCCGCCCATTTCAGCGAGGCTGTGCTCTGGCGTAATATCGCCCACAATCACAGCATCGGTATCATTCAGACCGGGTAAGGCTTTATCAGGGTCAATGGCGGTTAACGCATCGCAGGTGAGTTGCAAACCTGGCTGGAGCTTTAATAGCGCTGTTGTCATCGCTATGCAGCGTGCCTCGTCGGGCATTACCACGTAAAAGCGACGCCCTCTGAGAGGCAACACACCACGATTATAAACCTGGGTTAAGGCGGCGCTGGCGAGCGCCATTTCGGTGCGCTGGTTTTCTTCCCCGGGCAGCGTGTCAACAGCGCTTTGAATCCGCTGGGCCAGCGGCTTGCGGGTAAACTCATCAAGCTCAAATTGCTGCTTGGCCTGCAAAATACGCTTAACCGACAACTGGCTTTGCTGGCGGTCAATGTCTCCGCTGTTCATGGCCTGTACCCACTGCTGATAGAGCTCCCAGAAACGACTGATACTTTGTGGATTACGCACCGCATAAGGCATCAATGCGATATCCGCCCCGGCATTAAAGGTTTTTATCACCGCATTTTTGTGATCAACGTAGTGGGCAATACCAGCCATATCCAGCGCATCGGTTACAATAATGCCTTCGTAGCCCATTTTATTGCGCAGAATGCCGGTGAGAATCTTATGCGAGAGGGTGGCTGGCACCAAAGTATCCTCACCGTCGAGTGCCTTGAAACGGGTATCATCAAGCAATGGGTACTGAATGTGCGCGGTCATTATCATGGCCGGGGCCTGCCCCTGCTCGATGGCATAGCGAAAAGGCAGTAAATCAACCGCTTCCACGGTGGCCAGATCGTGATCAACCCGTGGCAGACCGGTGTGACTGTCGGTATGAGTATCGCCATGACCGGGGAAATGCTTCAGGGCGCTGAGAATATTTTCGCTCTGTAACGCGGCCACGGCCGCTGCGCCGAGCTCTGCCACCATTTGTGGGTCTTCACCGTAAGACCGGACGTTAATAACCGGATTATCAGCATTGACATTAACATCCACAGTGGGGGCGAAATTTACATTAAACCCAAGCTTACCAATACTTGTAGCAATGCCTTTATTAACCCGCTCGGCAAAGGTGGTGTTATACAGCGGGTAGGTTGCACCAATCGCCATATTGCCAACATAACGGGTTGCCACTTCATCCGGCAACCGCGCAACCCGGCCCCCTTCCTGATCGATGGCAATAAACAGTGGCGGCAAACCTTCCTCTTTGGCCAATTGCTGAATGGCATAATTAAGCTCGATGATCTGCTGACTGTTGTCGAGGTTTTCTGCGAATAGGATCACCCCGCCAATATGACCCTGACGAATAATTTCGGCAAACTCAGGCAGCAAGGTGGTAACCGGCGCTTTGCATTTTTCCGCGGGCGTACCATCGGCGCAGTAATAGCGCATGTCCAGCATTAGCTTCTGACCCAGCATAAACTCGGTGTCCTGCCCGCCGGAGCAGCCTACGGTTAACATTACAAGCAAACTCACCAGTACGGCTTTAGTACGCATCACTATCAGGGCCCTTTCCAAATGCATCATTTCGATAACCAAGCTTACCCCAGCGACTAAAAAAAATAAATTATTCCATCCTGACATTTTGAATCTTTGTTTAACAAACCCATTCCGGCTTGCCACTATCAACCAGATCTTTATACAAAAACACACGAAGTCGCCCGTTTAAAAGCGCTTATCCGATAATTAGCAGTTGCTAAACCGCTCAATTTCCGACCTCTCGACAGGAATATTTTATTATGCACAAGCCTTTCGAGTATGGTAGTTTGAGTAATTTAAGCGTCTATGCCTCGGGCAAACGCCCGGCCAACAAATGAACCAAAGAGTAGAGGAATTGCTGTGACCAGCCGAAGTTTTCGCGGTGTTTTTTTATGGACACTATGTGCACTGCTGTTAATTAGCTGTAGCAGTCGACGGGTAATTGAAATGCCGTCGGCTAATTATGGCGAGCGGGTCAAATCACTGGTGTTGCACTTTACCGCAATTGACTATGCCCGCTCAGTCACAGCGCTGGTTGATGAAGGCGGTTTAAGCTCCCACTACCTTATTCCTGAATCCAATGATCCCAGCGATCCCGGCGGCAAGCCCAGAATAATCCAGTTAGTCGACGAAAATATGCGTGCCTGGCATGCCGGCAGAAGTTACTGGCAGGGGCGTACCGGCTTAAATGACCACTCAATCGGAATCGAGATAGTCAATGTGCCCGAGTGCGAGCGCGACGGCGATATGGCCCCTTCACTGGCCGAGCATGGCTCAAACCGCTTATGTTTTTTTCCGGATTACGATCCGGCCCAAATCGAAGTCGTTATTGAGCTGGTAAAAGACATCATAGCCAGACACCCGGATATTGAGCCCACTGCGGTAGTCGGTCATTCGGATATCGCATTCAACCGCAAGAACGATCCCGGCCCGCGCTTTCCATGGTTTGAGTTATATCAGGCTGGCGTTGGCGCCTGGTACGACAATGAAACACTGGCCGACTACTGGAAAACCTTTAACGAGCAGCCAGCCAGTATTGGTTTGCTGCAAAGTGCACTGCGCGCCTATGGTTATGGTGTAATCGAAACCAGTATCGCCGATACCAGTACTCTTAATGCTATTTCTGCGTTTCAGATGCACTTTCTGCCCTGGCATGTCAGCGGCGAGCCTGACAGCCGTACCACGGCCGCCGTGTTTGCGTTACTCGATAAGTATTTTCCCGAGCAAAAAGACGCGCTGCTGAGCCGTTATGAGAAAGAGCGTGAGCTGGCTATTGCCACCGCCGAAAGTGAGTTACCAAGCGTTCAGCACGGTCAGGTAGACGCGCTGTTGCCCGACCTCAAACCATCCAAGCGCGCCTTTGTTAAAGACCGCTTCGCGTTTAAGAGCTATGCCGGTCGCGGCAAGCTGATTATTGAGAGCAACCTGCCAGCTTCGGCGATGGTATCGGTTAACGGCGAGGTATTGTCGCTGGATGAGGAATTTGCCGCCGACAATACCTATCGTTATTCGCTGGCCCGCCGCACCCGAACCGGCATCAATACCCTGGCAGTGAGCAATATAGAACCCGCCGAAGCGCAGTTGCGTATTCAGGTGCCCTACCCTGAATTAATAGACAACACTCAGGCCTACCAGAACCGCTTTACCGCAGTAGACAAGCTGATCAATCAGGAAGTGGCTGAAGGCTTTCCGGGCGCGGTGTTACTGATAGTCAAGGACGGCGAAATTATTAAACGTACCGCCTACGGTTACCAGAAGCGCTACGACGAAAACGGGCTGTCGCTGGCCAGCCCGCAGCCGATGCGTACCGACACTCTTTTTGACCTGGCCTCCAACACCAAGATGTTTGCTACCACGCTGGCACTGATGCATCTGGTGGAAACCGGCCAGCTTGATGTGACGCTGCCCATTAACCATTATTTGCCGGAGTATCAGGGTGCGGGACGAGAGGCAAGACGGGTCAGCGATCTGCTGTCTCATCAGTCCGGCTACTCGCCAAGCATTGCTTTTTACGACCCGGAAAATCCACTGGGCAAACGCTTTTATTCCCAGTCCCGCCAACGTACCAGCGAGCTGCTGATCACCCAGGCCCCTTTTGAAATCAGCAACGGACTTAACGCCTCTTACAGTGATATTAACTTTATGCTGCTTGGTCTGATTGTGGAGCGTATTACTGGCATGCCCCTGGACCGTTATTGCGAAGAGTGGCTGTATCAGCCGTTGGGGCTCAAAAACACGCTGTTCAACCCGCTGCAGAAAGGCCACCACAAAGGCGAATTTGCCGCCACCGAACTGCGTGGCAATACCCGCGACGGCCGGATCACCTTCCCGAACATCCGTGAATATACCCTGCAGGGAGAAGTTCACGACGAAAAAGCCTTTTATGCCATGCAGGGTGTCTCTGGTCATGCCGGGCTGTTCTCTACCGCCGATGAACTGGCCGTAATGGCACAAATGCTGTTAAACGGCGGTGGTTACGGCGAAACACATTTATTCGACAGCAATGTGATAAATGCCTTCACCAAACCGGATAATCGCTTCTGGCACTATGGGCTAGGCTGGCGGCGGGCGGCGAATGGCATCAACCGCTGGCACTTCGGTCCTTATGCCAGCGATCTGGCATTTGGCCACACCGGCTGGACAGGCACGGCAACAGTAATCGACCCAGCCCTTGATTTGGCCGTCATCCTCTTGACCAACGCGCGCCATTCGCCCATTGTGGAAGACGACGAAGAAAAGCTGCAATTTACCGGTAAGCAATTTGAAACCGGCCGCTACGGCAGCATCGTTTCACTGGTCTACGAAGCAATTCTGAACAAACAGGCCAATTAAAATAACGACATAAAAACAACAA
>Ga0213831_1000352_pt1 | contig 37151 bp, 31 predicted proteins | sample SWATP12_FD_163421 | JGI IMG/M metagenome (GOLD analysis project Ga0213831, IMG submission 163421) | Coastal seawater microbial communities from Marineland, Florida, United States - SWA TP1 #2 | ecosystem: Environmental > Aquatic > Marine > Coastal | place: USA: Florida | collected 2016-08-06 | reverse complement strand
ATACCGCCAAGGATGTGATAGGTCAGCGCAGAAGCTGTACCGATTGCAATGATCTTTCCAATCAATCCATCCATTAAAGCCTGCACGTTGGCGAAGCCTTCTGGAGATGATACCGAAACGGCCCATGCCCAGATCACAAACAGCAGCGCAAAAAACATTGCGACGCCGGTTACGCGGTGGAGAATTGACGAAATAGCAGAGGGAGGAAATTTAATGGTGTTAAGGTCTAAATTTACTGGTCTTTGCTTTTTCACAATTTTTGCCTGTTTTATCCGTAGGGACAAATCACTCTCGTGTTGAGTCCTGACAGAGTGATTCTGATTGTTACTAAGTTAATTTTCTCATCCAATGAGGTGTTAACATTTTGTGAATATTTTATTACTTAATTAACAGAATAAATATTCAGTCAATTTAAGTAGGCCAGAGTATATCCACGACCTATTATAATTACAATTTTTTGTGTGGTATTAGGACATTAGTCTTAGGTCGTAGAAAGGATAAAAATGCTTGATCCCGGGTACTACATAACCAGTATAATCTGAAACAATCTAGAATATTTATGTGTAATATAAGTAATAAAATTGACTTGTTACTGCATAATAAAGTACAAATACGCCACTTTTCCCACCGGATTGCTCAAAATTGAGTAACATCCCGATAAAGAAAATTCTGAGGAGAGCAACTTATGGCAGATCAAAAAGCCATTCTGAAAGCGGGCGACAAGGAAATTGAACTTCCTATCTTGTCTGGTACAGCAGGACAAGATGTGATTGATATTCGTGCCCTTGGTAAACACGGCTATTTCACCTACGACCCTGGTTTCCTGGCGACTGGATCTTGCGAGTCTTCCATCACGTTTATCGACGGCGCAGAAGGTGTATTGTTACACCGTGGCTTCCCAATCGACGAACTGGCGCGTGATGCCAGCTATCTGGAAGTTTGTCACATGCTGCTGCACGGTGATGCACCGAATAAAGAAGAATACGAAGAATTCGAAAACACTATCAAGCGCCACACCATGGTACATGAGCAAATTCACATGTTCTTCCATGGCTTCCGTAATGATGCCCACCCTATGGCCATGCTGAACGGTACCGTTGGTGCGATGTCTTCGTTTTATCACAGCGATTTGGACGTACACAACTTCGACATGCGTGTACGTTGTGCACACCGCCTGATTGCGAAGATGCCTACCCTGGTAGCCATGTGTTACAAGTACAACATCGGTCAGCCATTTGTTTATCCTCGTAACGATCTGAGCTACGCGGCTAACTTCCTGAACATGATGTTCTCTGTTCCGGCTGAAGATTACAAAATCAGCCCGGCGGTAGAACGCGCCATGGACCGTATCTTTACTCTGCACGCCGACCACGAGCAAAATGCATCAACCTCTACTGTACGTTTAGCAGGTTCTTCCGGTGCAAACCCCTATGCGTGTATCGCAGCAGGCGTTGCTTCACTTTGGGGCCCTGCTCATGGTGGTGCTAACGAAGCTTGTCTGAATATGCTGGAAGAAATTGGTTCTGTAGACCGTATTCCTGAGTTCATTAATCGCGCCAAAGATAAGAACGACCCGTTCCGTCTGATGGGTTTTGGTCACCGTGTTTACAAAAACCACGATCCACGCGCTACAGTAATGCGTGAAAGCTGTCACGAAGTACTTAAAGAGCTGAATGTTCAGGATCCGCTGCTGGACGTAGCAATGGAACTGGAACGTATTGCCCTTGAAGACCCGTATTTCGCCGAGAAGAAGCTGTTCCCGAACGTTGATTTCTACTCTGGTATCGTACTGAAGGCAATCGGTATCCCAACTAACATGTTTACCTGTATCTTTGCCCTGTCACGTACTGTTGGCTGGATTTCACACTGGCACGAAATGATGTCTGATCCTGCACAAAAGATCGGCCGTCCTCGCCAGTTATATACCGGTCACACGCAGCGTAAATATACGCCAATTAAATAATACTAATTTAATTGTTAAAGAATAAAGGCTCGCATTGCGGGCCTTTTTTATTACTAATTAATAACTTAACAACACATTAACATTTAAACTCACTTTAATTTAACATTAGCTGCGTGCACGATTTTAAATTAATAAGTAATGGTATTATGTGGCGGATTTAATAATCCACCGATTAGAAATTTTCGTAATAAATTTTAAATATTTATTATAAGTAAGGTATTTCAATAACAATGCAACCTCTTATAAAGCAATTAGGTTACGCCGGTTTGCTGCCTTTTATTGGTTTAAATGCGCTGACATTTACCGATATCCTGCCGCAATCGCTGGTCTACCTTTACTTTACGCAGTATTCAGCCGTCCTGTTGTCGTTTTTTGGTGGCGTGCACTGGTACGATGCTATCAGCAGTAATAAGCCAGCCCATCAGATGTACGTGGCAATGTTGCCGACTATTGTAGGCTGGATATGCTTAACTCAAACCGGCGCGCCCTGGGTATTAGGCGTGTTAAGTATTAGTTACCTGTTCATGATGTTTTACGACAAACAGGTACTTACCCTGCCAAAAGAAATGGTGGTGGCTTACACCAAACTGCGTATGCAGTTAACCACAGTCGTTGTGTTATCTCACGCTCTGATGATTTTCAGCCGTTAAGCGCAGGCGAATAGACGGTTAAAGTAAAAAATCCACCTTCTAAAGAAGGTGGCTTTGAGTTAACCCCCTAAAAGGGGGCTTTGTTTGAATCGAAGAAAGGACAATAATTGTGCCCTTCTTCAGTGTTGTCATTGTCACTGGCAGACATAACAAACTAGAAGAATCATCATGGATGAGGATTCAGTCGATGCGGCACAGGGGTGACGAATAACCGAAATGCCAGTGGCATTTCGCAGTATGAGGAACGACACGCCATGGATGGCGTGGCTGGGATGAATCACAGGGACGTTTGTTACTATATCTGTCGGCGACTCCGACAACAATGTATAGACACCTTTCTTTGCCAGCTTAAATCTATGCGGGCAAAGCCCTACCACGAATGATAGCCACCTACTGAAGTAGGTGGTTTAGGGCCGAAAATAAAAACACCAGCCGAAGCTGGTGTTTTTTATTGAATAATTAAGTCGGTCTGGCTTATTCCGCTCTGATTAAATCCAGCAATTCTTTGGTTTTTTCTTCAACCAAAGCAATATCACCTTTCGATTCAACATTCAGACGGATCACCGGCTCGGTATTGGATTTACGTAAATTAAACCGCCAGTTCCCAAATTCCAGGCCTATGCCATCAGTTTCATCAATCACCTCTGCCAGTGGCTGGTATTTTTCAAGTACACGGGCCAGCGCTGCATCAGCATCCTTTAGCTTGCTGTTGATTTCGCCCGACGACGGGAAAGCTTCGATACGCTCTTTCACCATAGACGCCAGCGACTTCTGACGGGTACAGATAAGCTCTGCCACCAGCAACCAGGGGATCATTCCCGAGTCACAATAGGCAAAATCCCTGAAGTAATGGTGAGCACTCATTTCACCACCGTACACGGCATCTTCCTGGCGCATCCGCTCTTTAATAAACGCATGACCCGTTTTACATTTAATCGGCGTTCCACCGGCTGACCTAATAATGTCTTCACTGTTCCAGTACACACGTGGATCATAAATGATTTTGCTTGGTCCTTTATCAAGGAACGCCTGAGCAAGCAGACCCACAATGTAATAGCCTTCAATAAAGTTACCGTCGGCGTCAAACAGGAAACAGCGATCGAAGTCGCCATCCCAGGCAATACCAAAGTCAGCACCACTTTCAATTACGGCATTAGCGGTATCAGCGCGATTTTCCGGTAATAATGGATTAGGAATACCATTGGGGAACGTACCATCGGCATTATGATGCACTTTGACAAATTCAATCGGCACGTCTTTCTCGTGCAGTTTTTTCTCAATCGCATCCAGCGCCAGACCGGCAGCACCGTTACCTGCGTTGGTCACAATTTTCAGCGGTGTGAAGTTATTGATGTCAACGTAAGATAAAATGTGCGAGACGTAGGCGTCCATGTTCAGGTGACGATGGTATTTTCCGCTTTCTGCCAGGATGTCTGTAGCAATGTGCGCTTTACCATTAAAGAATGCATCAGCGTCGATTTTGGCGCCTTTAGCATAAAAATCCAGACGCTCAGCCACATAGTTACTGTCGAGCGCTTCGGCGCGATCTTTAATCGCATTCAGGCCGGTATCGCCACTTATTGGCACCGAACCGGCCTTCACCAGTTTCATACCATTGTAATTAATCGGGTTGTGGCTGGCGGTTACTTCGATTCCGCCATCAACGCCAAGGTGTTTGGTCGCGAAATAAATTTCTTCGGTACCAGCCATGCCAATATCAGTGACCTCTGCGCCACCATCAACGAGGCCGGCACTGAGTGCCAGCTTCAGCGGTGTGGAAGTAAGACGAACATCGCCGCCCACTACCACCGATTTAGCCGACAATTCTTCTGCAAAAGCAAAACCAATCCGGTAAGCGACCTCTTCGTTAAGCTGAGTGTTTAACTCACCACGGATGTCATAGGCTTTAAAACAGGTAATAGGTGTTGTCATAGTTGTTTTTACTCAGCTTATTTTGACTCGGTTCTGCCGTAGCGATCTGAGAAGCGGACAATGTCGTCTTCCCCCAGATAAGCACCCGATTGCACTTCGATAAGTTCCAGCGGGATCTTGCCGGGGTTTTCCAGCGCGTGTACATCGCCAATAGGGATATATACCGATTCATTTTCGGTCACTAACTGGGTTTTCTCGCCGATGGTCACATTGGCGGTACCTGATACCACAATCCAGTGCTCAGCTCTGTGGTGATGCATCTGGACCGACAGTTTTTCGCCCGGCTTAACGGTAATGCGCTTAACCTGGAAACGCTTGCCATTATCGATGGAATCGTAGCTACCCCACGGGCGGAACACCTCGCGGTGGAACTGGAATTCAGGGCGTTGTTCAGCCTTTAACTTGTTCACGACATTTTTAATGTCCTGCACTTTGTTTTTGTTGGCCACCATAACGGCATCTTTGGTTTCTACCACTACCACATCATCAAGACCAACAACGGCTATTAATCGCTCCTCGGCATTAATGTAGCTGTTATTTACGCCCTCAAGAATCGCATCACCAACAATGACGTTACCTTTTTCGTCTTTTGTATCTGCCGTTTCCCACAGTGACGACCAACTGCCTACATCAGACCAGCCGGCATCCAGTGGTACCATGGCCGCCAGTGCCGTTTTTTCCATTACGGCATAATCGATCGAGTCGTCAGGACAGGTGGCAAAGATGTCAGGATCGATGCGGATGAAGTCTAAATCTTTGCTCTCTGACGCAATTGCCTGCTCACAGATACTGTACATTTCGGGCGCATGCTTTTTCAGCTCAGCCAGATAGACGCTGGCTTTAAACATAAACATACCGCTGTTCCAGAAGTAATTTCCGGAATCGACATATTGTTGCGCCGTAGCCAGATCTGGCTTCTCGACAAATTCATCCACCTTCATGCCAACACCAATGGCCTCACCGCCCTTAATGTAACCATAACCGGTGTGCGCCTGATCCGGTACAATACCAAACGTGACCAGGTTGCCATCCATCGCCAGTTCGTTAGCCTTACTGACAGCCGCCTGGAAACCAGCAGAATCTTTGATCAGGTGATCGGCAGCCAGTACCAGTAACACCGGGTCATCATCAGTTTGCATCGCGTGCAAAGCTGCCAACGCTATGGCCGGCGCGGTATTGCGTCCAACAGGCTCCAGGATGATGCCACCATGATCGCCACCCATCTGACGTAACTGCTCAGCCACTAAGAAGCGGTGTGCATCATTACAAATCACAATGGGGTTAGCAGCACTGCTGCCGTCCAGGCGCTGCAGTGTTTCCTGCAACATGGTTTGTTCTGAAGTTAAAGCAAGAAACTGCTTAGGCAGGGCTGCTCGGGATTTAGGCCATAAACGACTGCCAGAGCCACCGGCTAATACGACTGGTTTCATGTTGGTTCCTGTTGATTGCGGGAGCGAATTACAAGCAGTGGTTGTCTGCTTATTCCCTTATTTATTCCTTAATCCATGTTAATCAAGGACTGCAGGGCAATCAACATTCACAACGTAATTTATCGAAATAAAATGGCAGGACCGACGAGTCGACAGAGATTTGTTTAAATTCCCGTCAACCCGTTAACTGTTTTGTCATTTTTTAAGCGGTTAATTTACCTTGCTGGTAATCGGTGATGGCCTGTTGAATTTCGGCCTGGGTATTCATCACAAAGGGACCATACTGAACCACGGGTTCACCAATCGGCGCTGCAGCAACTAAAATCGCCTTGCCGGCTTCACTGCTGGTTACCTCTAGCTCATCACCGTCATTCAGCACTGCCAGCTTACCGCAAGCAATGGTTTCGCCGCTAACGTCCAGGCTACCTTCATAACAATATATAAAAGCGCTGTGGCCTGCTGTTACCGGTATGGTTGCCGACGCATCTGCCTGCCAGTGCAGATCGGTAAATAGTGGCTTGACTCTGGCGGTATTAACCGGGCCGCTAACACCCTTAAGCGTGCCGGCCAGCACTTTTGCCTCCATTCCCTGCCCCACAGTAACGGTTTTGACCTCGTCAGGCTGAATATCCTGATAACCGGGTGCCGACATCTTATCTTTTGCCGGCAGATTGACCCACAATTGAAAGCCCTTAAGCAGGCCGTCGGTTTGCTGCGGCATTTCTTCATGAATAATGCCTTTACCGGCGTTCATCCACTGGATACCGCCATCTTCGATAATCCCTTCATTACCCACCGAATCCCGGTGGCGCATTTTCCCTTTCAGCATGTAAGTGACTGTCTGAAATCCGCGATGCGGATGCGGCGGAAAACCGGCAATATATTCATCGGGCTTATCAGAGCCGAAAAAATCGAGCATCAGGAACGGGTCAAGATTAGGCAATGCACGCTGCCCGATAATTCGGGTCAAACTTACCCCGGCCCCGTCCTGAGTTGGCATACCACTGACGAGTTGTTTGATGGTTCGGTTGGTCATTATTTGCTTACTTCCATAAAGACACATCGGGCCCGACGGGAACCACCTGTGTGGGGTTAATCATAGTGTGACTGTAGTAGTAGTGACGTTTAATATGCGCCAAATTCGTTGTATCGGCCACACCCGGCATGCGGTAAATGCGCTTCATATAATTAAACATGGCCGGATAGTCACTGATTTGTTTACGGTTACATTTAAAATGGCCATGATACACAACATCAAACCGCACTAACGTGGTGAACAAACGAATATCAGCTTCGGTCAGTGTTCCCCCCACCAGAAAAGGTTGTTTTTCCAGCCGAGCTTCCACCTTATCTAAAGCAGCAAATAACGCATTAACAGCCTCTTCATAGACTTGCTGTTCAGTGGCAAATCCTGCTTTGTACACGCCGTTATTGATGTCGTTATACACCCATTGATTCACTTCATCTATCTCAGGTTGTAACGCCTCGGGATAAAAATCGGTGTGGTTACCGGTAATGTGATTAAAGCTGGTATTGAGGATGCGGATAATCTCAGCCGATTCGTTATTAACGATTTTTTCGGTCTTTTTATCCCACAGCACTGGCACCGTAACACGAGTGGTTATGTCTGCCTGCTGGCGCAGGTATATTTCATACATGTACTGGTGACCGTAAAGCGTGTCGCCGGTGCTGCCCTTATGAGGCAGAAAGCTCCAGCCTTTATCGAGCATTTCAGGGTTCACAACCGATACACTGATATGTGAATTCAGCGACTTCAACTCTCGCATTATCAGGGTGCGATGTGCCCACGGGCAGGCCAGAGAGACATATAAATGATAACGACCGCTTTCTGCCTCAAACTCACTACCTTCACCAATAGTATTTCTGAATAACGAATCCTGACGCTCAAACCGGCCACCGCTTTTGTCGGTGTCATACCATTTGTCATGCCATTTGCCGTCAATTAACAAGCCCATGATGCTCTCCCGTGTAAGATAAATTGATACGTGCTAAGTGGAACACATATCGGTCTAAACGGCTTAACGGAACATTTGGATTGATTATTCTATGTTTTAGAACAGTCGGTTCATTATTTCATCCGCAATCGGCAGAGCGCTGGTGGCCGCTGGTGATGGTGCATTGCCGACGTGTAAAGCATGGGCAGATTCAACAAACTTAAAGTCGTGCTCGAGTTCGCCATCTCTGTTTACAGCCTGAGCACGTATCCCCGCGCGATAAGGTGAAAAGTCTGCCGCGGTAATGCCAGGACAATAACGACTCACCAACTTTGCATAATGAGTTTTAGACAGGGATGAATATAACTCTTTAACGGCAGCCTGCTTATAGCGCCAGAGCAGCTTCCACACATCAGCATGGGCAAAAAGGTGCAACCATTCTGCATCCGTACTGAATAACCCCTTGTAAGCCTCGCGTCCGGTGGTCAGAACGGCATTTGGCCCCACGGTTGTGTACCCGCCTATCATTCGGGTCAGGTGCACACCTAAAAAAGGCATCGCGGGATCCGGTACCGGATAAATCAGATGGCGCGTTATGTCATCATACTTGCGGTTTAAACGGTAATACTCGCCTTTAAAAGGTAGCATTCTGAAGTCACACTTAAGCCCTTGCTTCCGGATCAGTTCGTCACTGTAGATGCCTGCGCAATTGATGAATTTAGCTGCCTTCACTGCGTTTTCGCCCTGCGGATGAGAAAATCTTAACATCACGCCATCAGTATCATCCTCAATGCTCTCAAGCTTATGCTGAAAATGGATCTGGCACTGGCCCCGAGCGCTTGCCTGCTGTAACAGACAAGCCGTGATAGCTTTGTAGTCAGTAATACCGGTTTGCGCTACAAAAAAACCGCCCACAGCATTAATAGCCGGTTCTCGTCTTTTAATTTCGGCCGCCGTAAGCCGCTGTGGTTTGAGTTCGTTTTGTACGCAGCGATGATACAGGTCTTCCAGAGCCGGCAGCTCATCCTTGCTCGTTGCTACAATCAGTTTGCCGCATTGTTCATGGGGCAAACCAAATTGCCTGCACAATTCATAGGTATGTTCCAGCCCGGCCCGGCAAAAACGGGCTTTATAGCTACCCGGCGCGTAATAAACCCCTGCATGTATGACACCAGAGTTACGCCCGGTCTGATGAGCGGCGCAATCCGTTTCTTTGTCAAACACCATAATGCGGGCACCGGGCTGGCGCTGACTCAGTTTATAAGCCACTGCGGCCCCAATAATACCAGCACCTACGATGGCAAAATCACATTCAGACATGGGTATTCTATTGAAAAATGCTAAACTCACCCCGATAGTACCCGTCCCACCATTAACATCAACCAAAAAGGGTCTGAAATGTTTGATTCACAACGCTTTGGCGGTGTTGCCCGGTTATATGGCGAGCAACAAACCACGCACATTGCCGGGCTGCATATTGCGGTAATAGGCATTGGCGGGGTTGGCTCGTGGAGTGCTGAGGCGTTGGCCAGAACCGGCGTAGGTCAGATAACCCTGATTGATTTAGATGATATCTGTGTCACCAATACTAACCGCCAGATCCATGCTTTAAATGATACTGTTGGCCTGGTCAAAGTGGCGGTAATGGCAGAGCGTATCGGTCAAATCAACCCGGCGTGCAAAGTAAACGCTATTGAAGATTTTGTTACGCCGGACACGGTTATGGAGCACCTGGCTAACAATTACGATGGTGTCATTGAAGCTACCGACTCCATCAAGGCTAAAGCCAGCATTATTTATTATTGCAAACGTAATAAATTACCCGTAGTGACTGTAGGCGGTGCCGGTGGTCAGGTTGACCCTACGCAAATAACCTGTGCCGATCTGGCTAAAACGATTCAGGATCCGCTGGCCGCAAAACTACGTAACGAATTACGCCGTAATTACGGGTTTTCAAAGAATCCCAAACGCCGGTTTGGTATCGAGTGCATTTATTCCACCGAACAGCTCCGCTATCCGCAGCCCGACGGTTCAGTATGTCACAATAAATCACTTAACGACGGCAGCACCCGCCTTGATTGCGCTTCTGGTTTTGGTGCGTCGGTTATGGTAACAGCCTCCTTTGGCATGTTTGCTGCTGCCAGGCTTATTAATAAGCTCACTGGTATTTAAATATAACGCGGCTCGACATTTTACGCGGGCTCGCGCACAATACTGCAAAAGGAGAGCCATTATGCAACAACACGAACTAGAACAACTGATGGCAGACAGCGCAAAAGACGCTGTAGGTACCAGTCGGGATATGTTTAACATTGAGTTAGACTACAGCGCTGAAAGCATTGAACTAATAGACAGCCTGCTGCTGGCCTTTATCGACCGCTTTAAAGACCAGGCCCTGGAAGATAACGCCGTGTTTACCCTGTGCAATATTTATGGCGCTTACATCGGTGAAGTAATGCGTAACCTGATAGGCGGCACCTGGCGATATGACGAGTCTGATAAAGCTGCGCCTTATGTGGTGCTGGATGTTGGTGAGTATTCTTATGCCTTTGCCGGAATTTGTTATGAGCGTCTGGTTAATGACAGTCAGGTAAGTGTTAAGGCGTACTTCGATCAGGCGCTGGCGAATAACACGCAGTAATTTATTCTTCTGCTTGCTCCCTGACTGGCGGCTGACGCCAGTCGTGTAGCATGATAGCCAGATGATGGCTGCGGTTAACCATATACACTAACGCAATCATCAGCAGCGCTACTGCGCCGAGGTAACCATTAAACTGCCAGCCGGCGCGCTCCAGAAAACTGCCAATCAGTAACAACTGGCATACACTTCCCAGGCTGCAAAGCGGTTTTATCAGTAAACGCCAGCCTGTATACCCTCGCTTCCACAAATGTTCTCTGAAGCTTATCAGCACTATCACCAGCAAAAACGGTAAAGTCACCGCAATTTGCAGCCACAATACTTCGCTGTGCGGAAAGAAAATGCGATAAAGTCTGTCAGACTCAGCCGGAATAGCGGTAAACGCCCCCACCAGCAGTAGATCGCGGCAGGCTATAGCCAACATCCAGTAAAACCATCGCGGCGGCAGTACCGTCCCGGCTTCATCGTAATGTTTAAGTGGTAAGGGGATCATAAGCGACATACAAAAACAGAAAAAATCATTTTCGCCACAGCGGGGGCGACATGGAGGTGAAAATCAAAAAATTAACCTGATTAAACCAGCATCAGGCAATTTCGCTAGTCTATCACATCATTTGCGCTGCTCAGAATGCAAAAATACCGGGTTGTATTTACTGTATCTGTTAAAAAATTGAATTGTTATCTTAACCACCAGTGCTTTTTGTTTTTCGTCCAGACCTGGAACTTAGAAAGATATTACCCGTTAGATGAATTCAACAATCTTTTTGGGTATAATCTGCGCCCTTTTGAAACTGCCGTCGCACACCATCAGAGTTCACTATGACCGTTGAAAAATTTGACCCGAAACAAACCACCACACTGGAAGGACCTAAAGCGGTGTTAAAGCAGCAATCAGAAATGACTACACACTCTGATACTGCAAAAGCAAAAATCGGTTTTGTGAGCCTCGGTTGCCCGAAGAACCTGGTGGATTCAGAACGAATTCTTACTCAGCTGCGCACTGAAGGGTACGAAGTGGTCCCTACCTATAATGATGCCGCGTTGGTTATCGTAAATACCTGTGGGTTTATTGACGCGGCGGTGCAGGAGTCACTGGATACCATTGGGGAAGCCCTGGCTGAAAATGGCAAAGTCATAGTGACCGGTTGCTTAGGCATTAAAGAAGATGAAATTCGTGAAGTTCATCCCAATGTACTGGCGATAACCGGCCCTCATGCCTACGAGGAAGTGGTTAATCAGGTTCATGACCACCTGCCCAAGCCGCAACATAACCCGTTTGAACACCTTATTCCGGATCACGGCATTAAACTAACGCCCCGTCATTTTGCCTACCTTAAGATTTCCGAAGGTTGTAACCATCGCTGTACGTTTTGCATTATCCCCTCCATGCGCGGCGATCTGGTGAGCCGCCCTATTGGTGAAATTCTCGATGAAGCCCAGCGCTTAAAGAATGCCGGCGTTAACGAACTGCTGGTGATCTCGCAGGACACCAGTGCTTACGGCGTGGATATGAAGCATCGCACCGGTTTCTGGAACGGCATGCCGGTAAAAACTCACCTGCAACAGTTATGTGAAAAGCTTGGCGAAATGGGCATGTGGGTAAGACTGCACTATGTATACCCCTACCCTCATGTAGACAACCTTATCCCGCTGATGAACGAAGGTAAGATCCTGCCCTATCTGGATATCCCCTTCCAACACGCCAATAAGCGCATCCTGAAATTAATGAAGCGTCCGGGTAGTTCAGAACGCACGCTTGAGCGGATCAAAAAATGGCGCGAGGAATGTCCGCAACTCATCATTCGCTCCACTTTTATCGTTGGCTTTCCTGGTGAAACCGAAGAAGAGTTTGAGGAATTACTCGACTTTATGCGTGAAGCACAACTCGACCGGGTTGGTTGTTTTGCCTACTCGCCGGTTGAAGGGGCCGTGGCTAACGATCTGCCCGATCCGGTAGATGAAGACGTTAAACAAGAGCGTCTGGCCCGCTTTATGGCCGTTCAGGGCGAGATTAGCGCAGAACGCCTGAAACAACGTATTGGTCAGGAATATCAGGTAGTTATTGACTCAGTGGATGCGGAAGGCGCGGTTGGTCGTTGTTATGCTGATGCCCCGGAGGTAGACGGCGTGGTGCATTTAAACGGCGTTTATGATGTGACACCCGGCCAGCACGTCTGGGCTGAAGTCATCCATACCGATGAGCATGACATGTGGGCCGTGATGTCTGAAGAGCAGGATGAAGCGGGTGATGAGGCGGAGTAAGCCGCCTCGGTAACCCTTTTACCAGGGGAGCTCATCACCTTTAGCGTGAATAAATCGCCCGGCATTAGCCAGAGTCAGTTCGCCAATCCGGGCAACCAGGCTGGCCGCGGCAGTGTCGGCGTCAACATCTCCATTACCGCCCACCATTTCAGTTTGTACAAACCCGGGATGAAACAAGCCAACGGCAATGCCATCGGCTTTGAGGTCATTGGCCAGGGAAACGCCTGCGGCATTAAGCGCCGCTTTGCTCATGCGATAGCCGTAGTATCCGCCGGAACCATTGTCGGCCATGGATCCCATTCGACTGGTAATAAGGGCCACCTTACTACCTGATGAAAGCTGCTTTAACAAACACTGAGTAACCAGTAACGGGCCCATGGCATTCACTCTGAACTGATAATCGATGGTATTGGGCTGCCAGTCCGTAATCGCCTCATTAGCCAGCACACCGGCATTGTTGATCAGAATATCGATATCTACGTCACTTAAAGGTGCCAGCGCTTGCGGTAGATTATCTGGCACACCAACATCCACGCCACTGATTACTTCAGCGCCGGTAGCCTTCAGTGCATCTGAGCTGTTGCGGCACAGGGCATACACCGAATGACCGGCGGCCAGATACTGCTTCACTAACGCAAGGCCAATGCCGCGATTAGCTCCGGTAATAACAACATTCATATGGTGACTCCTTTGCGCTTTACGTTTGCTGTAAGCGTTTAGTTATCCGCTGCCAGACTGGCCAGCAGGTTAGTCAGATCATCCGGCGTGTCTATACCTACCGGTGGCTCCGACAGCGCTTCTTCAATATGGATAGCATCGTCATACCATAAGGCCCTTAGCTGCTCGAGCGACTCAATTTGTTCTAAGGCAGACGGCTGATAGCTTACGTACTGATTAACATAGCTTGCGCTATAAGCATACAAACCAATATGGCGATAATACAAGCCGGGATCCGCGCTTACCGGTGGCTGCATCATGGTATCCCGGGCAAAAGGTAACACTGAGCGGGAAAAATACAGTGCTTTACCCGATGCCGAAAAAACCACTTTTACGATGTTGGGATTAAATACATCGTCTTCGTGAGCTATGGGCGTGCACAGCGTTGCCATTTGCATAGCAGGATTGGCTGCCAGATTGGCCGCTACCTGACGGATATTGTCCGCTGGTACGAAAGGTTCATCGCCCTGCACATTGACGATAATGGTGTCATCGGCAATTTGCTGGGTCTGGATCACTTCGGCAATACGTTCAGTGCCTGATGTGTGCGTGGTTGCTGTCATCACCACGGTAGCAAACTGCGCAGCCACGCTGGCAATGCGATCATCATCGGTAGCGACAATGACCTTGCTGGCGCCTGCCTCATTGGCCCTGTCAACCACATGTTGAACCATGGGCTTGCCCTGAATATTCGCCAGCGGTTTACCAGGAAAGCGGCTGGACTGATAGCGGGCGGGAATGACAACAGTAAAATCCATGGGCAAGATTATCCTTTTTTCAGTGCTTCGAGTTCTTCAAGAGAGATCGGGGTGGCCTTCTCTTCCAGCAATACCGGAATACCATCGTTAATCGGGTAAACCAAACGGTCATAACGACATACCAGGCCAGGCTCATTATTGCTCTGTGTGTACATCAATTTTCCTTTGCACACGGGGCAGGCTATTATTTCCAGCAACTTTTTATCAAATGCCATGGTGTTTCCTTTGTTATTTTTGTTCAGCGTGCAATACGCTGAATGAGCTGAGTATAAAAATCTTCGGCCAGCACCGCATCCACCGGCTGGTACCAACAATTATCATGGGCGTGTGCCACCGCCTTCACTGCGTCTTTTTCGGTCATAACAACACAGCCGTCTGGAATATCCTGTTTACCGATAGCATGATGATCGGCCAGCGCAACGCAATGATCAAGCCTGACGCCCATCTCTTTTAACTGGTTAAAAAAACGACTTGGATCGCCAATACCTGCCATGGCGGTAATAGGTGATTCCTGTTCCAGCTCAACAAGATCTCGCTGTAACTCGGGACGCAGTACATTAATCAGTTTGCCGGGCTGCAACGACATTTGAAACGGTGGCGGCATAGTGCTGATTTCCGGCAACTTAAGCACTTCGCCAGGCTGATTTAAAATTAAGAAATCAATGGTATTAAGCCGCCACAGGCCTTCACGTAACGGCCCCATAGGCAGCAACTGCTGGTTACCAAACAAACGTCGGTCGGCCACCACACATTCAACATCCCGGCCCAGCGCGTAATGTTGCAGGCCATCGTCACTGATGACTACTGTACACCCCTGATCTACCAGTTGCTGTGCTGCACGGGGGCGGTTGGGATCAATAACCACTGGCACACCCGTGCGCCGTGCTATCAAAAGAGGTTCGTCACCTACCATGGGGGCTGAGTCGTTTACCCTAACCTGATGCGGAAACTCGCTGGTTTTAGCGCCATAACCGCGACTTACCACACCAACTTTATAGCCGGCCTGTTGGAGCCTATCGCAAAGCGCCACTACCAATGGCGTTTTGCCATTACCGCCGACCGAGAGATTGCCTACCACGATAACCGGCACCGGCAGTGTTACAGTTTTTTTAACGCCCAGCCGGAACAGTAATCGACGTAATGCTGATAACAGAAAAAACAGCAGCGTAAAGGGCAACAGCAACCATTGATACCAACGCCCTCCATACCACATGCGGTTAAGCGCCGACATCACTACTCACCAAATTGCAGCGCGTGTAACTGTGCATAAGCACCGCCCTTGTTGAGTAAGTCCTGATGCTTACCCTGCTCGATAATCTTACCCTGATCAATCACCAGGATCTGGTCGGCATTTTCGATAGTGGATAATCGGTGGGCAATAATAATACTGGTGCGATCCTGCTGTAACGTTACCAGGGCATCCTGAATCATCCGCTCTGATTCGGTATCCAGCGCCGAAGTTGCTTCATCGAGAATTAGCACTGGTGCATCCAATAGCAATGCTCTGGCGATGGCCACCCGCTGCCGCTGTCCGCCAGACAACGCAGAGCCGTCCTCACCAATCATGGTATCCAGACCGTCTTCGAGCAACTCTGCAAACTCCATTACGTGAGCCAGTTTGGCTGCTTTTTCAATGGCCTCACGGGAGACGTTTTCCGCCACGCCATAGGCAATATTGTTGGCGATGGTATCGTTAAACAAGGTTACCTGCTGGGAAACCAGCGCGATATTCTTGCGAAGCTCAGTGAGCTTAAATTCGTTGATATCGGTGTTATCCAGCGTGATTTGCCCTTGCTCGGGCAAATAGAAACGGGTGAGTAAGTTCGACATAGTTGACTTGCCGCTACCAGAACGGCCCACCAGCGCAATACTGGTGCCGGCGGGGGCATCAAGATTCATATTATCGATCGCCGGAGTGTGCTTACCAGGATAAGTAAATGTTACGTTGTTAAAGCGTATGTTGCCCTTTACTTCGTTGGCATCAAGCACACCGATATCTTTTTCTATTTCTTCATCCAGCACGGCAAAGATGCTCTGGCACGCTGCCATACCTTTTTGAAACTCGCTGTTAACCGTAGTCAGCTGTTTTAACGGTTTAAGCAGCATCACCATATAAAATACGATGGTCACAAAGGTACCGGCGGTGAGCTCGGCCAGCATGCCCGGCGTACTGGCAATATAAAGCACCACGGCAAGGGCAACCGAAGCGATGACCTGAATGCTCGACACACTCAGGGTTTGTGTAACAGCCAGCTTCATAGTTTGCTGGCGATTGGTGTTATTCTTTTTGGCGAAGCGATCCTGCTCTTTTTGCTGACCACCAAACATTAAAACCACTTTGTGGCCTTTTACCACCTGCTCAACCGCGCTGGTAAGATTGCCCATGGACTTCTGGATATTGCGGCTGACTGTACGAAAGCGTTTGGTAACAAACGTCACGATAACCGCTACCACAGGCCCAACAAATAAAAACACCAGTGATAACTGCCAGGACAGGTAAAACATCCATGCAAGGATCCCTATTACCAGGGCGCCTTCACGCACCAGAATCGCCAGTGATTTACCCGCTGCACGGGCCACCTGATCGGTGTCGTAAATGACTTTAGAAATCAGATTGCCCTTGGCCTGCTGGTCGTGAAAGCTTACCGGCAGATGAATATATTTACTGAACAGTTGCTGACGCATGGTCATTACCACCTGAGCCCCAATCCAGCTCAGTGCGTAACTGCCCATAAAGTTAAAGATACCGCGCAGAATAAAAACCGGTACTACCAGATAGGCTGCCATGCGCAAATAACCGTAATCCTGGTTGTTCAGCGACCTGTCGATAACAGGCTGAACCTGCGAAATCACAAAGGTATCGAGTGCCGAGTAACCCACCATACCGATAAATGCCACAATAAAGGCAAATTTGTAGACTTTCAGGTAGCTAAAAAACCGTTTTACCGGCAATGCTTGAGTGTCATTCTGTTGCATAGTTCACTGTTTACTATAAAAATCGGCGCCATTGTACCTGCTATACCCATGACACACCAAAATAATCGATTCACGTTGCAAAACCGTTTGCACGGAATGTCTTTATTTATGGGCAGTTTACTGCTTTACAAACGTTTTATGATACCAGCGGCTGTGCTGACTCTTACGATAAGCATAAGTGCTAATGCCGTCGCTGCTAATATCAAAGCGCAAATAGCCGCTCTCACTAACGAGCAATGCCTGGCTGCCCGCATTCCGGTAACGTTCAGCAACGTGCCCATGAGGAAAGCCCCAGCGATTAAGCCAGCCCTGAGAAAACACCACAAATTGCGGCTTTACCTGTTCGATAAAGGCAGTGGATGATGAGGTTTTACTGCCGTGATGCGGCGCCAGTATGATGTTCGACGTCAGCGTATGAGTGACTTCAGGTAAGCTCAACAGCGCGTGCTCAGCCTTTTGCTCAATATCGCCCGGCAGTAATACGCTGTAGCGGCCATCGATAACTCTAATTACGCAAGAGCCATCGTTATCAGACCAGTCTTCGCTAGCATCAGGTAAGGGCCAAAAGGCCTGCATGTTTAACCCCTGCCACTGCCATTTACCACCTGCATGGCAGTTATCTTCTGGGGTGACAATGGCAAGCTCAGGATACGTTTTGCGAATAAAATCTAACCCACCGGCATGGTCATTATCGAAATGACTGATAAATACCCGTTCGAGTTGCAAGCCGCGGATCTGCAAAAAGGGGCGGATAACCGCCTCTACAAAGTTAAATCCCGAGGCAAAGGCCGCGCCGGTATCAACTAAAATCGCTTTACTGTTACGGCTGATGAGTGTGGCATTGCCCTGCCCCACATCAAATATATGTACCTGCCAGTCATCCTGCTGCCTTTCTATTGGTAGGTAACTGCCAGAACAAGCCAGCAGCGTAACGATCAACAATAGTAAACGCCCCTTAAAAGGCGGAGCTAACATAAGTAACAGTGCTATCACACTGGCCAACAACAACGAAGAAGTGAATACCGGAAAAGCCGCATAGTCGCCCATAAAGCTGGCCACTAGCTCAAGCTGATGCATCAGCCATTCGAGTACCTTGCCGCAACCATACAAGACCCATGCAGTGATGGGATGACCAACCGGCAGAACAATGAGCATTAATAACCCCAGCAGACACAAAGGGATTACCAGCAACGACATTACCGGAACGATCAGTAAATTAATCAACGGCGAAATTAAACTCACCTGCCCCAGCAGCGCCCCTACTAAAGGCGCCATGAGTACACTTAACATAAGTTGTAAAAGCACCACTCCCCGGATCCAATGACCACCGCGGGATGACTTATTCCACCACCAGTGAAACCAGATGATTATGGCCACGGCACCAACGCTCAGATACAAAGCCGCCCCGTAAACTGCCGCAGGGTCCAGCAGTATGCTCACAGACAATGTGAGTATCACCAGTGTTAGTCTCGACAAGCGTAATTTAAGCACGTGCAACACAGCGATTAGCAGCAGCGCACAGTAGGCTCGTAAAACTGCGGTTTGCCAGTCAGCCAGGTAGGCATAAAAGCCACAGGTAGCCAATACCAAAATATAAGTGGTTAGATACAGGCATTTCGGTAGGGAAAAGGTAAACCAGGCAGACGAAGCAATACAGCCCCTAAAAACACTAAGAATTGCGCCTGCAACAATCATCAGGTGCAAGCCAGAAATAGCAAAAAGATGGGCTGTACCGGTTTGCTGTAACAACTGCCAGTCTGGTTTAGTGAATTCCTGACGCTCACCAAACAGTAATGCGAGCAGCCATTTCTCACCCGGCAGTGTTAATGAAGTAAGCCTGGACTTTAAACGATTACGGGTAGATGTATCAGGCTCAATCAATGCAATGCGATGGCCACGCACGTAGCCGGTTTTGACTATCCGTTGACTCACATACCAGCGCTGCATATCAAAACCAGCAGGATTAGCAATAGCGCGGGCCGGTTTGATTCTGGCAGCAACACGAATACGCTGACCAGTGGTAAAACCTGCCAGAGGGCGATAATAGTGCAACTGTATCGCCCAGGACTTATCCCAGACATGTTGATCGACGAGAATATCATTCAGTATCAGCCTGTCGTAGTCGGCAAAACGCTGATAACCAACAACTCGTCCCTCAATTATGACATCTTGTTGAATTTCACCACCAAGCTGTTGCCACTTGAGGTATGATTGCCCTACACTCGTTGCCACAAAAAGGCCGGCAGTTGCAGCACCTATCGCAACCCAGGCAAAGCGTAACGGTTTTTGCCATCGTTTTGCGTTACAATACTTAGCTATGAGTAATCCCGTGGCTGATAGTGATATAAATGCCAGCACAAACGGCAACCCGCTGTGGGGCAGTTCTGACCACCAGCGACCTGAAATCACTGCGCCGCTAAATGCTGTCGCCGCAGTTGTTAGCATGCTTGTATTCACCAGTGACTCTGTTTGAGAAAAGATTGTTAGATATATGCCAAAGAAGTTTATAAAACGCTATTTGCCTGATCCGCATTCGATAAAGGAAAATCGGGCCTTAAAAATCTTTGGCAGTATTCTTCATGAGCCCAATTTATGGCATCTGAACCGAAAATCCGCTTCCGGCGCTTTTGGTATCGGATTGTTCTTCGCGTTCTGGCCAGTACCTTTTCAAATGTGGTTATCAGCGGCCACCGCCATTCCCTGCCGGGTAAACCTGCCACTGTCTGTAGCGACAGTCTGGATCACTAATCCCTTTACCATGCCTCCCATATTCTACGGCGCCTATCTGGTAGGCTCTACTGTCCTTGGGACCAAGTCTGAGGCCTTTCATTTTGAGCCCACCTGGGACTGGGTTGTCAGCTCGCTGTCGACCATCGGCCCGTCTTTCTTACTTGGCTGTGGGATCTGTTCGGTGGTATTTGGTTTAACCGGATACTATACGCTTAACTGGCTATGGCGCTTCTCGGTTCGCAAAGCCTGGCAGTTAAGAAAAGAAAAACGCCGCCAGGCACAACAAAACCAGCAATAAAGAACCGGAATCCAACTTGATTAAGAAGCGGACGTTTGTGCCTTTACACGAGATTTCATTTTCAATGCGCGTGGTTTATTTAATTAGGTTTGATAGTCAAAGATGATGCATCATCGGTTTCGATCAACAACATTTTATAAACGCCTTCGCCATACTCATTGACCGTACTCTTTGTGAATATGTAGTTTTCACTAAATTGCGATAAATGTTGATAACGTTCAGTAGCTTCTGCATCTCCGATAAAGGTGACCGCACATATTTTATTGGCGCATGAGAAACGTTCAGAATGGGCAGTCGCAGCGTATTCCCTATAAAAATAGTCTTTCAGGCTGTTTTTTCGTGACACAGATTTTTCGTTAGTTCCCACTTTATCCATCGCATCCAATATTTCATCAACGTCTTCTGCCTTAAAAAAACTATCCAGTCCACCTTTCAATAATTCGCCTTCTTCATTAACAAAATAAGCTTCTGCACGCTCAATAGAATGGAAGGAGTTCTCCCATTTTATTGCATTTTGATTGGTAGATTCGGCTAAAAGCGTTTGTTCACTATTTTGACTTTTAGCTAATTCTGCTACTTCAACAGGCATTGGGATGGGCTTTTCTTCTGGCTTTTTACCTGACTCTAATTCAGATGAGGCTGGCTCACTTGTCGCAGAAAATTTATTAGCGGGAGTAAAGATAAAATCCTGCTTTTGCAAAATGTAGCTAACACCAACTACCAGAAAAAATATTATAGAGAATAGAAAAAGCGCCTTTTTTGTCATGATATGGTTTCCTTCCTTGAGGGTATAATACAGAGTCTGGTTAAACTTAACTCAACAATTATCCCTGTCTCCGATATTTTTTACCCTTCAATCTCTTTGAAATACATACAAAAAACTTATACTCGGCTAATTGTCAGTCTACCATCGATTTGTTGTTTATCAATATGAGTTAAAAAGGACAGTCACTTTCTATACTGTTGTTAACATGACTGATAGCCGCTATTGATTGGAGCAGAAATCACGCAGTGCTCTTGTATTAAAAAAATGCAGTGCTAGTCTTGTTAAATTTAAATATGGAATACTTAATTTATACTAGTGTTCATAAGGAAATGAAAATGAAATACTTCATAGTAAAATCGAAAAGAATTGCTTTTTATTTTTTTATTCTTCCTTTACTGCTGTTCACATTAATAGGTTTTATAGATAATCCCCCTTTCCTCGTATTTAATCATACTATTTTCGGGATTGTTCTCATTGGTCTGGTGCTGTTTCACGCAGCTTACAGCTATGTTGTCGAGAACCATATGGAGGAAGTCAAAGAGTCACAGCTCTTTATGCTGTCGTTGCCATCAACCTTTGTAATGTTTCTTATCTGCATCACTTTGTATTACAACTATGTGATTTAGAGAACAAAAAATAAAAGGAACAGTCACTCGCCAGGCTCATTAAAATTAAAAGGACTTTTTATTAAGATGCTTAGATTTATCAAATATCTTGTATTATCGATTAAAATCCATCGAGTACTTTCAAAGCTTTCTGATTTGTTCAATAGAGGTACTTATGCATCATTCTTTCTGGTTTCATCTATTATATTTTCCGGTTCGACTATAGCTAAAACAGTTTGCAGTAATGAAGAGGTAAAGGAAGAAGCCCACCCGACTCTCAGTTCAGAGCTGATTGATGCAATGTATGAAGCAATTAGCTCTAACGCGTTTGACCTTGACGAACCTTATACTGTGATGAGTGAGAAACATTTCTGTACGGGTGTAGGTGAAAAGCAAACAGTCACACAGACCAGATCCGATGGAACCAGGACGTGGACGTATACCAATATGAATGGATTTTGGATATTAACTGAATACAAATACACCCCTATGGCTGATAATGGGAAATAAAAGGGACAGTCACTCGCTAGACTCAGGTCCAGTTGGATTCTGCCTCTGTGCTGGCACAATGAGTACACCATTTTTCTAGTTTTTGTGAATAGCTGTGCCCAGACCCCGTAAAAGCCTTATAAACCTCTCAGATACCCCTTACTACCATTGCGTTTCCCGCTGTGTTCGTCGGGCATATTTATGTGGGAAAGATAATCAGTCAGGCAAGAGCTACGAACATCGCCGGCAATGGGTAGAAGACAGGTTACTGTTTTTAGCAGAGGTATTTTGTGTTGATGTGTGCGCTTATGCAGTAATGAGTAACCACACCCACGTGGTATTACGCATCAACAAACAAAGGGCCGATTCGTTAAGCATTAAAGCTATCATCAGGCGGTGGCACCGGCTTTACAAAGGTATGTTGTTATCTCAACGCTATATTGACCCGGCTGATTCTACCACATTGTCTGAAGCGGAACTTGAAACGGTGGAAAGCCTGGCTGAGGTTTACCGTAAGCGACTATACGATATCAGCTGGTTTATGCGGTTGCTTAATGAATACATCGCCCGTCGAGCCAATAAAGAAGATGATTGTACAGGTCATTTCTGGGAAGGCCGGTTTAAGTCACAGGCGCTCTTAGATGAAGCATCTTTAGCTGCTTGTATGACGTACGTTGACTTAAATCCAGTGCGTGCCCGTCTGGCCAACACCCCAGAAGAATCCAACCACACCAGCATTCAAAAACGCATCAATGCGGCCAAATCAAACACACAACCTACGCAATTACTTCCCTTTGCAGGCACCCCGCGTAACAACATGTCTGACGGCTTACCCTTTCGACTAGAAGAGTATATTACGCTGGTTGAACTTTCAGGCCGCTATTTGCACCCCAACAAACCGGGCAATATCGATTATTCATTATCACCTATCCTAAGCCGGGTTGGATTAGCGCATCGTGATTGGAACAAAATGGTAACCGGTATTGAAACAGCCTTCAAATCATCGGTAAGCATTGCAAAACTGCAAAATCAACGTCGGAAACACACGGGATTCGGTTAAAGCATGCCTGAGCTAACAGCCAACGTAAGTATCAATCATAATTCTTTACTCCATATCACCTAACACTGAGCGAAGAGTGATTGACGGCTATTTTCGAGCCTTATCAGCCTTTCAAAGACCGAACGCTTCAACTTCACACTTTGAAATATAACAAGCACCCAGATCAGATTCTTGATGCTGGAAAAATTGCTTACTGCATAAAACCAAAAAGCTAAATAAATAAGTGCCTGTCCATAATCGAAGGAGGAAGTTCTCTTACAAATAGGGCACGTAGGAACAGCCGGACGGCGTCCGGCATGTTATTTATACCAGACCGTTATCCGTCAGAAACACCATTAAACGTTCTTCATCCCACACTTCAACACCGAGTTCCTGGGCTTTGGCCAGTTTGGATCCGGCTTTTTCACCGGCCACCAAAAAGTCGGTCTTTGTCGATACGCTGCCTGCCACCTTGGCGCCCGCCTGCTGCAGTAATGCCTTCACATCATTACGTGACATCTGACTCAGCGTGCCGGTAACCACGCAGGTTTTGCCATCGAGTACCAAATCCGCCTCGTCCGGCGCTTCAATCTCCGGCCAGTTTAAGCCTGCACTCAGTAAGCCCTGGAGCACCTCTGTATTGTGCGACTCATTAAAGAAGTTAAACACATGTTCGGCTACTACAACTCCCACATCTTGCACTGCCTGTAAATCATCCAGACTCGCATTTTGAATCGCCTCTAAGGTCAGAAAATGCAGAGCAAGATTTGCGGCAGTGGTTTCGCCTACTTCACGGATCCCCAGTGCGTACAGAAATTTCGGTAATGTGGTCTGTTTTGCATTGTGAATTGCCTGCAACAAATTTGCCGCCGACTTATCCCCCATCCGCTCAAGCTGAATCAACGCCGGGAACGTCAGGTTAAATATATCCACCGGTGTTTTTAATAGCCCGGCATCGACAAGTTGCTCTATCAGTTTGTCACCCAACCCGTCTATATCCAGCGCTTTGCGTGATGCAAAATGCTTTAAAGACTGCTTGCGTTGGGCCGGACAAATTAACCCACCTGTACAGCGAGCCACGGCTTCATCGGCCAGTTTCTCTACCTGGGAGTCACACACAGGGCACTGAGCAGGAAACTGAATCTCCCGGGCGTCTTCCGGTCGCTTATCAGCGACCACAGACACAACCTGCGGAATAACATCACCAGCCCGGCGGATAATTACTGTATCGCCGATACAAACGCCCAACCGCTCTACTTCATCCTGATTGTGTAAAGTCGCGTTTGATACCGTTACGCCGCCAACAAATACCGGTTCAAGGCGGGCAACCGGCGTGATCGCACCTGTGCGTCCAACCTGAAACTCCACGTCGAGTAAACGGGTCATCTCTTCCTGCGCCGGAAACTTTTGTGCAATTGCCCAGCGTGGTGCCCGGGCAACAAACCCCAGCTGTCGTTGCAGGGCAATATCATCCACCTTAAACACTACGCCATCAATATCGTAAGCAAGGCCATCACGGCGTGACAGGATTTGCTCATAATACGCTAAACAACCGCTGGCTCCTTCGGTAATGCCAATATCCGGGCATAAGGGGATCCCCCACTCTGCTAACTGCTTAAGCCGCTCATGGTGACTGTCCGGTAAGGTGAAATCGATCGGTGCCACAACACCCAGCGAGTAGGCATAGAACATTAGCGGGCGTTTAGCGGTGATCCGGGAATCCAGTTGACGTAGGCTGCCGGCAGCGGCGTTGCGCGGGTTGGCAAACACCTTAAGCCCGGCATTACGCTGATTTTCGTTGAGTTTTTCAAACCCATCGCGAGGCATAAACACTTCACCACGCACCTCAATCCGTTCGGGTAAGTCTGCGCCGCGAAGTTTAAGTGGCACATTGGCGATGGTTCTCACGTTGGCGGTGATATTTTCACCTACCTGACCATCTCCGCGGGTGGCTGCTCGCACCAACACACCGTTCTCGTATAAAATCGAAACTGCCAGTCCGTCGAGTTTCGGCTCACAGCTGTAGGCAAGCGTATTATCGGCTTTAAGGCGGTCGTGCAGGCGTTTTTCAAAAGCTTTCAGATCGGCTGCCTCAAAGGCGTTATCCAGCGACAACATCGGCACTTCGTGGGTGACCTGCTCAAAAGCCCCCAGTGGCTCTCCGCCTACCTTCTGACTGGGTGAATCTGGGGTAATAAGCTGTGGATGCTCGGCTTCCAGCGCCTGCAGCGCCTGCATCTGACGATCGTATTCGCTGTCGGGCACACTGGGATCATCCAGCACGTAGTACTGATAATTATAGTCATTAATTTTCTCGCGCAATGCTTCGAGTTGCGCGATGACGGTTTGATCACTCATGGGAATTGCTCATTTGATGTTTTACTACTGCCTTTTAACAGTAGTACAACGAATTCAGGATAGTAAACTTAGTGACGGGCTATCATACGTTTGCGTTCAAAGTCGCGGATCTTTTCTACGTACTGCTGCAAGCCCTGTTTGGATAACACACTGCGGCGGCCGTCGAGCACCTGAGCGTTAAACTCATCGGCAATCTTACGGGCAGCATTATGCATCATGTTAAACACCTGATGCGGGTCGCCTTCTATCGGCAATAGCATAAACAGCGAAACGCCGCGTGTTGTGAAAGTTTCCAGATTATCAATGTCAAAATTACCCGGTTTGAACATGTTAGCTAAGCTAAACAGCACCGGGCCCTTGCCATTGGAATTGACATGGCGATGGAAAATATCCTGATCACCAAACTTAAAGCCCAGGGTTAACAGCATAGGGAGCAATGCAGCGCCACTAATAGGAGCATCTTCTGGCGCCCGTACGTTGAGGATCAGCACTTCCGGCTCTACCTGGCTAGCAGGCTGCGGCGTCTCTGTTTGGGCAGCCTTAACCGAGTCGTCAAAATCAATTTGCATCTGGTCTTCATCACCAAATCGCGGCTCCTGCCGTTTCCGGCTGGCCGGGCGGCTGCGCTTTTTTGGTGTTGCGGGAACTGCTTCCGGCGCTTTTTCAGTTTTCTCGTCAGCAGCGGCGGCTTTAGAATCCGGTGGTGCAGGCTGAGTATCCAGAGAAAAGTCGTCCTGTTCATCACGCGGTGCAGACTCTGGCTTTGCCTCAGGCTGAGCACTTTCCTGTTCTTTTAACAGGAACGACGGTGGCGCTGGCACTGAATCAGGTAACTCAACAACGTTATCGTGCTGATACTGTGGTTTCGGATTGGTTACTACCGATGCGTAAAGCTTTTCTTTAGGTGTCTCGGCAGGCTTATCAGCCGTCTCACTTTCACTCTGATTGGTGTCAGTGTCGTCATTATCACCCGAGGCTGAAGGCTCAGCAGTGTCGCCATCTTCAGTTTCGCTTGAAGTTTCGTCCTTCTTCTCGGCGGGTACGTACTCTGACTTGTCAGCGTCGGTTGTCGAATGACGAACTACTCGCACTTCCCCAACGCCGAACTCATCAAAATCGTCAGCAGTTTTCAGGTTGCTTTGCTCGTCGTCACGCTCTTCATCCTGCCAGCCTTCCGGCTCAATACGCCGCTGGGGCTTTTTGGCCTGACTGTTTTTGCGGATATTCCATAAGCCATGTGCCAGCACACCAAGGATAAAAAAACCACCCAGTAGCAACAATGACAAACGTAATTCTTCTTCCATCGACTTCTTTCGCCTTAAATTTTATGCGTCTACCATGGAAACGGCTTCATCCACATCCACGGCTACCATGCGTGACACGCCCGGTTCAGCCATGGTGACACCAGTAAGGTGACTCGCCATCTCCATCGCAATTTTATTATGTGATATGTAAATAAACTGTACCGATTTCGACATTTCAGAAACCAGATTACAGAAGCGTCCGACGTTAGCATCATCCAGTGGCGCATCCACTTCATCCAACAGGCAAAATGGCGCCGGGTTAAGCCTGAAAATTGCAAACACCAATGATAATGCGGTTAAGGCTTTTTCTCCACCGCTAAGCAGATGAATTGTACTATTTTTCTTGCCGGGCGGACGGGCCATTATGGTCACGCCGGTCTCCAGTAAATCATCATCGGTTAAGGCTAAATAAGCCGAGCCCCCGCCAAATACCTTGGGAAAGAGCATTTTAAGATCTTCATTCACCTGCTCAAACGTCTGACTAAAGCGGGAGCGGGTTTCACGATCAATTTTACGTATGGCGTTTTGCAAAGTCTCAAGGGCATCATTCAGGTCGTCAAATTGCGTGTCCAGATGCGCTTTTCGTTCTGCCTGAACGTCGTATTCTTCTACCGCCGCCAGGTTAACGGCGCCGAGCCGGCTAATAGCCGCGGTAGTCTGTTCCAGATCCCGTTGCCAGTTGGTTTCACTGGTTTCGGCAGGCAGGGTTTCCAGTACCGACTTAAGTGTGACCCCAATTTCACTGAGTTGTTCCAGAATGGCGGTGCCGCGTACGCGGTAACCTTCCGCCTCTATTTTCAGACTGTCGAGCTGTTCCTGCCGTTTGGCGATGTCACCTACAATTGCCTGCTGGCCTTGCATAGCCTGATTAAGCAATTCTTCTGCATGCTCCAGATCCTGCTGTAAGCTGTAGCGCTGTTCCTCAAGCGCCACTTTTTCTGCCAATAAATCCTGCAGTTGCGCCGCTTGTTCGGTTTGTGGTTGGTTGAGGGATTGTTGCTCTTGCTGTAACTGGGCGGCGCGCTGTTCCAGGCTGGTAAGCTGCTGGCTTATACGTTGCTGCTGAGAACTCAGCGATTGCTGGCTATTTCGGCTCTCCTGCAGTTTGAGCGCCATCTGATGCAGTTCACGGGTATTCTGCTCATACTGGCTACGCTGGCTGCTGAGCTGCTGCTGTAACGCTTGTTGCTGATCCTGTAGCCGCGCCTGGCGCTCAGCCTGCTCTGCTAGCTCCATCTCGTAAGTTTCAAGCCCTTCATTAAGCATTGCCAGTTCGGTAGCCTCTTCTTCAAGCTGCTCTTGCTGGCGACTCAGCTCGTCATCCAGACGTTCACGCTTCTGCGCTTCCTGGCGTTGTTGTTCGCTTAACCAGCTTAACCGCTGAGTCAGTTGTTGACGCTGATTATTGCGCTCATTCAATCCACCCTCACAGGCACTCACCTGCTCCCGCGACTGTTCTATGTCGTTCTGCGCTTCGCTTTCCTGTTCTTCAAGTGTGGCAAGCTGTGCTTCCTGGGCAGCGATAATATCGTTAAGCTCCTCGATTTGTTCGGCACGCTGTAACACGCCCTGCTCGGTATCCTGCTCACCATAACGAAACCAATCCGGGCCGAACCACTGGCCATCATGGGTAACAATCAGCTCAGTTTCACCGGCCTGTTGGCGCATCACCAGCGCATTTTCGGCATTTTCAGCCACCAGTATCTGATTAAACTGATGGGGCACCCATTCGTCTTCTAATAATGCCGCAACGCTACCGGGCCGTTTATCTCTCGTTAAGGCTGTCTGGCTGAAATACTTAAGACCTGCACTTAAATTGCCGTGACTGTCCACCAGTGATGCGATGCTCTCGCTGGTCGCCAATTGCGCATCACCAAGCTCACTGAGCACATGTTCAATAATGGCCGCAGCGCCGGCTTTTGGAGTTAACTGCTGCCACAGCGGTACTATGCCTTCAGGTTGAGGCCCGGTAGGGCTTGCAGCTTGTTGCAGAGTTTCCAGTGCTACGCGCCGTGATTGATTTTGCTGTAATTCAGCCCTCATTGACTGGGTTTGCTGCCGTACCTGCGCATGATGATGCTGTGACTGTCCCAGTTTTTGTCTGGCGTTTTGGAGCTTATCCTGCTGTTCCAGGATTTGCTCGGCCAGCATTTCCAGCTCAAGCTGTAAATCGTCGATGGCCTGCTGATGGTCGGCCTGGGAAAATTCCTGTATTTCGCGCTCCAGCTCACCAATTCGTTGCTGAGTACGCATCTGCATTTGCAACAACGACTGCACCTTACTGTGGTGAGAGTGCACTTGTTGCTTTAGCTGGTGATACTGCTGATCAGTTTGCTGAAAATCACGCTGATGCTGGTGTAGCGCTGCCTCAGCCTGGTCACGCGTAACCTCTAGCTGCTCACAGGCAGCTTGCTGAATCTCGTAAGCGGGCTCTAATTCCACAACCAGTGCCGCCTGTTCCTCGGCCTGTACAGTCAGTAGTTCTTCTTCTTCATTCAGGGCTGCTTGTTGAGTGTGGATATCGCTAAGCTCGCTGTCGATTTGCTTCAGACGTTGCTGATTATGCAAAGCGGACTGCTCAAGCCGGGAAATCGTGGCACTTACCGTGAATAATTTCTGCTGCAGATGATCGAGCTTTTGCTTACAGTTTTGCTGGGTGTCACGGTATTTTTCTATACCTGCCTCATCGCCCCGCTGCCGGGCTCTGAGCGCTTCAATATCAGTATCGAGTTGCTGCTGTGTTTGTTGTAGTTTTTGCAGATGGTCGTCGTGCTTGAGCCAGCGAATGGCAGCCAGCTCACTTTTTAACGTTCGTTCCTGGGCTTTGAGCGTAGTATAGCGTTTGGCAGCTGCCGCCTGACGCTGTAACTTTTCGAGCTGCCTGCCAAGCTCGCCGCGAACATCTTCCAGACGTTCAAGGTTGTCCTGGGTATGGCGAATACGGTTTTCCGTTTCCCGCCGACGCTCCTTATATTTAGAGATACCCGCCGCTTCTTCGATAAACACCCGCAATTCCTGGGGCTTAGACTCGATTAACCGGGATATCATGCCCTGTTCAATAATGGCGTAGCTGCGCGGGCCTAATCCCGTCCCTAAAAACAGATCGGTGACATCACGGCGACGGCATTTACTGCCATTTAAAAAATAGGTGGAAATGGCGTCACGGGTAACAACGCGTTTGATCGACAATTCATTGTATTTGGCATATTCACCAGCGATCCGGCCACTGGAATTATCAAACACCAGTTCAACACTGCACTGCCCTACGGGCTTACGGGCCGACGAACCATTAAATATCACGTCGGTCATGGCATCACCACGTAGGTTTTTCGCGGAGCTTTCTCCGAGCACCCACCGCACCGCATCAATTACGTTAGACTTACCGCAACCATTAGGGCCAACAATAGCTGTCATATCCCCCGGAAACGGGATCGTGGTGGGATCAACAAAGGATTTAAAGCCGGCCAGGCGGATTTTCTTAAGGCGCACAACAACACCACTCTGTTAAAAGAGCGTGATTGATAGCGATACCCGCTGATCCTGTCGATAGCGTTGAACCGGGAACTCTCAATATGCGCACGCGATGTTGTGGTTGTTATTATAAGTTGAATGTAACAAAGTTCATGAACTGTAACAATTATGAATTCACAGTGGGATCCCACGGTTTTATACTGTGGGTGTTTGAAAATATGCCATTTTTTATCACCCCCCTCTGCAGATAATGGCATGTTCTTTTCACCAGACAGCAGGAGTTTTAATGGCACAACGCAGCGGTATCGGTTATTTCGGGCAAGGGTTTGATTTAATTACCACAAAAGGCTTAAAGCGCTTTGTGTTTATTCCTTTGATGATCAACCTGGTGTTATTTTCAGCGGCATTTTATTTTCTGCTCGGCGAAATTCAGGCCGGTGTGGATTATCTCATCGGGTTTATTCCAGACTGGCTGGGCTGGCTCAAGACCTCCATTACCTTTTTACTCTGGCCTCTGGCGGTGATCAGCATTTTACTCAGCTTTGCGCTGATGTTTGGTACCCTGGCCAACTGGATAGCTGCCCCTTTTAACGGCCTGCTGGCCGAAAAAGTGGAACGCCATCTCACTGGACAGTCACTCGGTGATGACGGGGTAATGGCCATCATTAAAGATATTCCCCGTACGCTGGGCCGGGAGATCACCAAACTGGTGTATTACCTGCCCCGCGCCATCGGTTTTTTACTGTTATTTTTCTTTCTGCCGGTAATTGGCCAGGTATTGTGGTTTTTATTCGGTGCCTGGATGATGGCCATCCAGTATTGCGACTATCCGTTTGATAACCACAAAGTGCCTTTTGGCGAAATGCGCCAACGACTAGGCGATCGTAAGGGCCTCAGCTACTCGTTTGGTATTGCTGTAAACGTGATGGCGATGATACCGATTGTGAATTTTCTGGTGATGCCGGTAGCCATTTGCGGCGCTACTGCCATGTGGGTCAACGAGTACCGCTCAGATGTTCTCAGTCGGCGCTGATGTTTTCTGCCATAGCGTCTGCCGCCGGATCGGTTGATAAACCGGTCCGCTGCTGGCGGAATACTTCCAGCCAATAAGATGCTTTCTGAGTATTGCCTGCTTGTTCAAAATGCTGAAACAGGTTCATGGCGATAGGACGCTGTGCCTTGGGGTTGTTCAGTAACGAGCTCCAGATCGAAAGGTAGATAGGCGGGATATATTTAGCGTCGTGATTTTCCATAAACGTGATCCGAGCGCTGGGTTTAAAGCTCGCTACGCCAATGTTATTACAGGTACGCGCCGGATAAAGGGTGACCGGGAACTCGATAGACTGCCAGTATTCGATGTTACTCAGCGGCGCATAAGTCAGCGCGCCCAAAAACACCAGATTAGGCGCTGATTGCCGCGCACAGTACTCTTTGGCAAAACTGCGGGTTAACGGATATTCGTCGACAAACCCGACAAAATGCGCCAGCTCGTGAACAAATACGCTGTAGGTATCGCCAACATCGAGATACATCACGCCATTATTAACATTCGCCTTGCCTGATTTGGCCAGCACCACCGCATGGGTAAAGCCGCGCTGCCTGACAACCGGTTCAAGCGCTTCAATGTTACACCCGAGGCGCCCCTGGCCTTGCCAGTTAGCATCACAATTTAATGATCCGCGGGCCAGCCAGATTGGTTTGCTCACGCATAAGGGTAAGGATTTTAGCCGTTTGTCTGCTAAGAACTGCTGATAAATACGATTCGCCTGTACCATCTCGGCCAGTCCGGTAGCGAAAGGCTGAATTTGCTGTCGGCATTGCGCTGAATTACCGCTAGCTGGCTCAGTCGACAAGTCAGCGAGTGACTCAGGCTGATATTGTTGCAGCACAGCTAACACACTTTCGGCCTGCTCGTGGTGCTGTTCCGCCGCCTGTTTAAACAGTTCGTAACCTTCGTCTTCGCGGCCCTGCTGCCAGCGGATATAGGCCAGCTGAAATGCGCTCTGGCTGTCCCGGCTGGCGGTTTTTTGTAACCATGGCTCGGCTTCACTTTGTTGTTCGTGGAGCAGATACCAGTCAGCAAGGGCAGTTTGCGCCACAAAATAATCCTGTTCAGCAGCCGCTTTTAACCAGGTTTCACGATGAGCAAAATCATCCCGCGTGAGGGCATATTCGTATTGTGCTTCTGCCACCCCGCCGCGCGCCGCCAGACGCACCAGCCGCTGGGTGATCCTCGGATTATCCTCTAACCGGGAAAGTGTCAGTGCCGCGGGTGAATAACCGGACTTAATGAGCATTTCCAGCCAGTACTGATTGCCGTTAGCCTCTGCAAACTCCATCAGACGTTGCTTAGCCACCAGACTATTTTGCTGCACAGCAACCCATAACAACGGTGCAGGCTTGTCGGCCTGCTCGGCGTTATCGAGCAATTGGGAGGGCATATGTCCACTGTCTGCGGCGATGGTTAATGAAGTAAACACCGCCAGACAGGTTGCTCTGAAGAACATCATGACTTAGTCAGTAACCGTGTTTTGCCTTAAGCGTTGCAGCTCCAACCGGGCATAACGGTGTTCAACGTACTCATACACATTGGTGCTGAGGGCAAACTTAAAGTAATTGGAGGCCACGCCAGGCTGGTTGTTTTCCTCGTGATACTTACCCAGATAAAAATAAGCTTCACACAACCTGTCGGTCAGCTCTTTCTCACTGGTAATGCCGTTTAGCAGCGAGTCGAGCAATTGTTTTTCAGTTAGCTGGCCTAAAAACAAATCTACCAGACCGGTAGCCCAATGACTGTCAGGCAGGTTTTCCCGGCGCTGAGTGAGTTGTTGCCGGGCCGTTTGCGGAGCGTACTCTGACTCTGCAAAATAGGCCCATAACACCCGGAATGGATCATCCGGCGCTTTGTTAGCAAAGGTCGCTAAATCAGACACGGCTAAGTCAGCCCGGCCGCCGTAATACAACGCAATGCCGCGGTTTAAAAAGGCGAAATCATAGCCCGGATCGATATCCAGGGTTGAATCAAAGGCTTCATAGGCACGGCTAAACTCTTCCTGCTGTACCATGTGGACACCAAGTGAGTTGTACGCTTCAGCCATATCCGGTTTAAAGTTAATTGCCCGGTTATAATCGAATTGCGCCAGGCCACCCAGGCCCACGCTGTCGTATAACATGCCACGCTGGAAATGTAACTGGGCTTTATCTTCGTCGGTTAGCTCGGCGTTGGAGAGGATCTGGCCGAATCGGGCGATAGCCACCTGCGAACGAATACTCAGGGGAGCAGGTTCCGGCACTAACAGGTTCCCCATTTCGGTTTGCTGTTGTTTTGGTGCAGTTTGTGCGCAACCGGTAACCACTAAAACAAAAAAGATAAGACTCAATCGACTAAGCATGGTAAATATAATTCTTTCCTATTCGCCGCGTTTGATACAACTATAACAGAAGTCAGACGCTAACACGTATTGATGAGTGAGACTATATCAGTTATCACCGGATAGTAGACAAAAATAACGACAGTTAAGGAAGCAGTAAATTGTTACAACAGTTAAAAGATGCCGCACTAAAGGCCCAGAAAAACGCCTACGCCCCCTACTCTAAGTTCCGGGTTGGCGCGGCAATCGTCGCCGAGGACGGCAATGTATATTACGGCTGCAACGTTGAAAACGCCGCGTTCCCACAGGGGCAATGCGCCGAAGCCTCGGCTATTGGCACTATGATTACCGCTGGCGCCACGCAGATTAAACAAATTCTGGTTGCCAGCCCTAATGATGATTACTGCTATCCCTGCGGTGGCTGCCGCCAGAAAATCGCCGAGTTTGCTAGTGCAGATACACCGGTATTTATGCTCACCGCTAGTGGCGAATGCACTAAAACAACAGTCAGTGAACTGCTCCCCCACACTTATAGTTTGCCGGAGGAGCAAAACCGGGGTTAAGCCTTTTTGGCTTCCTGTTTGGCATTAAATGCAGCCAGTTGTTCGTCGGTAGCGGGCAGCTGGTGTTTTTCCTTCCACTCGCTGTAAGGCATTTTATAAACCACGCGTCGGGCTTCATCATAGTCCACTTCTTCGCCACGTTCTTCGGCAGCTTTGCTATACCATTTAGCCAGACAGTTGCGACAAAAGTCAGCCAGAATCATCAGTTCGATATTCTGCACGTCTTTATGTTCATCCAGGTGAGTGATTAAACGGCGGAATACGGCTGCTTCGATTTCAGTTTGTACGGATTTATCCATTTTACTTTTCCTTAAGGCCTGTTCATGCATGAAAAAAGGGGCTTACAGCCCCTTTATACATACGAATTTCGCTTTGAGATTAAGCGTCGTCAGAAGACTCAGGCTTAGCTGGCTTTTCTAACAACTCTTTAATGCTTAAACGTACACGGTTCTGACGGTCGATTTCCATTACTTTTACGTCAACCATCTGACCTTCAGACAGGTAGTCAGTTACTTTGTTCACACGCTCGTGAGCAATTTGTGAAATGTGAACCAGACCTTCTTTACCCGGCAGTACTTCAACGAAAGCACCAAAGTCAACGATACGGGTTACTTTACCGTTGTAGGTCTTACCTACTTCGATTTCAGCAGTAACCTGTTCAATCTTAGCAATGGCGATTTCCGCTTTGGCACGCTCGGTTGCGAAGATCTTCACTGTACCGTCATCTTCGATTTCGATGTTGGTGTCAGACTCTTCGGTGATCGAACGAATCATTGCGCCGCCTTTACCGATAACGTCACGGATCTTGTCCTGATCAATCTTCAGCGTGTAAATGCGCGGTGCAAACTCGCTCATTTCTTCACGGTGGCCGCCCAGGGCAGAGTCCATTACGCCAAGAATGTGTAAACGGGCTTCTTTTGCCTGTTTAAGGGCAATCTGCATGATTTCTTTAGTGATACCTTCAATCTTGATATCCATCTGCAGCGCCGTAACACCTTCGGTAGTACCGGCAACTTTAAAGTCCATGTCACCTAAGTGATCTTCATCACCTAAGATGTCAGACAGAACTACGAAGTTATCGTCGCTCTTCACCAGACCCATAGCGATACCAGCAACAGAGGCCTTAATTGGTACACCAGCATCCATTAACGCCAGTGAAGTACCACATACAGAAGCCATTGAAGATGAACCGTTTGATTCAGTGATTTCTGATACCACACGTACTACATACGGGAATTCTTCATCAGAAGGCATAACCGCCTGAATACCACGCTTAGCAAGGCGACCGTGACCAATTTCACGACGCTTAGGCGAGCCGATCATACCCGTTTCGCCTACACAGTATGGAGGGAAGTTATAATGCAGCATAAACTTGCTGTCGCGACGGCCAGCCAGTTCATCAATCATCTGCGCATCACGCTCGGTACCAAGGGTAGCCACAACCAGTGCCTGTGTTTCACCACGGGTGAATACTGCAGAACCGTGGGTACGCGGCAGTACACCGGTAGACACGTTAAGGGCGCGTACCATAGTAGGATCACGGCCATCGATACGTGGTTCACCTGCCAGGATACGTGAGCGTACTACGTCACTTTCCAGTTCGTGCAGCAGATCAAGCACTTCTTTAGAGTCTTGCTCTTCGTCAGCAGCCAGAATCTCAGCCGCTGCTTTTTCGGTTACTGCAGTCACAGCGTCTTTACGCTCGAGCTTGTCAGAAATCTGATAAGCAGCAGTCATGCCTTCAAGCGCAAGGGCTTTAATTTTGTCTTTCAGGCTGGTGTTTTCCTGCGGAGCAACCCAGTCCCACTTCGGCGTGTTCACTTCCGCAGCAAACTCATTAACCGCAGATACAACAGTTTGTAATTGCTCGTGACCGAACATTACCGCACCAAGCATCACTTCTTCAGACAGAATGCTGGCTTCTGATTCAACCATCAGTACCGCACCTTCAGTACCGGCAACCACTAAATCAAGTTGGCTTGCTTCCTGTTCGCTGGTGCGGGTGTTGAGAATATATTCACCATCAGTGTAGCCAACACGTGCCGCACCAATCGGACCATTAAACGGAATACCAGAAATGGCCAGAGCCGCTGAGGTACCAATCATTGAGATCACATCAGTGGGAATTTCCGGGTTAGCAGAAACTACTGTGATAACAACCTGAACTTCATTCTTAAACCCTTCCGGGAATAATGGACGAATTGGACGGTCAATCAGACGCGCAGTCAGGGTTTCACCCTCAGAAGGACGACCTTCACGCTTGAAAAAACCACCGGGGATTTTACCCGCAGCGTAAGTTTTTTCCTGATAGTTAACGGTCAGAGGGAAAAAGTCCTGATCGGCTTTGGCTTCTTTTTTACCAACTACGGTAACCAGTACAGAAGTATCGTCCATGCTGGCTAATACTGCAGCGGTTGCCTGACGGGCAATCACGCCCGTTTCTAAAGTTACAGTATGCTGTCCATACTGGAATGTTTTTGTAATAGGAGTCACTATTTGTCCTTTAAATCTTTCTTTAAAATTCTTCGCTATTAAACGCGGCCGTTAGTATAGCGGCGTCAAGGTGCGTTTACCAATAACTAATCACCGATAAGCCAAAAAATTAAGTCTTACGGGCAATTTGCGTATTTTTAACACACCCTGTGGCGTCTTTTCATCAATCTGTCATACTGATTCGTAACAGTACTGTTTGCCAGGTCGACAAGACCTCTAAAGGATTGAGGGTCGGACATGTTAATATTACGTCTCAATAAAGCAGGTGCGCCACAAGACTGGCTCGACATTTATCAGGCCGCCCGTTACTACGCCCAGAATAAAGTACTGTTTGAACTGGGTAATCAGCACCGTACCCTGCTCGGCGGCTGGAACCGTGAAGG
>Ga0213831_1000350_pt1 | contig 37326 bp, 36 predicted proteins | sample SWATP12_FD_163421 | JGI IMG/M metagenome (GOLD analysis project Ga0213831, IMG submission 163421) | Coastal seawater microbial communities from Marineland, Florida, United States - SWA TP1 #2 | ecosystem: Environmental > Aquatic > Marine > Coastal | place: USA: Florida | collected 2016-08-06 | reverse complement strand
ATATCGCGTATCACATAAACTGATTTGCTGCCCTCTTGGCTTTGGCATGGTCGCTCCTTGACCTAAAAAATTCATTCCAAAAATTCTAGTCAAACTTTAGAAATTCACAATGAATTCTCAAACATTTCAATTTTAATTATGGGTGGCCTGACTAAATGTGGCCTGACTAAATGTGTGGGTAGCCAGATTGAATGGTCATGGGTGATATAATTAATTGTCAATTAGTTGAATAAAATTCTAGGGCTTTTACCATACACTGTTGAATGAAATCGTTTTTTAGCTCCATATAGTATTGGCTGTCGTGATTACAATAACGTGCTGCGTTGCGTTTTACTCTGTCATATTGCGCTGAAACATCTGAACGTTGAATGAGGTATTCCTTAAAAGCTCTATGCTCATCTAAACATGGGTGGCCTGATTCAAAAGCATGCAAGTGATGACTTCTTTGGTTGCCACCTTTCTGAAAATAGCGGCGTCCCTCAATGCCATTTTCCCCTTTAGGCTTGAATCCAATCGTACTCATTGAGTCACTAACTGCATCTAAGTCAGATAGCGATTTCACTTCCAGTAATATATCGATAATCGGTTTTGCCGATAATCCAGCTACTGACGTGCTGCCAATATGCTCTATTATCACAGCATTATCACCAACAACTTCGGCAATTTCTTTTTTTGCGTCTATAAATTTTTGGGGCCAAGTTTGACAATAATCAACTACTTCAATACGTCTTTTGGTCATTGTAATTGTACTTTCTATTTATGAAAAATAAAGAGGAATAGCCTCCTAATACTCTCGAACTCTACATTTTTTCGATTTGTTAAAACATAGGTTCAAATATTCGCTTCCTATGACATGACTGTCTCGTATATCTCTTTGCGCTATCTAATCATGGGTGGCCTAATTAGAAATTTCTCTCGAACTCTACATTTTTTCGATTTGTTAAAACATAGGTTCAAATATTCGCTTCCTATGATATGACTGTCTCGTATATCTCTTTGCGCTATCTAATCATGGGTGGCCTAATTAGAAATTCTCTCGAACTCTACATTTTTTCGATTTGTTAAAACATAGGTTCAAATATTCGCTTCCTATGATATGACTGTCTCGTATATCTCTTTGCGCTATCTAATCATGGGTGGCCTAATTAGAAATTTGAGCTATCTAATCATGGCTGGCCTAATTAAAAAAGCAGCATAGTTAGAAACCAGAACACCCGTCATAATTAATACAATTTTGCTATTTATTGAAACGTAGTTTGAAACTAGCGCCTCTCAAATCATGGCTGTCTTGAATATCTATACTTCCCTGATAGCTTTCAACTAAGTCACGAACAATTGCCAATCCAACGCCATGACCACTTTCGTATGTATCTGCTCGCATTCCTCGGTTGAAAATACTCGCCACTTTTTCTGGTGCTATGCCTGGCCCATCATCTTCTACAATAATTTCAATATGTTCAGGCTGCTCCCGAAGCGTTAATTGAACTTTGGAGCTTGCGGCTTTTGCAGCATTGTCCAACAAATTGCCAAGTAGCTCGAGTAGATCTCCTTCTTCACCTTTGAAAATAACATGGATGTCTCCGTTCAAAACAAAGTCTAAAGTCTTGTCACGATATATTTTTTGTAAACTGCCCATCAACTTTTCAGCGAGTGGGTTAATTTCTATCCCCATATGCCAAGCAGATTGTCCTGCACTTTGTGCCCTTTTGAGTTGATGCTCAACAATCTTATTGATGCTAGTGAGTTGATTACGTGTAAGCTCGGATAAATTGGATTGACTTTGGATCACCGCAAGGGGTGTCTTCAAACTGTGCGCTAAATCAGAAAGTGCGTTGCGATAACGCGTGCGTTGATGTTGTTCAGTCGCGAGTAGTCGATTAATTTGTTCTGTCACTCGTTGTAATTCTTCGGGAAAATTGCCAGTCAAGCGTTCTGCTCTTCCTCTTTCCACCTCAGCAATTTGCTGTTTAAGTGTTGACAGTGGCTTCAGTGTCCAGCTCAACCAAACTACCTGAAACAATAATATTGCTACAATAAATGTCACAAGTACAACCCATAACCGCTCTTTAAATTCAGACATTTGCAGTTCAAACGTATCTTTTTGATAAACAATATGTAGCACCATCGGAGAGTCAATGTTATTACCTACATCATTGAGCTCGCTAAAATTGACAGATAAACTCAATAGGAAATGTGCTTCGTCTTGAATCTTAAGCTCGGAAAATGCAAAATCTCCCATTTCAGGGTTGGGTAGCATTTTAGGATCAGCAAAGCCTAAGTACGACGGTGAGCGCCACAAGACATCACTTACTAGCAAGCGATTTTTCTGTTTAGGTAACGCATTATTAAACTTTACGATTAATGCATATAATCCAGATTGCCCCACATTAAACCTACTTTCCAACAACTGTTCAGGCATTATGAGCTGCTGCTTTTCAACTTCAGCAAGTGCTAATATCGAGTAACTATATGCGGTCAGCTCACTTTTTATCCCTGAGCGCATATGCTTTTCGTAAGCATTTATAATTGTTAACCCGATCAATGGCAACATAAGTAAAACCATTACAACGGCACTGATTAGAATTCGATACTTTAGTGTGTGAAACAAGCGCATAGCTATGTCAAATAAACCCGCTAATCAAATACACGCAATCGATAACCTTGACCGCGCAAGGTTTCTATGAACTTTAGCTTATTTTCAGGATCCAGCTTTTTACGCAATCGCCGAACAAATACTTCAATAACATTAGAATCTAAATCAAAGTCTTGATTATAAATATGTTCAGTAAGCGTTGTTTTTGAAACAATCGTGTTTGGGTGCAACATAAGGTATTCAAACACCTTGTATTCGTAACTGCTAAGACTTACACCTTGTTCGTGCACACTAACCTCACCACTGGACGTGTTTAACGAAAATGGGCCATTTAAAATGACTGGACTCGCTTTACCGACACTGCGACGAATAAGTGCATTTAAACGCGCTAATAATTCTTCGATTTGAAAAGGTTTGGTTAGGTAGTCATCGGCTCCAGCGTCTAGACCTTCTACTTTATCCTGCCATCTATCACGCGCAGTCAAAACGATAATAGGAAAGCTAATATCTGCAGCCCTTAACGCCCTTATCACACTTGTACCATCTAACTTAGGTAACCCGATATCAATTATTGCTGCGTCATACGTGATTTCTTGTCCCTGAAACAGTCCATCTTCACCATCTGACGCGCAATCAACGCTATATTTAGCTGCTTCTAATTGTTGTTTAACTTGTGCTTGTAAAGCTAAGTCATCTTCTACCAGCAATAACCGCATTATTTTCTTCCTGATATTCTGCCTGTCGTCGCATCAACGGTCACAGAAACTACTTGGCCATTCGCTTTCAATAATTTTACGCGATAGCCTGTTTTGCCGTTCACCTGTTTACGTTGAACCTTTAAAACCTTACCTCCATATCGTTGCTTCACGATTTGAGCCGCTTGTTGCGCACTATTTACCTTGAGCGTAGAACCTTGAAAGTAAGCCGCTTTTTGCAGTTTCACATTACCATAGGCATTACCTGAGTGTGCTAAGGCTGTTGAATGCCCCAACAATATCCCCAAAAAAATAATGCTACTGATGATTCTCATTTACCCATTCCTACGGTGACTTGCCAATTCAATTGCAGATAAGTGTAAAAGAATGAACTGCGTAAATAAAGCAAGGTTAGCGTTTTCTGCATGAACATTAACTGAACAACAACGTATTGGCGTTAAAAGAAAATTTTTTCACTTTGTTCAGCTTTGATTAAGTTTTTCAGGCGTTAAATGAAGCCATAGACAACAAATAGGAATTGCTTATGAACAAGTTAACTCAAACACTTACAATGGCTTTATTAACACTGCCTCTTAGCTTTACTTCACTTGCCAATTCATTTGGTGAGAATGAGTTAAAGACATTTTCTGCACAAGGGTTAAAACTGGACAGCCAGTCTGACTTATTTCTTGAATCCATCAAACAAAAGCAAGCTAACGGTATTTCAGATCAAACTACGCAAAACACTCCCCAGCGAACACGCGACGAGCACATAGCGCTAAAACAAAAGCAACTACCATTAAAACAATACGTCAATAAACAACAACGCAATACGAACTCAGCTGAACATCATGCCTTTACTATTTACAGTGCTTACACTCAATTAATCGAAGATTTCGATTACGATGGCTTCTATCAAACATTCAGTGTTACATTTGATGCCGATGTGTTATCGCCAATAGCAGATGAGTATGCCAGAGTTTATGCAGAGCTATATATCAGCGAAAATGGCGGCCCATGGATACATTATTTCACCACCGACAGCTTCAAAATTTATGGTGAAAGCACAAATGACGAATATGAAGTTTATTCTACGCTGAACCAAGGCTTTCCTACAGGCGAATACGATATTCTCATTGACCTCTACGAGGAAGGTTACAGTGATATTGTAGCGACATATTCAGCTGAAGATGATCCTGCACTTTACGCAGTGCCATTAGAAAGCAGTGATTACGACACAACGTATACCGAAATCGTTGTGGAAAGCCATGGCCATGGAGGTTCGTTCCCCGCTTTTGCGCTACTGCCACTTGCTTTGGTTGTAATAATACGCCGTAGAAAAACCTACTAATTCTAATCTGAGAGGGTAACGTGTTTTGCGTAGCTCTCTCTTTCAATATCTGCGACTTCAGCTGTAAGCGAAACTTGGCGAACACTGAGCTCTTGCAATTTAGTAATCACCGCAGCAGATAATGCTTGTTTTTGAGTGAGTGTTCGCCCAGATAGAATTTTTGCAAAAACATGGATAAATCGAAGCTTAGGGTGTCCACAATCAAAATATTGAAACGATTGCAGTCGACATTTGATATCTTGCGGTTCAAATAACTTTGATTCAATAGCAGCAATTTTAACGCAATCAATAATGCACTGCGCTCCCTGTTCAGCCAAAACTGACTCAGAAACTTCTACAACAAAATGAGGCACGATATTCTTCCTTTTTCGACTGTAATCAGACTAAATTACAGCACTAACGCAATTGAATAGCTGCATACTACATTTTTCAGAGTGAAATTCCCACTGTCAGCAATCGGAAACAAGCGCACACGTTTGCGTGCACCGTTTTTGTCACTTTCTACATTTACGGTACGCTTAAAGTTCAGTCGTTCACGGTTTTCAAAACGCAACTGCAACGAATCTACGTCTTCTCTTGACCAAAACCCTCGATAGCTTGACTCATCATACTGCTCAGTGTCTGCATTCCAACGTTCAACCAACAACGTAAACGTTTTGTCTTCTTGAATTGTCAACGTATTGGAGTTTGGACAATTATCCCCCAAATACTCACTCTCAAATGGAATACTGTAATTAGTCACTGGCATCACAAACCCTTCAGGAATTAAATAGACACCCACGTTATTTTGGCTAAAGCTATGATTGCCGCTAAAGATTAAATTGGTGGATGACACTTCATAGCCGGCACTTGCCAATGTTGTCATAAGGTCGCCTAACAATTCTTGTGCATTTAACGCGGGAGAAAATACGATACTATTTTGTGAAATACCGTCAGGTGGCACTTGTTCACTTATTTGCACATCAAATTCAGCCGCTTTTAGTGATGCCACAACTTTTTGTTTTTCTTGTGCAGACAAATAGTGAGGAAACACATGCACGGTTGGCACAGATGAACAAGCAACTAAAAACATTGAGAGCCCAACTAACACCAAATTTTTGAGATTCATAAACCAAACACTCCCGGTAAAAATATGTTCTGCGTAATTAATGTTAACCCACCAAATAATTACACCTGTAATCGAAAATAGATTACAGGTGTAATTATACCAAGTAAAGTAAATTTTAAATCTTGAGTATGGTGTACTCTATTGAAAAATAGCCATATTAACGAAGGGGAAAAGTCACTACTAAATCTATCTAGCAATTAGGCTGGTCGACATTTTCAACCGACTGTAGCCACGCAGCGATTTTTGGAAAATGATCGTTCACCGCTAACCTACTAGTCAAAATATCAATATGCCCATAGTCGCTTAAGTCGCCTTCAGCCTTCGATAAAACTGAAAACTTCGCGTGCTTATTGTTTGATTCAGCAATAAATGCCTTTACATCGCGAGGGTTGCCTAAAACATGATCCTTGATACCTGTGACGTGCCATGTTGGTGGCCAACTCAGTTGTTGTGCTGACGCAAAATAATCAAAGCCGTCGTCAGTATCACGCCATTCTCCCGGATAAATCCATGTATTACTTTGTTGGAGTGCACGTAAGGTTTCGTTATCTGCACCAAACTTCAACTTCTTGGCATCAATATAACCCTTATTACGGGCGAGCCATCGAGCAACATAACGCCACAACAGATCTATTTTCCAATATTTCTCGAAGTTTCGGCTATGAATAATGCGTTTTGTGCCAAAACACACCTTACTGGCAATATTTGCTAATTGTTCTGGGTAACGTGCTAAGAAACTTGCAAATAACACACCTCCCCAAGAGTGACAGATCACGTGAACTTTTTTGGGATTATGTTGCGCAACAAAATCAAGAAACAAAGGGATATCACGTGTGATACTTTCCGTTTGCCCATGTGCATTCTCTTCAGCAATAGTCGGCCTACTTTCACCTTTGCCACGAAAGTCTGCTACATAAACATCGAATCCTAGCTTAGCAAGGTAGCAGGCTAACCCCTTTCCCTTATCGGTATAGAAGATTTTGCCATTCTCGATAGTGCCATGCAGCATCAATACGGGCTGGCCTTTGGTGTCACCAAAAATTCGTCGAATGTGTAAGCGGTGATCTCCGTCATTTATAAAGTGTGATTGTTGCTTCATAGTTTCCACAAGCCAAAAGGTCAGACCAGACAAGTTAACGAGAAAACATGCCGCTGTAAAGAAAGAATTTCGCTGAGTAAGTTTGGACGAATCAACAACTCGGAAAGGTATAATGAAGCTGCCGCGTACTCAATGTTCACAATAAATAAACGGCAGCAATTTAGTTAGATTAATTTACTAGTAAGCCGAATACCATTTCATCATGCCATTGGCCATTCAGCGTTGAATGCCGTCGTAATAAACCTTCTTGTTCCATACCAAGCTTTTTCATTAATCGTGAAGACGCATGATTTTCAGCCACACAATACGCCAAGAACTTATTCACCTTAATGGTACGTTTGACAATAGCAAGTAATTCACTCACCGCCTCATACGCATATCCTTTGCCATGGTAATCAGGATGAAAGCGATAACCGATTTCAATGCGACTATAGTCAACTGATTCAAACCGTAGACAAACCATGCCAATAAAATCTGTTGTATCAGGCAAACTTACCGCCAAGCTTGTCCATACACCTTCTTCCGCTGACCACGGGCCAATAAAGTCCAGCACACGTTGTTCCAGTGCATCTGAATAATCAATATCAGCGATATACTTCATGATTTGAGGGTTTCGCTCGTGCTCTATTTCTAATGGAATATCAGCTTCATTAAATCGTCGTAAAACCAAGCGTTCCGTAGCGTGATTCAACGACGTGATTACTTCAGCTAACACTTGATTATCTGGCATAACTACTCCTTAACTTGCTGATAATTGATTTAAAAAACGTTTCGACGAGTCGAACCTAGTACCATAACGAAAAGGCGGGCTATTAACAATGATCAGAGTGTCATCCAATCCATTTGATTGAAATCAAAAAACATATGCCCTAGCCGAACCTTTGCTTGGACTTACAAAAACAAGGCTCGACCGACAAACGCCTTCTTAGCAAATCTAAGGAAGCGTACACTGTTCCTCATTCATTTTATGGTAATGATCAACATCCATATTAAGTAGTTGTGGCAGTGTTGAGGAAATTGCGATCGATGAATATGTACCAACAGCAATTCCTACAAAAAGCGCCAGCGCAAAACCAAACAGCGTTTCACCTGCAAAGAATCCAATTGCAGCAACTGTTGTTAATGTAGTACCCGATGTAATTAACGTTCTTACCATCGTTGTGCTTATAGCTCGATTAATTAAAGTATCTAGCGTATTGTTATGTTTCGCTTTCATGTGCTCACGAAGCTTATCGGCGACAATAATTGAGTCATTCAACGAATAGCCGATTATCGCCAACACCGCTGCGAGTACTGTTAAATCGAACGACACTTGTAGCCATGCAAATACTCCAAGAACAATTAACACATCATGAAAAAGTGCCAGCACCGCCCCTAATGCCAAACGCCATTCAAATCGGACAGCCACATAAGCTAAGATCATGATTAACGCTGTTAGTAATGCTAACCCGCCTTGTTCAATGAGCTCATCACCAACTTGACTTCCCATATACACAGCATCAAGTGGTAAAACATCATCTGACAACTCTTTTGCAAGCAACTGTAACCATGGCACGCTGCTAGCTTCCTTACTGGCGTTATCAATGGAGTCAGCCTGACGTACCATCCAATGATGACCGCCTTCGGCCATCGTCAGCTGAAACTCATCAGGCAATATTTTATTGAGCGCCCCCTGCATGTCAGATTGCTTGAATGCGGCAGTTGTTGAATATTCAGTAAGGTAGCCACCAGTAAAATCCAGACCAAGGTTCAAGCCTTTGGTCCAAATGCCAAAAACTGATACAGCCATAAGTACTAGACCCAGAGCGAATCCAGTAATACGTAATTGTGTAAAACGATTAGATGATAAGAAACTACGCATTATTTGACTCCTAATAGACCGTTACGTTTGGGGTTAATCAGTGTTAATGTGGCCACTTTGGCAACAAATACGCCTGTGAATAAACTGGTTAAAATACCCAGACTTAGCGTTAAAGCGAATCCTTTCACTGGGCCATAACCGATGGCGTAGAGAATCAGCGCAGTGATCATAGTGGTTAAGTTGGCATCGAATATTGCAGTGAAGGCATTTTGATAACCAGCTTCAATCGCTCCTCCGACTGTTCGACCCTTTCTCAGTTCCTCCTTTATGCGCTCAAAAATAAGCACGTTCGTATCAACAGCCATGCCTACGGTTAATACTAATCCGGCAATTCCTGGTAGGGTCAGCACCGCTCCTGGTAGCAGCGACATTAAACCAAGCAAACTAAGTAAATTAAGTGCGAGTGCTCCATTAGCTATTAGCCCTAGTTCTCTATACCACACCGTCATGAATAACAGTGTACAACCTAGCCCAACAGCAAGCGCAGTAATGCCATGCTCAATGTTATCTTCACCTAAGGTCGCTTGAATGGTGCGTTGTTTCACTATCGTCACTGGTGCGTTTAGTGAACCCGCTCGAAGTACCATCGCTAGCTCATGAGCCGCTGAAGCGCTTTCCATATTTGTAATGCTAAAACTTGCACCGAGTGGTTCTGAAATTCTGGCAACATTGATTACTTTGCTCGATTTAATCGTTTGATTATGTTCATTCTTTTTGTATTCGGTATACACCGTAACAATAGGATTCCCAACATTATCTTTTGTAAAGTTTGCCATGCGCTTACCGCCCAAAGCGTCTAGTCGCAGATTAACGGAAGGACTGCCCATTTGATCTCGGCCATTAGTTGCATGTTCGATTGAGTTTCCTGTAAATATTGGCGTTGCATTTAACCTCAGTAACTCACCGTTGGCACTACGCATCGTTTTAGTTGTAAACGAACTTCCGTTTGCCATTTGGTAAAAGGCTAAAGAAGCCGTTGCACCAATGATACGTTTAGCTTCATTGGGATCTTTTACGCCCGGTAACTCAATGCGAATCCTGTTTTTACCTTGTTGTTGTGTTACCGCTTCAGTGATGCCCAACTCTTCAATGCGTCCACGCATGGTTTTGATAGATTGCGCCATAACCTCACGTCTAAACTTATTGGCTTGTTCTTCGTTTACATCAACTACTATTTTTCTCACATTCCCCAAAACATTTGAGTCACGGACGGAAAATAATGGCAGTGAATCCAATTGCTCTTTAACAAATGCCGGCAAGTTATTGCGGCCAGCGACATCCGTCAGCACAATCTGCTGTTTGTCATTCAGCTCAACATTAACGCCGCGAAGTTTTGCCTGTCGTAACTCCTGCTTGAACATCAGGACTTGGCTCTCTTTTAATTCAGCCAAGGCTTTTTCATGGTCAACTTCCAACACAAATAACACCCCACCGCTTAAATCAAGTCCCAGTTTAATTGGTTGAGCACCAAATGCGTGCAGCCATGTAGGCTGGTTTCGAACTTGTTCGGTATTCACCTCGAATACTTCATCGTTAAATTGGCTTAATAATGATTTGGCCTCTGCAACTTGTTGCTTATTACTGAGCAAGAGTTGAAGTTGCTCGCCACTGTTTTTTGCGCTGTCAATTATAATACCATTGCTAGCCAGCTTACTTTTCACTTGCGCAATGGGTGGCAAAGGCACTGAGTTTTGTGTTGAGGACAGTGTCAACTGATAGTTGAACCCGTAGAAATTTGGTAACGCTTGTATTGTTAAGAACAGTAACACAACAGCAATTACCACGTATTGACTCCAATGGAGTTTTGTATTTTTGAAGGCACGAAGTCGATGACTTCTGGTCTCTGAATTTTTCATCAAATTTTCTCATAAATGCGCGCTTATTTGTCAAAACGCTATTTAGTCGGCGGCTAGTTAGCACGCCAATACAAGTAACTAAGCCACTACTACTTGGCAGTAACGGCTAAAACTAAGGATGCAGAAAAACTGCAAAAAATATGAGAACGCCTAACTTAGGACGCTAATTCGATGGGTGTAGAGTTGGTTACTGTCTTTCCATAGTGACAGTCGATTACTTGATTTGGAAGATTGCTGTTTTTCAAACCACTTGACGGTTTTATCCGGATTAGCTAATTGCGCGAAGCTGGCACTTAATAACCCAATTGGAAAAAATTCCACTTCCAATGCGTAGTCAGGCATTACCTGAGGCTCTGCCTGAAAACTCATAGCAGATGCACGGTTAAGTAACGTATGGGTGTCTAAGTCAAATGGGGTTTGTTTATCTGTCGATTTAAATACTTTAGGTGATGTTTGAACCGGCTGATGTTCACTTTCAACCAAAACGTCACTGATACGAATAGCCTTGTTTTTGAGGCTAGACTGATAATTTGTTGATTCAACCGAAATCAACTGCGATGGAGATTGAACTGACAAAGCCACTGGCGCACTTAATATCGTAATCACAAACAACAGCAACAACATCACTTGGTAAAGCGATGCTGTAGTTTTAATTGTCTGTTGGTAATGATGACTCAAAATGCAGCCTAGATTTTCTTTAAATCGCGCGATTAACTCTGTTTATGTGGGCATTCTAATTTATTACAAGCCTCAGGTGAATCAATTTTACCTGAAGACTAATACATTTTAGGACTTATCGAGACACCTGACTTATCGAGACACCCACGTTTCCCCCACATTTACTTAGGTTACATGAGACTTATCGAGAAGACTTATCGAGACACCCACGTTTCTTAAGAACCGGAACTGAAGACTTATCGAGACACCCACGTTTCTTAAGAACCGGAACTTATTAAGATACCCACGTTCCCCCGCGTTTCCTTAGGCTACATTACCTGACCATATACGGTGTACACTAGCCCGAAAGCAATAGCTAAAACCATCACGCCCGCAAAGAGATTTATACCTCTTTCCACTTTGGGCTTTGCCAGCCAAGGCGACATCTTGGCAGCGCCAGCAGCCAATGACAGAAACCAAACGATCGACGCAGCGATTGTACCCACTAAGAACAACAGTTTTTCATTGCCAGCATATTGACCGCTCAGACTTCCTAGAATCATGATCGTTTCCAGATACAAGTGTGGATTTAACAATGCAATCGCAAAGGTAGTAGCGATAACCACACCACGCCCCTTTTTATTCCATTGTTGCTGCACCTTCGAAGGCTGGTATTTAATCGCCTGTTTGATCATTGTGCTGCCATAGTAAAGTAGGAACAACACGCCTCCCCAGGTAATAATTGCAGCAACCGTTGGGTGACTTGTAAGCAATACCGCTCCACCGTACACGCCAAAAGTAAGCAGTAAGGCATCACACAATATACAGATAAAAGCCACCGTCATATGATAATGACGTTTAATTCCTTGGTTAAGTACAAAAGCATTTTGCACGCCAATTGGAATGATCATGCCAAGGCCTATTGCAAACCCTGTAACTAAAGGTGTAACAGACATAATTTTCCTCGTAACGACATTGTAGAATTGACGTCACTTTAGAAAACACCTCATAATAAGTAAAATTAAAGATTTTAATCATACATTAATTTTACTTATACCATGTTAATAACAAACTAGTTGACGACTAATGAAAGAATTGGATTACAAACTACTACGCGCATTGCACACCGTGATGTTAGAAGGCAGTTTTGAAAAAGCGGCGAATAAATTAAGCATTACTCAATCAGCAGTTTCACAGCGTATCAAGCAGCTAGAGCAGCAATTTGCCGAACCCGTTTTACTACGCACTCAACCAATGTCGTTAACGCAGTTAGGCTCAACCTTGTTAACACACTTTCAGCAGGTAAATCAGTTAGAATCTGATTTGCTAGCAGACTTGTTTCCAAACGAAAGTAAGGGCCCTCTTTCCGTTGCAATTGCATTAAACGCTGATAGCGTGGCGGGTTGGTTTATTCCGGCAGTATCTTCATTGCTAGAATCACTAAATATCGAGCTAGATTTACAAATTGCCGATGAATCACTCACGCAAGAACGCCTTAAAAATGGTGAAGTTTATGCCGCGGTGAGTAGCCAAAGTAAGAGTTCTTCTGGTTACCGCGTAAGACCTCTAGGTACGCTTAGATACTTTTTAGGAGCCTCGCCAACGTTTATTGCGAAACACTTTCCACATGGTGTTACTTCTGATGCGTTACGTAAAGCGCCTACGATGGACTTCAACCAATACGATCAGTTGCAAAGTAACTTTTTACAAGCCAATTTCGGTATTTTACGAGGAGAGTATCCATGTCACCGTATTCGTTCTGTAGAAGCCATGACACAAATGGTGTTGCACAATTGCTGCTATGCCTTACTCCCAGAGTTTTTAGTTGAGAAAGAATTAGCGTCAGGCGCGATTATTAATATCCTGCCACAAAACACCTTTGACCACCGGCTATATTGGCATAGTTGGACATTAGAAAAAGGCCGTTTGAAGATGTTGTCTCAACATATTGTTGACTATGCTCATAAGCACTTGTTGCAAACAAATGATTAAAATGGATAATAGACACGATATGTCGTGCCTAACAATTTCAACTTGCTTGAGCACTTTTCATTACTGAGTAAATCATCATGGCTAACAACCTTCACCACTTTTTATCCGATGCACAAATCATATTAGATGCGGTTGGAGAAGGCATATATGGTTTTGATTTAACAGGTAAAGCTGTTTTCATTAATCCTGCCGCCGAACGCATAACCGGGTGGCGCAGTGAAGAATTACTCGGCAAGAAAATACACGACTATCACCACCACAGCTTTGCCGATGGCAGCCCATACCCGGCTGAAGACTGTAAAATATACAACACAATGAAAGACGGCATTAGCAAGAGCGTACAAAATGAAGTGTTTTGGCGTAAAGACGGCTCTTCATTCCCTGTTGAATACACAACGACACCGATATATCGAGAAGGTGAAATCATTGGTGCTGTAGCCGTTTTTCGTGACGTTAGCCAACAACATGCCGACCGTAGCTCGCTAGAATCAGCACTAGCAAAGGTTAAGAAGCTGACACAACAATTACAAGCTGAAAACACCTACTTGCAACAAGCGCTAGAAGATCATCAATCGTCTACGGGTCTCGTAGGTAACAGTCTAGAATTTCAACAAATAGCCGCGCAAATTGAACTCGTTGGTCAAACAGATAGCATGGTACTAATTCTTGGTGAGAATGGCACGGGTAAAGAGCTTGCGGCTAATAGTGTACGCAACGCCAGCAAAAGACGACACAAGCCCTTCGTTAAAGTTAATTGTGCAGCGTTTACTGAATCATTATTAGAATCTGAATTATTTGGTCACGAGCGTGGCGCATTTACTGGTGCTACAGAGCGACGATTGGGCAGGTTTGAACAAGCGCATACTGGCACCTTATTTCTTGACGAAATTGGTGAACTGTCGCTTGAAGCGCAAAGCAAATTACTGAGAGTGTTACAAGAGCAGTCATTTGAACGTGTTGGAGGCAGTAAAACAATTGAGGTCGACGTCCGTATTATTACCGCGACAAACCGCGATTTAGAAAGCATGGTTCAAAACGGTACGTTTCGTATGGATCTGTATTATCGACTTAACGTATTTCCTATTACGATGCCACCTTTGAGAGCACATAAGCAAGACATTCCGCTACTATGCGAAACGTTTATAAAACAACTAAACAAGAAGCTTGGCAAACAAGTGATAGCGATTAGTAACAAAAGCTTAGATTCATTGGCACGCTACGACTGGCCCGGAAACATAAGAGAATTACAAAATGTGCTAGAACGAGAAATGATACTGTCAACCAGGGATATATTGTCATTTAGCTTCAAGCCTCAACAAAATTTAACAGTTGATGATAACTTAAAGCTATCGCTTACCGAAGTCGAAAAAGCACATATTATCAAAGTATTAAACCACTACCACTGGAAAATTGGTGGCAAAAATGGTGCGGCAAAGCACTTAGGGTTACCCGACAGTACATTACGTTCTCGCATGGATAAGCTAAACATACGCCGCCCTGCACCTAATAGTTAACTCCGCTCTAAACCACGACATTTCGCACAACACACGATATATCACCGAAAAGTATTTTTTAAATAATCACACACTAGCTAAATAACCAAAAAATTCAATGAGTTGAATAGTTCGCCATGTTGGCATTTTTTCTGCTCTAGCTAACTCACACCCCGTTAGCAGTATTTCTAATTATGAGTTTTAACATTAGAGAAGAAGACTTAATCATTAAGCCTTACAAATCAGACAACCAAATTCACATTCGCCAACAAAAAGGAAAATATCAGCGTATCAGGCAGTACACAGGCACTTTACTCATACTGGTTTTTATCGCGCTACCTTGGCTCAGCTACCATCAACAACAAGCTATTTTATTAGACATTGAAGCACAACAGTTTCGCATTTTTGACTTAACGTTTTTTCCGCAAGATTTAACAATTTTGGCTTGGTTGTTCATGGCCAGTGCATTTGCCTTATTCTTTATGACGACTTGGCTTGGTCGTATCTGGTGTGGATTTTTGTGCCCTCAAACCGTTTGGATGTTCATGTATGTGTGGGTAGAAGAAAAAATTGAAGGCAGCCGAAATCAACGAATTAAACTCGCCAATGGTGAAAAGAGCCGCCAGTATTATCTTAAAAAACTCTCTAAGCATACCGTATGGCTTGCTATGGCATTTCTTACAGCAACCACTTTCATGAGTTATTTTGTACCAGCTAAAACACTCTACACCGAGTTTTTAAGCATGCAATGGAGTGGCCTAGTGTGGTTCTGGGTTGGTCTATTTACTTTGTGCACCTATGGTAATGCCGGTTGGTTACGTGATAAGATGTGTATATACATGTGTCCCTATTCACGCTTTCAATCAGCGATGTTTGACGAAAACACTATGCTCGTCGCTTACGACGAAAAACGTGGTGAAAATCGTGGACGTAGAAAAAGAAAAGACGATCACAAGGCCATGGGATTAGGCGATTGTGTAGATTGTAATCTTTGTGTTGAAGTATGCCCCGCTGGCATAGATATTCGTAACGGTTTACAGTACGAGTGCATTAGTTGCGGCGCTTGTATCGATGCCTGTGACCAAACAATGTCGAAATTTAACTACGCCAAGGGCCTTATTAGCTTTACCAGTGAAAAACGTTTACAAGGCCAACAGCAAAAGACACTTCGACCAAAAGTGTTGAGTTACGGTGCTTTTACCTTACTTGCTTTCTTGCTGATGGCATTAATGATTCATTTACGCGTACCTGTAGAAGCGTCGATTATTCGCGATCGTCATACGCTATATCGTACTAACTTTGACGGCTCTGTAGAGAATACCTATCAACTGAAGATAACCAATAAGTCGCAACTTCGCCAATCTTATCAACTAGAAGTAGTTGGCGTTACACATGCTAAGCTTTCTGTCTCGCCAATTTTTTCAATAGATGGACAAGACATGGTAATCGTACCGCTCACGGTGACATTGGCACCTGAACACCTAGAAAAACGTATGCAACCAATCACATTCAAAATTACCGCGCTTGCGCAAGACGATATCTCACTTGAAAAATCGAGTTATTTTTATAGTGGATAAAAGCAAAACTTAACGCACCTTCCTTTGCAACAGCGGCGTATTCTCGTATTCAATACGTCGCTTTTTTCTGCTAATAAGCCTAGTCACAATGGCGGTTACTATATTACATACAATATTTGTTTATTAATAAATCGCTTAGCTTAGATAAGCGACAATTGATTATTTTTCGTGTTGAAGTTCACACAAAAGTCAGTATCATGCCGCCTCTTTTTCAGCAAACTAATATCAGGTAGTACGCCCTCTATGAGAAAACTGCTCACTGCTCCGGCAAAAATGAACTTAACCGAACAAGAAAACCTCATTTACCAAAATGCGCTCAAGTTTATTACCGATATTAGTTTGAACCTTATGGCAGTGAAAGTTGAAAATCATCCGCAAGACTTCCTTGGGTGGTGTCATGAGCTTCTGAGCATTTGCCAAAATGGCGTTAATCAGGACTTGCTCGATGAAGCGCAATTTAAGCCGTTTAATAAGCTACAGGAAGTATTGCGTCAGGCGATTAGTGCACTTCAACTAAGAATGCTACGAATTACGCCTTGGCCAGTATTTGCACAATTCATTCAACATAACAGCGAGCGACAATCGTTGACCGAACGTGTTGCATTACTCGATTATGTCCGATCATTACAAGCAACTTCTTTTGCCGATATGATAGAAGAAGATCGGTTGACCGTTTTGGGTAAACATACCGCTAAACATGAGCCTAGCTTGTATCCATTTGATGTTGAATGGTTCGCCAGCACAAAGCATGCCCGCACATTTCATCAAATAATGACGAATGAAGCGCAAGTCATCGATACACTTTGGGAACATATTCCAAGCGAAGGTGAAGTAACATTTGCTCACTATCAAGCATTCATTGAAGGTTTCCTTAACTTCTATCAGCAGCATTTACCAGAAGAAAAAGCATCTTTAACCATCGCTTCACGATTACTAGCGATGAAACGCCCAGACACTTTCATCGCTTTGTCCAACAGTAAGTTTGACGCGATTTCAATTGGATTCGGTATTCCAAAACTCAACAATAGTAGTTTTCAAGACTATTGGTTTGAATTGATCACAACAATGCGCGACATGCCTTGGTATAATTGTGAGCAGCCAGAAGATGAGTCAGAATCCGCATTGTGGCAGTATCGCGCCATTGTCGTTGATTGTTTCTTCTATGCTTTACCGGATCAAGCGGAAAACTCTAACTATATCAAGCTGCGTGATAAACCTAAGAATATGACAGTAAAAATGCCAAGAGCAAGCAAGCGCACTAAAGCTTCTGCACAAGAATTGGTTGACCGTGTGTTGTCAGAAGGTGATCACCCAGAGTTTTTGCATAAAATGCGTGGTACGTTAGTTAAGAGTGTTCAAGACGGTAAAACAGTTGAACAAGCAATTAACTTAATGAAATCAATATTTAGCTAATAAACATCGACGTTCACTTATCTTTGTTGTCTGCTCACCCTGAGCGCGAAGCGGTCGAAGGGCCGTCTTACCACTTTTCCAAAATTAAAAAACGCAAAGCTAATGGCTTTGCGTTTACTTTTGGCTATACAAACAAATTTTTTAGCTGACTATGACAGTGGCTCAGACCATACAGCAAACTCGCCACCACTAGGTTCACAAAAGTGAAAGCGTCTCCCGCCCGGAAAGGAAAATATCGGCTTAGTAATACTACCACCAGCGGCTTCAACGCTTGCCAACGTTTGCTCTAACTCGTTGCTATACAATACGATTAACGCACTACCTACTTCCGTTTGCATCGGGTTACTCGACAAATAAAAGCCGCCGTCAATGCCCTGAGCAGTAAAGCTGCTGTACTCAGGCCCATAATCAACAAATTCCCAATTGAACACCTCACTAAAAAACGATTTCGTTGCATTTAAATCTGACGACGGCATTTCGATGTAATTGATATTATGATGTTTTTCCATTAATTATAGTCCTTTTGATACAGTAGAAAACCAAGTATATGGCTCGAGAGCATAACATCGCCGGCAATAAAAGTAAGTGGTAATTTGCTACTTTAATCACGCAGGCAATATATGACTAAATGATTGCGATGCCATAACAGGCGTAAATTCCGTGATGTTATACTCTACTGCCCCACTTTGAATAAATGGATCCGCCTCAAGAACTGCTCTTAACGCCCGTTCTGTAGGGTGTTGCGATAGTAGAATTCCTCCTGTTCTTGGTACTTTTCTACCGCCAAACAACAGCAAGTTTTTTTCATACTCACTCGCTAGGTACGCCCTATGTTGCTCAACTAACTCAGGCGTAACTTGTTCCATATCGACAAAGTTCATATTCACTAAAAACATCTGTTTTAACTCCTTTTGCTCACTACATTATTTGTAGCAAACAATACCACTACAAGTTCTGTAGCACAATAGAAGATTCAGTTACACAATTTAAAAAGTATATTAACATGTGTAGGCGTGCATATTTGTTTAGTTTGAAAAGTTCTTAGGTGAATTAATTTTAGGTGTGGCACCAAATGCAATTATCACGAGTTGATATTCGATAAATAAGCTTGGATAGCTTTTCTGTTGTTTAGCTCTACGATGCTTATATTTTGATGCAGAGCCAATAACTTCCTATAACTGTGCCGCTTTGGAAAATATGTTTTTAATACCCACAAAATAACAGACTCTCTGCTAAAGAAAGAGTGACGAAATGATTCTGTATTACCCGCGCAAACTTTTTCTTGAGTTATTGCTCTCATCAAAGAGCGTTTGAATGCGCTATATAATACGACATGGAAAGGCATATTAAGCCATATGATACAAGTAGCTTTTGGCCATGTTATATCACGTGTAACCGAATAATTTCCATCGACGATCCAAGACCTAGACGCAGTGGCAGTATCAACCAAATGTCTAAATTCTGGATCAGATCGTTCCTGCCAATTTGGCAACCAATGCAGTTGATCTAATTCGATATATTTCTTGTTAAGCTTTTTCGCTAGCTTCTGTGCAAATGTTGACTTACCGGCACAACTAGAGCCAATAACAATTATTCTTTCCATTTAACTTTTATTAAATTAATTTAATGAGTAAACAAGTCAAACACGTTACCTAACGTACTTGTTTTACCCCGATAGAACTCAGTGTATGTGCAATTAGCACACGTCACGGCAGTGAACTTGCGATTTTGCATATCGAATATTTTTGACCAACCGCTTCCCGTTGTGGCGATAGTATCCGTTTCATATTCGCGGCAATCGCATTTGGGACATTTCCATTTATTAGACATAATTTATTCCTGATTTGAATGAGTTAGAGGTGTTAAATGTTTGTGCATAATGTAGCTATCTACTAGACCAAAGCGTTTATGGTTATACGCTTTGGGAATCGTACCTATGATAGTAAAACCTAGCTTTTTCCATAGATTAACAGCAACTTCATTACTAGAAACAACTGAGTTAAATTGCATTGCCGTAAACCCTAATTTAAGTGCCATTGCTTGTGAATGTTCACACAACTTTTGTGCAACACCCTTACCACGGCTCTGAGGATTCACCATATAGCCACAATTAGCAATATGGCTACTTGGCCCTGCGGCATTCGCTTTCAAATAATAGCTACCCAATAATACATCGTCTTCTTTTGCAACAAACGATTTATCAGGTATCACACACCAAAGTTGATATGCATCATCAAAAGACATGTCAGGTGCAAACGCATAAGTTTCCTGCACTTCAATGACATCCTTAAATACAGGCCAAAACGCTTGAAAATCAGCCTTTGTTATTTCACAAATATTCATGGATTTTCCTACAGTGTGTTTAAAGAATAACTTGCCAGTAACCCACATCTATCCATTGGTCGAACTTAAATCCGACTTCAGCGAAATGGGCGACCTTTTTCATGCCGAACTTTTCATGTAACGCAATGCTAGCTTCGTTTGGTAATGAAATACCCGCAATAGCCACATGATATTGGTCTGCGCGTAATTGCTCAAATAGTGCGTGATACAGAGTCGTGCCAACGCCTTGCCCATGCGCGGTTGAACAAACATAAACTGTTATTTCAACCGAATGTGCGTAGGCACAACGTCCTTTCCATTTACTGGCGTATGCGTACCCTAATACTTCACCTTGCTTAGATTCAGCGACAAACCATGGCAATTCCGAATTTAACGCTTGTGTTATTCGCATCGCCATATCCGCAGAGTCTACAAGCTCTGTTTCAAACGTTATGATGCTGTTTTCTATATATTCGTTGTATATGTTCACAATGGCTTGAGCATCTTCTGGAGTTACGATTCTTATGTTCATCAATTAACCTTAAAAATTGTTCTTTTAAATTACTTAGGCGCCAACCCCATATCATCAAGCCTAAGCATTATTTCGGTTTTTCGGGTTTTAGCAATGATTTGCCAATGGACACCTTCTTGGGCACCAATAATGGCGTAAAGAAAGTTTAAGCTGGTCGACGGGAGCTTCTGCGTCAATCGTTGGTACAAGACGAACGGGTCACATTGATTAAACTGCGCAACCGTATCTACCCCAACTTGAGACAACATAGCGGCGCTTTTTACACCTAATCCAGGTAAATCAGCAACTTTAGGTGTTTTTTGTTTCATACGTAAATCCGCGATAATGCCGCTAATTGGCCGTTACTATCGACAATCCGCTTAACCAAACTAGTTGCGCACCATAACTTAGTCTTTGGTGCAATCCCGGATTGGTTTTATTTTTATACGCTTTGGCAAGTTTCACCATGAAATAAATCGTTGTCACCAAGCAGCCGATAGTAAAAACTCGAAATTCAACACCCAAATAGCGATTCTCAGGCATAAATATCACCAAAACAGGAGCTAAAATAAGAGACATTAACATGATGAACCCCGCCCACGAATGAATATTACACGCTTTAGTGGGCATTTTCGTGTAAGGGTCGGCATCCATCGGAAAGTAACCGGCAATCCAAGTACAGACACCGTGAACGATTACCATGAAGCCGACAATTTTCATCACAACGGATATTTCAGGCAACTGCCATAGGTACCAACCAGCCAAACAGAAGAGTATCCCCAATGGGTAATTGTTGATGCGCGGAGAGAGTTTTTCTGTAGGACTTCCCGCAGCGCCCAGTTCGCTACAAAATTGCTTGCTATGGTCATAATTTGGGTAGAACAAACTGGCGATATAAACACCAAGAACAATCCAAACAGACGCCACTATACCCGAATAGGCGACAAGTTCTATTAATGCAACTTCCAAAACAAAATCCTTCTAGTAGTACTACGAAACAGTTTTGAACCAAGCATAAAGCTTTCAATGACAAGAAGTTATACCATAAATCCACGTATAGTTCGGCTTCAAATTAACCCAATAGCTGATTTTGATAAGGTTAAAATGTAAGAAAAATTGACTTTTAAGAGGCTTTAACTTTGATCCAATGCTGCAAATGTCATTACTCCCCTGTATAATCGCGCGCAATTGTAGGTCGACAGGAGAAGGCATATTACCCTTCAAGCAAATAACATTACACAACAGTTTGGCGCAAAGCCGCTGTTCGAGAACATTTCACAAAAATTTGGTGGTGGTAACCGTTATGGTTTAATCGGTGCTAATGGCTGTGGTAAATCTACCTTTATGAAGATCCTCGGTAGCGACTTAGATCCTACCTCAGGTAATGTTAGCCTCGATCCCAATGAGCGTATTGGTAAACTGCGCCAAGACCAATTTGCTTTCGAAAATTATTCTGTTGTAGACACTGTCATTATGGGTCATACCGAGTTATGGGCAGTGAAAGAAGAGCGCGATCGCATTTATGCTTTGCCGGAAATGAGTGAAGAAGACGGTATGCGTGTTGGCGATTTAGAGTCACAATACGCGGAAATGGATGGTTACAGTGCAGAAAGCCGCGCTGGTGAACTACTCATGGGTGTTGGTATTCCTGTTGAGCAACATTATGGCTTGATGAGTGAAGTTGCTCCGGGTTGGAAACTTCGTGTGCTTCTAGCGCAAGCCCTATTTTCAGATCCTGATATTCTGTTACTTGACGAACCAACGAACAACTTGGACATTCACACTATCAAATGGCTTGAAGACACACTAAACGAACGTGATTCTACCATGATCATCATTTCCCATGACCGTCACTTCTTAAACAGTGTTTGTACGCATATGGCTGACTTAGATTATGGGGAATTACGCGTTTATCCAGGCAACTACGATGAATACATGCTGGCAGCTACGCAAGCACGTGCGCGTTTACTTGCAGACAACGCCAAGAAAAAAGCACAAATTGCCGAGCTTCAATCTTTCGTTGCTCGCTTCTCTGCTAACGCTTCAAAAGCTAAACAAGCAACATCGCGTGCTAAGCAAATAGACAAAATTCAATTAGAAGAAGTAAAAGCATCGAGCCGTGTAAACCCATTTATTCGTTTTGAACAAGAGAAGAAACTTTTCAGAAACGCGTTAGAAGTTGAACAGCTAAACAAGAGCTTTGATGACAATCATGTACTTCAAAACATGAACCTGATGGTTGAAGTCGGAGAGCGCATCGCGGTAATTGGTGAGAACGGCGTTGGTAAAACTACTTTCTTACGTACGTTACTAAACGAGTACACGCCTGACTCAGGTGAAGTGAAGTGGTCAGAAAATCACAACATTGGTTACTATGCGCAAGACCATGCGCACGAATTTGAAGAAGACATGAATTTATTCGACTGGATGAGTCAATGGCGTAATCCAGGCGATGATGAACAAGTTATTCGTGGCTTTTTAGGCCGTATGCTGTTCTCAGCAGATGACATTAAGAAGTCAGTCAAAGTACTTTCAGGTGGTGAGCAAGGCCGTATGTTATTTGGCAAACTCATGATGCAAAAGCCAAATATATTAATGATGGACGAACCGACTAACCATTTAGATATGGAGTCAATCGAGTCATTAAACATGGCACTGGAAAAATACGAAGGTACGTTAATCTTTGTGTCGCACGACCGCGAATTTGTTTCAAGTCTAGCAACGCGAATCATTGAAATTAAGTCTAATGGTTATGTGGATTTTGCTGGAACATATGACGAGTACTTAGCATCTCAGCAAGACTAGGAAGACATTATTACGATCAAATGCCAGCAATTCGCTGGCATTTTTTTACGTAGTTTTCCATTATTTAAATGGCTATTTATATGGCCATTATTTATATGGACAGCCACAATTCTCATTATTTATATGGACACCCACAATTCTTGTTTATATGCATTGTTTATATGGACACCCATGTTTATATGGACACCCATAATTCTGGATGTTTATATGGACACCCTTAATTCTAACTTCTTGCTTTAGCGCTCTATCAAGACACCCATGATTTCTTCGAGACACCGATTTATATTGTTTAGGTTTTTATCAATACCCCCATAATTTCTTCGAAATTTTTATTAAGACACCCACGTTTCGCTGTCGAAAATCTGAAGAGTCTTAATCAAAGCGCTCTATCAAGACACCCATAATTTATTCGAGACACCGATTTATATTGTTTAAATTTTTATCGAGACACCCACGTTTCGCTGTCGAAAATCTGAAGAGTCTTAATCAAGACACCCACATTTTCACCGTGCAAGTCAGAGTGAAATTTAATCAATGAAAATTCGTTCATATTCATTGTCTGAACTAAATTAGTTAGGCCATGCCAATGAACAAGATCAAGAAATTTTTATACACGTGTATAATCGCTATCACATCATTCGCACTGCATGCCGTTGATGTGTCAACCACCTTCCCGACCGACCAAACATCTGGCCAATTCACACTAGGTACTGAACCTAAAACTGTCACCTTTACAGGTGGTGAAGTACGTATTGCAGGTATTACTTCGCTGTATCGCAGTGGTAGTCGCGCGTATATGGTGCGTAATGAAACGGCTGAAATTACCTTTGGTACTCCAGCAGAAACCTTGCTTTTCTACATAAAAGCACAGTCGTCAAGTAATGCGTTTGTACGATTGCTAGATGAAAACGATAGCGAATTGCTTCGCGTTGAAGCCAATAGCTCGAGCTGGACACAAGTAACACTTACCCATGCTGACGGAATTCACAAGATAGAGTTTACGAATACAGTCAACGACTTAGCTGCAATGGAAGATTTTGAATATACCGCTAAAGTCGACACTGGACCACAGCCGCCAACGCCCATCGATGACCCTATCGGTGCAGTAATTGAAGAAGGTTCAGTGAAAGTCGATTTAACCATGCTCGCCACGGGACTAGTTTCTCCAGTTACAGGAATTTCACACGATGCCACGCCAAATTTCGTCTTTATTGTCGACCAAATAGGTAAGCTTTACAGCTTAGCGCTTGATAACAACAACCTCACTATGTTACTTGACGTGACAGCAGATTTAGTCGCTGTTAACCCGAGTTTTGACGAACGAGGATTACTCGGTTTTGCCCTACATCCAGATTTTGCCAACAATGGCATGGCGTACACTTACATGTCGGTACCATCTAACGAAACAGCCGATTTTGCTCTAGCCTCTGAAGCCAACCACGATACTGCCATCATGCAGTGGACTGTCGCAATGAGCAACGACACAGGCATTACTATAGATCCGGACAGTGGCATTGAGTTACTACGTATTGAGCAACCACAATTTAATCATAATGGCGGAACGCTCGTATTTGATCAAAGTAATATGTTGCTCATTTCCCTTGGAGACGGTGGCAATGCCGACGATCAAGGTGACGGTCACAGTGATGGCGGCAATGGTCAGGATATGATGAAAGCACTTGGTAAGGTGCTTAGAATTGACCCGCTTGGCAATAACTCCGCTAATGGTAAATACGGCATTCCAGCCGATAATCCTTATGTAAACGACGCCGATGTGTTAGATGAAATATGGATAAGCGGTGTTAGAAACCCGTATCGAATTACCGTTGATGGTACAGACACGTATATATGTGATGTTGGTCAAAATAATATTGAAGAAGTCACCATGGTTAATGGTGGTGAAAACTTAGGCTGGCCACTCAAAGAAGGTTCATTTGCTTTTGATATGAATGGAGATGATGACGGTTTTGTTTACGACCCAGCAAACGCTGAGTTACCAGAAGGGTTAACGGATCCGCACTGGCAATATGATCATGACGAAGGTATAGCCATTATTTGTGGCTTTGTATATCAAGGAGAAATTGAAAAGCTACAAAACAAACTGGTCTTTGGTGATTGGATTAACCCTGCAACAGGTGGTGGACGACTATTTTACAATGCTGATACTAATCTAATTGCTGATATTCCCATCATGAGTGGCATGGGCACGAATAAGCTACTCGGTTTTGCGCATACTGCCGGAGGCGATGTACTTGTGCTAACCAATGAAACAGGATTGCCCGATGGCACCTCCGGTACGATTAGCATGATGACCGAAGTTCCTAATAGTATGCCCGCTGCAGTCGCCTCTGCGAGCCCAGCTTCGGTTAATGAAGGCGCTGGCGTTACCTTAACAGCCGCCAACTCGACAGATCCAGATGGTGACAGTTTGTTCTTTGTTTGGACTCAAACAGCAGGCACAACAGTAACATTAAGCGATTCACTAGCCGCTTCCCCCACTTTTATTGCACCAATGGTGATGACTGATGAAACACTAACCTTTATGGTTGAAGTCTCAGATGGACATTTAACTGATGTAGCCGAAGTCTCTGTGACAGTCATGGACGTACCAGCGCCACCTCCACCATCGAATCCTCCAGCGTCAAGTTCAAGCGGTGGAGGAACTATGGCGATAAGCTTGTTACTACTGGCTATAGTCTATCGATTGAGAACACTTACAATGAAGGACATTTACAATAATTAGGCTCTGATTTTGGTAACTTAGTCAGTTCTTTGAAAAAGCGCTTGAGATGTTCTCTCAAGCGTTTTTATTCATGACCTATGAAGTTAATGTAGCCTTACGTGAAAACGCGTTAAAAACTACAGGCAACACAAATAATGTTAAAAATGTTGCCGTAAACAAACCACCAATAACAACCGTTGCCAGTGGTCGTTGGATTTCACTACCCACTCCGCTAGACATTAGCATAGGAATTAACCCTAATGCCGACGTTATAGCCGTCATCAGTACAGGCCTTAATCTTGATACCGCGCCCTCGAAAGTCGCAGTATGTTTATCAACTCCTGTCGCTAGCTTTTGGTTAAAGCTTTCCACCATAACCACGCCATTAAGTACCGCCACACCGAATAACGTGATAAAGCCCACAGCGCTCGGAACAGACATGTATTGCCCTGAAAAATACAACGCGAATACGCCGCCGATTATGGCAAGCGGCACGTTTATCATGATAAGCAAGGCTTGCTTCATCGACGAAAAAGCGAAATATAACAACAACAGAATTAATAGTAGTGACAACGGTACCACGATTAGCAAACGCTGTTGAGCGCGTTGCTGACTCTCAAACTGGCCGCCAATTTTCACTAGATAGCCACTAGGCAGATCAACTTGCGAAGCAATGGCTTGCTTAATATCGGCGACAACGTTACCCATATCTCTCCCTTGAATATTCGCCTGAATTACTACTCGACGTTGCACATCATCTCTTCGCACTTGTGGCGGACCAGATTCAAACGTTACATTGGCGACGTCTCCTAAACGTACCCAAGCGCCCGAAGGAGATTGTATTCGCAAGTCGGCAATACGTTCCGGAGAGTTTCTATATGCCTGCTGCAACCGCACGTAAATATCATATCTTTCATTTCCCGATATGACCTGCCCTGCTGCATTTCCTCCAACGCCGTTTTGAACAATTGCCATAACATCTGCTACTGCTAACCCATACCTTGACAATTGTTGGCGCTTAGGTGAAATCACCAACTGCGCTTCTCCAGCAACTTGCTCTAGTGCTACACCTTTAGCGCCATTGACTTGTTGCACGACGTCAGCAATTTCCTGCCCTTTTTCAGCAAGTAACGTCAAATCTTTACCAAATAGCTTTATCGCGAGTTGAGCTTTAACACCAGACAGCAATTCATCAACACGTGTGGCTATTGGCTGTGAAAAATTAAACAACAAACCAGGAAACACCGATAGCTTTTCTGTCATCTGCCGTTGTAGCTGTTGGCGCGTTTGAACACTTTGCCACTCATCAATTGGCCTCAGCCCAATGTAGATTTCGATATTGTTAACCGGTTCAGGATCACCACCTATTTCAGGGCGTCCGATACGACTCAATGCGTACTCTACCTCAGGAAATGTCACAAGTACTTGCTCTATTTTGGGCGCAAGTTCAATTGCTGTGGTCAAACTGGATGATGGTGCTAACGTTACACGCAAGTTGATTGTGCCTTCTTCCAATTCCGGCACAAATTCAGTTCCAATTTTGGGTAACAGTACGACTGCACATGCAAATAGCCCAAAAGCAGTTAAGAAGATAACTTTAGGAAACTGCAAAGCTTGCGCTAACAATCTTCGGTAAACAGCCTCTAAATGCGTAGCTGCTCCGCTACTTATAGGTTTAACACCTTTTCTAAACAACAAAGTGGCTAACGCAGGTACAATAACCAGCGCCACAATAATGGCTGCAACAACAGCTAACATGATAGTGGTTGCCATTGGTTGGAAAAGTTTGGCTTCTACACCCTCAAAGCTAAACAATGGCATAAATACTACTAAGATAATCATTGCCGCGAAAAATATTGGTCGAGCAACCTGGCTACCCGCTTCAAACACGATTTTACTAGTCTTCAATTGGCCAATTTGTTCACGTTGAGAATATTGTTCAAGCTTGGTAAGCCGATTAAAAATATTCTCAACCATAACGACTGACCCATCCACCAACATGCCTATTGCAATCGCAATGCCACCCAATGACATTAAATTAGCGGAAATTCCAAACCATGCCATTACCATAAGTGCTAATCCAATGGAAATAGGAATAGAAATCAGCACAAGAAATGTTGCTCGCAAGTTCATCAAAAACAATAAAAGAACAACAATAATTAGAACAAATGCAATGAATAGCGCTTGCACAACAGTATCAATCGCTTTGTCAATCAATTCGCCTTGATCATAGAAAGGTTCAAATCTCACACCTTCAGGCAATGCTTGATTGATCAATTCAATTTTCTGCTCGATCCCTTCAATCGTTGCTTTGGTGTTTGCCCCCATGCGTTTAAGTACAATCCCTGACACCACTTCTCCTAAGGCTTGAATTTCACCGCTAGCTAGCCTTTTGGTCATAGTGACAGCCCCTTGGCGAATCTCACTGCCTAGTGCCACTTCAGCCACGTCTCCTACCGTAATCACTGCCCCTTCAACTGTTTTTAAGGGTACAGTTTCTATTTGACCTATACCTTCATCACCACTAGCAAACCAACCAGTACCACGAATAACAAGCTGCTCTTGGCCTCTATCTAGATACCAACCGCCAACATTCGCGTTATTTGCTTCGATGGCCGTGACCACATCTTGTTGGGATAGTTGATAGGCAAGCAACTTATTCGGCTGCACATTGACCTGATATTGCCTAACCTCACCACCAAACGACAATACATCAGTAACCCCGTCTACTGGCATAACTAAGAGTTTTACCACCCAGTCGTTCAAACTGCGTAAAGCCATAGCATCAAACGCTGTAACGTCCTCGGCCAAAAGCAGGTATTGATATACTTGCCCTAAACCTGAGGTATTCGGTCCCATTTCAGGTATTCCAACGCCGGATGGAATCAGTTCTTTAGCCGCGTCGAGGCGCTCAAAAACAAGTTGACGGGCAAAATAAATGTCAGTCCCTTCTTCGAAAACTACCGTTATTCCTGACAGACCGGTTTTGGAAATAGAACGAACTTGGCTAACATTTGGCAAGGCATACATTACAGCCTCTATGGGGAATGTGATAAGTTGTTCAACTTCTTCTGCCGCTAGCCCTGGCGCTTCTGTATTAATAGCGACTTGAACATTAGTCACATCGGGAAAAGCATCAAGATTAAGCTTTGGAATATATACGTATGATGCCACTGCAAAGGTGACTAACAAGATGACAATGAGCAAGCGATTGCCAATCGACCACGAAATAATTCGATCAAACATATCGCCTCCTAATGATTGTGCGGATCGAATCCGCCTTTCGCTAGCTCAGAGGCAACAAAAAATGCGCCATACATAACGACATGTTGATCTGGCTCTATGCCTGTCACTTCAATCAATTCGCCAAATCTACGCCCACGTGACACTTCAACCGCTTTGAATGTATTCGTTTCATCTTCAACAAAAACAGTCCAATCGCCATCAGCAGAACGCATCAATGCTTGCTCTGGCAAAGCAATAATTGGCGTATCTGCTTTTATCGAAAAATATACATCGACAAACATGCCTGGATGCAACTTATCATGTCCATTTTTAACCGCTAGTCTAATAGTTCGAGTGCGCGTGACAGGATCTATAGTATGCGCCTCTTGAATTACAGTACCTTTAAAGGCTTCATCGTCAATGGTTATTGTTGCTGTTGAGCCAACCGGCACATCAAGTGGTTTGCCAGCAGAGACTTTTGCTTCTACCCAAAGTTCAGATTCATCAGCAAGTACCATAATCTCTTGACCTGCAGACACACGTTGACCTTGTGAAAACTCATCTTGCAGTACAGCGCCTGCTCGTTGTGCAACGAGTGTATATTCACCTAGGCTTGACGAATTATCTTTAACGATATTTGCTATTGCCCGCTCAGTTAGACCGAATGCTTTGAGTTTACTTAAGGCTGCAATATATTTCGTTTCATCCGATAAGAGTTGGCTTTCACTGACAGTGCCTTGTGCTAGTTGTTTTGAACGCTGCCAATCATTATATGCCACTCGATAATTAGCCTGCGCCTCAGCCATAGATTCACTGAAAAGTGTAACTAATGGCTCTCCCCTTTGTACATGTTGTCCCAATATTGCGTGTCGGCTAATGATCACCGACTCTATCCGTGGCGAAACTACGTAACTCTTATAACCATTGGCTTTAACTTCTCCAGGTGCATATACACGCTGTTCATATATCGATGACTTGGCTGGAGAAACTATTATGTTTGCAAACTTAATTTGCTCAGCTGTGAGGGTAACCTCATTCGCATGGGTGTCTTGTTTCTTTCCCTCTCCCGCATGCGAATCGTGGGTGTCTCTTTTATCCTCATGGGTGTCTCTTTTATTCTCTCTTTTATCCTCATGGAGATGAGATACATGGGTGTCTTGATTGTTTTGCTCTCCCGCATACGAATCGTGGGTGTCTCGTTTCTCTCGTTTCTCAGTTTTATAATGAGAAACATGGGTGTCTTGATTGTTTTGTTGATTGTTTTGGTTATTGGTGGCATCAGCACTTGCAGGCTGAATGTTCGCAAAGCTGAACACGCATACGCACACAACTATTCCCCGCCTAACAAGGCAGGTATTTTTTAAAGTATTCATAAAGATTCCTATTGTTAGAGCTTAAAAAGCTCAGATTAAGTTCATGGTTTACAAGAGAACTTACGCAATAGGAGGCCGATGTTCCGGAGAAATAGCGATTGAGGAAAAGTGTATGTCACCTCTCGCAGCCTTGATATCTCGATGATATGGAGCGACAGGAGCGTCTTTAACTAATGTATAAACGGGTGTTGAGCCATGGCAATGGCAACAGTGATGGCAATCATAAGCCGAACTTGGTTTGCTATTATTTTGTTCGATACTTAAATCCGCTGTAACAGTCGCACTATCAGACATAGACGGTAAAGCAGCTTGGTGTTCTTCATGCCCTTTATGTGATTCGTCAATACTAACGTGCACGCCCTCTTCTTGATGCGATTGGTGCGCATCAAATGCAGAGGCAACTGTTTGGCAAGCAAACATTGCAATCAGTAACATTGTGATAATACGTTGAATCAAAATAATTAAACCGAACTAAAATACGCGCTTATTGCACCATAGCTTCAACCAATTTGCAATCGAGCATGTCTGTGGCGCCAGAGATAAAATGTTAATATTCATGTCATACCAGCACGCTCTACTATCACGAATTGCGACAGACTTTGGAATTTCGGTAGGCTAAATAATGGACTAAATTGTCTTTAGGAGTGAACCAATTAACCTTAGACTGCCAGAATATATGAGCGTCTGGATGAATGGTTTCAAGCTGGTCAAAAGCTGCAAGCGCAACTTCAATTGTGTGCTGTTCTCGATTAAAGCGCGATTCGAAAAACAAACTCGAACCACATTTTTGGCAAAAAGAACGAATACTCTTATTGTCAGCTTCGTAATGTGTCAATAGCGCTTCGCCCTTCTTCCACTGCAAATCTTTGAGTTTTACTTCTGCAAAGGTTGAAAATGCTGCACCGTGAAACTTCTGACACATTCTACAGTGGCAATGAGCCACAAGCGGCATAATTGAGTTAACTTCAAACTGAATAGCACCACATAAGCAACTAGCCTGATTTGGCGAATGGTTATGTAAATCATTACTGTTGCTATGAGTCATCATTCCTCCTAGCGGTTAATTTACTTGCTCAGTTGTTGCTTCTGACACTCTTACGGCCACTGACATTCCGTCAACAGACCATTGTTGTGTGATTTTGTTTAACAACACACGTGCAATTAATGTTTTTTTAGAACCGTCGTCAAAATCTACATGCATTTGACAAAATTGGTTATGAATGGGTTGATAATCAGGAATAGAAACCCGAATAGGCTTTACCACCGTTTGATTGGGTTGACGGCGTTTGTACCAGTCTTTTTCAATAATAGTAAATTGATAATTCAATAATTTTCCTCATTTTTTCAAATTTAAATATTTACTCTCTTTTGATTTTTGATTAGCTTAAACTGTTCAATATATCAGCGACATTTTAGCCGCTTGCCGCGTGTAAATGCAAATAACGCAAAAAGTAAGAAATACCGTGCTGACTGAAATTGGAAATGATCTAAATGAGTGAATTAAAAACACAAGAAAATGACGCCAGCGTTGAAGACTTTATACGTGCGGTTGAACATCCACAAAAACAAGCAGACAGTTTCGCGTTACTTAGCCTAATGGAAAAGTTAACCGGAAAGCGGGCAAAAATGTGGGGAGACAGTATTATTGGTTTTGGCAAGTACCACTATGAAAACACCTGTAAAGGTGGCAGCTGGCCAATTGTTGGCTTTTCGCCAAGAAAATCAGCGATCAGCGTATATATCATGCCGGGATTTTCCGATTATCAACCACTGCTTGATAAACTTGGCAAACACAAAACAGGTAAATCGTGTTTATACATCAATAAACTGGCAGATATTGATTTAGATGTACTCGCACAACTGATAAGCAAATCAATTGACTATATGCAAAGCAAATATCAGTGTGATTAATCTACTCAGGATGCAAGCAATAAATTGGACTTATGATGACAAACAACAAAACTCTTTGGTTTTTAATTACGACTGTTGGCCTACTTTCAAGTTGTGTTGTTTTATATATTGCTAATGTAAATAAGAATATCTGGCTGCTACAACTCATCTCATTCTTCATTTGTTTCACACTTATAGCATTCGCAAAGCACGCAACGTCAGATAAGTTGCGTAATACGTTGATAATTTTGATAATGGGTTTAACGTTAATCCTTCTGTGGTTTTTACCCGCTATGGGAGCATTTTCAAGTAGTTCACGCCTAGACACAAACATGCCAAGCCGATGGCTGACAATTGGCGCATTTCACCTGTACTTAGCTCCCGTATTACTACCAATGTTTTTTATTGCTGCCTCTACCGTACTGAAGCAAGTACCGAAACTTACTTACGCGGTATTATTTGTTATTTTTACCGTCGCAGCCGCTATCGCCTTTCAGCCCGATGCGTCACAAGTTCTAGCGTTTTCATTAGGAGTTATTGGTGTATTAATTTCGGCAAATGTGAGCAAGTTCCAATTGACTTCGTGCTTGGTAACTCTTGTATTAGTGAATTATTACGCATTCATACAGCCAGACCGACTTTCGCCAGTCCCCTATGTAGAAGAAGTGTTCGTACTTGCTTTTGGTCAGTCAGTTTGGATTGGCTTGCTGGTAATTACGCTAGCTGTCGGCATGTTGTACGTCCTGTTTGTGTTAGCAAAACGAGGACATGCAAGTATTTACGCACTTATCATATATTATGCGACACTCTACGTTTGTTCGTTATGGGGAATTACACCTGCTCCTATGATAGGTTATGGTGCGGGGCCAATTTTAGGATTAGGACTGGCAGCACTCACGTCTCAGATATTAAGTAAGAAAACTGCCAGACAGCAAGTGCACTTTAGAGCGAACCAAGTTACCTAACCTTGCTCTTACTGCTCCTCGAAATCACTCGACTCGATTTCAGCAGGAGTTTTAGCCACTTTCTTACGCAATATAGGCAAATCACCTGCATCTTCCGCAGCTAAAAATGCTTTTTTCTTCGCTTTAACCGGCTTTTTCTTCTCAGCTTTTGGTTTTGCTACTTTTGCTTTTGATGGCTTGGTTGACGCTTTTTTCGTTTTCTTAGGTTTCAAACCTTTGAAAGTTGCCGGTAATTCATCAACAGTTTCAAAAGTAAACTCGGTTTTCAAGAAGCCTTCTATATTTTTTAAACTTTGCCAATCTTTTGGGCCAACAAACGAAATAGCATCGCCTTTCTTGCCCGCCCTGCCAGTTCGGCCAATGCGGTGAACAAATTCTTCACAATGCTTTGGCAAGTCAAAATTAATTACATGAGAAACGTTTACCAAATCTAAACCACGTGATGCTAAATCTGTTGTAATAAGAATTTTTTGCTGCCCTTTACTAAACGCATCCATTATCTGATTACGCTGACCTTGCGTAAGCTCACCGCTTAGCGCCGCACTTTCCAATCCTTTCTCTTTCAGTGCAGTGGATAGCCTTTCAGTATCAGCACGCGTTGCAGTGAAAATGATTAACTGCTGATATGATTCAGTCGCTAGAAAATGTTCAAGTAGCGCTTGCTTGTGGTCAAGATGATCAGCCAAGTAAAAACGCTTGTTGATATCTTTGTGTTCATCATGGCCACTATCAATTGTTACTTTTTTCGGGCTATTTAACAGCTCTACAGCAAATTCAGTTACCTGTGCATGATCCATGGTTGCTGAAAACATCAATGTTTGGCGTTTGCGATGGTCTGCCGCCTTATTGATAATACGTAGTTCTTTAGCAAAGCCTAAATCAAGCATACGGTCGGCTTCATCAAAAATTAGCAGCTCTAATCCATGAAGATAAAAATGGCCTTGTGTTAAATGATCCGCCAAACGACCTGGTGTAGCGACAATAAAGTGTGGGTCTTTTTCCAGCGTTTTTACTTGGTCATTAAAGTTTTCACCGCCCAGAATTAGCACTGATTTGAAGTTGCTTCCTGTGGTAAACAACCTCAACTGCGTGAACACCTGCTTAGCCAATTCGCGTGTAGGCGTTAAAATCAATACCCTTGGGTCGCGTTTGCTTAATGCTCTGTTCTTGGTTAAACGATGCATGGCAGGCAAAATAAACGCTAAGGTTTTACCCGATCCCGTTTTTGAAGACGCCATTAAATCGTGGCCACTCATTGCAACAGGTATTGCCTGTTGCTGAATGTCCGTTGGACGTTCAAAACCTAAATGTTCAATAGTTGACATTAATCGCTTATCAAAACCAAAATCACTAAACTGCAAAAGGTGCTCCCAATGTATCTTCTCGCTAAATGCAAGTATAACTTGTTTTATTTAAATCGTATGAGGTCAAAAAAGCCAAGACGTGGTGCCTTGGCTTTATATAGCAAAATTAAGCTATAAACTAGCTATTTGCTGCTCTTTCCGCAATTACGGCAAGTGCCATATCAATGCGCGCTAGTACTTTATCTTTAGGTAATAACTCTAGCGTGATATCAAGCGAAGGCGAATTACCAGCACCTGTGGCTGCTACGCGTAATGGCATCCCTACTTTACCCATACCAACTTCCAGCTCTTCAGCTGTCGCATTAATTGCCGCATGAATGTCCGCTGCATTCCAACCTTCTAGAGCAGCCAGTTTAAATTTAACCACCTCTAACGGTTGCTGTGCTACAGGGCGTAAGTGCTTTTTCGCTGCGGCAGCATCAAACTCAGTAAAGTCTTGATAGAAATAACGCGAGATTTCAGCCATTTCTTTCAACGTTTTAACACGCTCTGCTTGTACTTTTACAATTTCAGCAAGTGCCGGACCTTCACTTGTATCAATGCCTTGATCTTTCATGTGCCATGCCAAGTGCTCTGCAACATACTCAGGATCTAGCGTTTTCATATAATGCTGGTTGACCCAAATGAGTTTTTCAGTATTGAACGCAGATGGCGCACGGTTACAACCCGTTAAATCGAATAGTTCGATCATTTCTTCACGTGAGAAGATTTCCTGATCACCGTGAGACCAACCCAAGCGTACTAAATAATTAAGCAGCGCTTCTGGTAAGTAACCGTCATCACGATACTGCATTACACTAACTGCACCATGACGTTTTGATAAACGCTTACCGTCATCACCTAAAATCATTGGAATATGCGCATAAACTGGTAAAGGCGCACCAAGTGCCTTTAAGATATTGATTTGACGAGGCGTATTGTTAACGTGATCATCGCCACGCACAACGTGGGTTACACCCATATCCCAATCATCAACAACAACAGTTAGGTTGTAAGTGGGTGAACCATCAGAACGCGCAATGATTAAATCATCTAACTCTTCGTTAGAAATAGTGATTTGACCTTTTACCTGGTCATCAATAACTACGTCACCGCTTAAGGGGTTTTTGAAGCGAATTACATATGGCTTGTCTTCTGGCCAATCGGTACGATCACGCCACATACCGTTGTACTTTTCTTTTTCGCCTTTGGCACGCGCTTCTTCACGCATAGCTTCTACTTCTTCTGGCGTACAGTAACAACGATAAGCATGACCAGATTCAATTAGCTGAGCAATAACCTCTTTATAGCGGTCAAAACGCTTGGTTTGAAAATATGGCCCTTTAGTCCACTCTAAATTCAACCAATTCATGCCATCCATAATTGCATCAACTGACTCTTGCGTAGAACGTTCTAAATCAGTGTCTTCAATTCGTAAGATGAAATCACCGCCATTCTTTTTAGCATATAGCCAGCTATATAGTGCTGTGCGCGCACCGCCAACGTGTAAGTAACCAGTAGGGCTTGGTGCAAAACGGGTTGTTAAGCTCATAAAATCTTCACCATTTTGTTTAATTGACTACGCAGTTATATGCCTAGTCGACTATCTCTTATAAAATTGGCGCATATTCTAGCAGGCAACGCGAATGAAAACATCTTTTACCCTTCAACAAGGCTTAAAAAGTTTGTAAATTAATCAAGATGTTGAAAATTAAATCACTTAACACGATTTCGAAAGAAAAACTGAAAAAAATAAACTTTTCTTATTGACAGTATTTTCGATCCACCTATAATACGCCCCCACAGAGACGGACGGTTAGCTCAGTTGGGAGAGCACCGCCCTTACAAGGCGGGGGTCACTGGTTCAAGCCCAGTACCGTCCACCACTTCTCTTAGTGGCGTTTCTGATTGTTGAAGTATTTATAGACCTGGACGGTTAGCTCAGTTGGGAGAGCACCGCCCTTACAAGGCGGGGGTCACTGGTTCAAGCCCAGTACCGTCCACCACTTCTCTTAGTGGCGTTTCTGATTGTTGAAGTATTTATAGACCTGGACGGTTAGCTCAGTTGGGAGAGCACCGCCCTTACAAGGCGGGGGTCACTGGTTCAAGCCCAGTACCGTCCACCACTTCAAAACTAGGTCTATACCAGATATATTCTGGACGGTTAGCTCAGTTGGGAGAGCACCGCCCTTACAAGGCGGGGGTCACTGGTTCAAGCCCAGTACCGTCCACCACTTCACCACTTCATGCAAAAACCAAATTTCAATTTCGAAGATTTATAATTAGATCTGTAAGCATAGCTGTATTCAAGGGTTAAGCACCTACTACTCTTTACAACCCGCGCCAAATCACTGGTTCAAGCCCAGTACCGTCCACCACTTCACCACTTCATGCAAAAACCAAATTTCAATTTCGAAGATTTATAATTAGATCTGTAAGCATAGCTGTATTCAAGGGTTAAGCACCTACTACTCT
>Ga0213831_1000347_pt1 | contig 37692 bp, 30 predicted proteins | sample SWATP12_FD_163421 | JGI IMG/M metagenome (GOLD analysis project Ga0213831, IMG submission 163421) | Coastal seawater microbial communities from Marineland, Florida, United States - SWA TP1 #2 | ecosystem: Environmental > Aquatic > Marine > Coastal | place: USA: Florida | collected 2016-08-06 | reverse complement strand
CGACCGTGAAGAGCGCAGTCAACTTGCGATTGCACAAGGTAAATTTACTGAGCAGCACTTTATTAAACCTTATCAATCAGTACTTGAAAAATGGTCTGCAAACTACGCGATTTAAAGAGAGTAAAAATGAAAAAGTTATTACCCACATCGACAGCTGGCAGCTTACCAAAACCTGCTTGGCTTGCTGAGCCTGAAACCTTATGGTCACCTTGGAAATTGCAAGGTGCAGAACTTATCGACGGCAAACAAGACGCGCTGCGCGTTGCCTTACAAGAGCAACAACAAGCTGGCGTTGATATCGTGAGCGACGGCGAGCAAACCCGCCAGCACTTTGTAACGACCTTTATCGAACACTTAAATGGCGTTGATTTTGAAAACCGTAAAACAGTGACCATTCGTAATCGCTACGAAGCCAGTGTACCAAGTGTGATTGGCCCGGTGTCACGCAGCAAACCCGTGTTTGTTGAAGACGCCAAGTTTTTACGTTCGCAGACCAAACAACCTATAAAGTGGGCATTACCAGGGCCTATGACCATGATCGACACCTTGTATGACGCCCACTATCAAAGCCGTGAAAAACTAGCGTGGGAATTTGCCAAAATTCTCAACCAAGAGGCGAAAGAGCTCGAAGCTGAGGGTGTTGATATTATTCAATTTGATGAGCCTGCGTTTAATGTGTTCTTCGATGATGTTAATGACTGGGGCATTAAGTGCCTAGAAAGAGCAATCGAAGGCTTAAAGTGCGAAACCGCCGTGCACATTTGCTACGGCTATGGCATTAAAGCCAACACTGATTGGAAACAAACACTGGGCAATGAATGGCGTCAATACGAAGAAGTATTCCCAAAACTTCAAAAGTCGAATATCGATATTATTTCTCTTGAGTGCCACAACTCTCGCGTGCCCATTGAACTATTAGCACTCATTCGCGGTAAAAAGGTGATGGTGGGTGCCATTGATGTAGCAAGCAATGAAATTGAAACCCCTGATGAAGTGGCACACACATTACGCGAAGCCCTAAAATATGTTGATGCCGACAAGCTTTACCCATGCACAAACTGCGGTATGGCCCCTCTCCCTCGCCACATAGCAAGCGCCAAGCTTAGTGCGCTAAGTAAAGGCGCAGAGATTGTTAGGGGGGAGGTTAGTAATTGAGTTAGCAAGTTTCAAGGGGAAAGGGGAAAGTTGCGAGGATCGAGGTTCGAGGTTCGAGGTTCGAGATGCGAGGAGCGAGGTGAGAGGATCGAAGTGCGAGATGCGAGGGTCGGTGCGCGTCTACCTCCCCCCTAGTCGCCATAAATGACGACCTTATAGGTCGGGCTTTAGCCCGTCAGATTTTAAATTTGAAATGGACCTAATTATGTAGCAGCGATTTCACATCGCGTTTTCACCTCGCCTCTCGTATTTCGTTGCTCATAAATAATCGCAATAACGCGGCATAAAGCCGCTGCTACAACGTAGGCGTGAAACTTGTTTCGCGCGCCGTTTTCCCTTGAGATTATAATTAAGAGGTTCAGGGTTTAATCAAGCACTGAACTCACAAATGCTCGAAGCCTTTCAATGGACTCTTTAGAATTAATTACACCATCGGCAAGATCTTCAAATATTCGTATTACTTCATTTCTCAATCCGAACGGAACAGCCTCTAAAGCGCTGACGTCACCACCAATATGGCTAAATGAATCATTGATATCATCGAAGGATTGCTCATCACGCGAGTTTAAGATTAGCTCTTTTCTTTCTTTATTATTCATCATTACTCTATTGTGAATTTGCAGATGTGTAATTAGTTACAACATTTAACCCAAAAATATTTTCTTGAACTGTAATAGCTAATTGATCACCAACGGCTTGTGACTGCCAAAGTTTTTCGCTCACATTTAAATTAAATGGTCCAAACTCAATTGGAGAAATGACCAAAATATTTTTCGAAACTCTCCCTGTGCTAATTCTTTTGTCTACTATTTCCGTAATGACAGTCTTAGGCTCACCTATAAGAGTATGTAAATTTAAGAAGCCGACCACGGTAAGCAAAATAAACATATAGGTCGTTCTTCGCTGACTTCTGAAAAAACTCCTTTTATCTACATAACTATCCCAAAGCTCAGATGGGTTTACTTTCTTATGTAGTAACAACCCTACGATAAAACCTATCAATGCACTCGCACAAACAAGTTCAACACCGTAGAACATTTTATCAATCACAGCTATTGAGAACCAAATAGCTGGAATAATAAAAACAAACCATAAAAATTGAGAAGCGGTATTTGCTTTCATTGAGCGACTCCTAATCCCTCCAGCCATTTTTAACCTTTAGAGTGTTTAAGCTCAAGTAAGTCCCATTTGTTGCCGTATAAATCTTGAAACACCACTACGGTACCGTAAGGCTCTTCTCTTGGCGGTTCATTAAATACAACACCTTTACTCTTCATACTGTTGTAATCACGCCAAAAATCATTGCTGTGTAAGAACAAAAATACTCGGCCACCGGTTTGATTACCAACAGCGTGCATTTGCTGCTGATTACTGGCTTTTGCAAGCAACAAGTGTGTGCCATTAGAACCCGGTGGCGAGACTAAAATCCACCGTTTACCTTCACCTAAATCGGTATCTTCAATCAATGTAAATTGTAATTTTTCGGTGTAGAAGGCTATGGCTTCGTCGTAATCATTTACCACTAATGCAACACTACCGATGTGTTGCTTTATCTCATTTTTCATTACAAAACCTTGCTTCACATATCCTATTTTTGACTTATCAGTGTGCCTATTAACGAAATACAAAACAACTGGTTAGTTGTCTGGGGTAAGTCAGCGAGTTTCTAGGGGAAAGTTGCGAGGTTCGAGTCCTTGTCGCCATAAATAGCGACTTACATTGTAGGTCGGGCTTCAGCCCGTCAGTTTTTATATTTGGAAATGGACCTGATTGTGTAGCAGCGATTTCACATCGCGTTTTCACCTCGCCTCTCGTATTTCGTTGCTCATAAATAATCGCAATAACGCGGCATAAAGCCGCTGCTACAACGTAGGCGTGAAACTTGTTGCGCGTATCCTATCCTCTAACGACTATTCTCTATTAACTAACTCCTACGTCCCTCTAATGCTTTTAAACCAACCCATTCAGAAAGAGTTAATCCAAAAGATGCAAAATTGAGTTGGCTAGATTAATTATTTTTTGCTAGATTTCAGTTGTACCCAATGGATGGGCAAAAATTGAGGGATTAATATGAACGAATTTGATATTTTCATCAGAAATATTGTCTTGGATTGTATTCGTGAGCAAGGCACCTGCAGCGACATTTGCGAAGAAGATGAGCAATTAACTTTCTATGTTGAGATTGAAAACCACGACAATGTGATATCGCATAAACAGTTTAAAGTAACCTACCCAATTAGTTATTCGATTCAGTCAGCACTTAAACATGAAATTGATTTACTGAGATATTTAGACTCTGGTGAAATCAGAACGCCCTTTACCACGGATATTGTCGAGGTACTTAAATCTGAGTTACAAGCCTTTATGTTCAGCAACAAACACCGTGGCGAATACCATATTTGCTAATTCTTAATTTATAGCCTGATGAAAAACAATCTGGCTATAACTTAACTAACTCACCATTATAAATACGGTAGCGTAAAGTGATTTTCTTGCTGGGGCAGCAACGAGGATCACTCTCATCATATGTACTTAATTGTATAACAAGCTGTTCGCCAATCTTTTTCGTACTATCTACTACGCCGTTAAAAGAAATAGACGACAACTCGCTATATCCATCATCTTGCACCTTAATGAGAGTCAGTTTTTCTAACCAAACATTGCCTGTTTGATAAGTCCAAAATATAGAGACTCTACCATCACTATGCTCATAAAAACGCTTTAATTGGCCAATTTCATCATCAGAAACTAACTCTGTGAAGTGATCTTTATATTGGCTGTGAATAAACGCATCTACGTGCTGCTGAATTTGCTGCTCGGTGGTATATCCTGTTAAAGATACAAAAAGTGCTATTAATCCAAAACTTTTCAACACAAAACTATGGGGCTTTGGTTTGTTATTTTCAGACAACCCCATTGTTTACTCCATTGATAACTGTTTTTTGATAAAACTTGGTTTAATTAGTTTGATAATAAAAACTTGTCTTGGAGAGTGGTTTGATTATTTCGTACTCAAGGCCTAAAGCATTCCTATCGCCTTCCCTAGGTATACTATATTTGTCTAAAAGGACCACTCCCCAATGATTATCACTAAGACCACCGAAAATCACATTAATGTTGTCATACTCATCCTTTGTTACTGCTGCAATCTTAAATTTAACCATTAAATCTCTGAGTTTTTGTGAATCGGCTGATAGCTCCATCAAGCTAGGGGCTTCACCAGGTGATAGAGTTTTATAATCGGCAGATGGTACAAACCCCGCATATTTTGATGGTGTATAGCTTACTAATTGAGTAGGAGAGTAAAAAGTATTGTTAACACGATAAACATTCGGCGCAGTTAATTGTACAAGATTCAAGCTAATGTTGTTTTTAAAAGCTAAGATCTGCTCGTCCGATACAGCTAAAAATGAGCTAATTTGCTTTAGCCTTTGTTCCGTACACTGATCTTTTTTGCAAATAAATAAATTAGGAAGTTTTGTTCCAATCTGCTGTTCAACATTTAAATACTGACTACCAAGCACGCCTAAATTAAAGTTTGTGAACGCTTGCTTATCTTTGTCATTTTTAAATTTTGTGGCATGAATATCAAAAATGCTAAACGGGTAAAAAGAGGGTAAATAGGCAAGCTCTACATCGGTTTGCGGCATCATTTCGTCCATATGCTTTAAAACCGCGAGATACTCTTGCTCTATCTCATCATTAAAATAATCTGGTCTTTCAGCCAGTGCTGTAACAGAAAATAACAAAGCACTACAAAGTAATATTTTGTTTAACATGAAAAAAAACATCCTTTTAATTAAAACTATTTAAAGTAACCATATCATTTTAGGTACACAATTCCATTACTTTGTGTTGAGCTGCTTTCAAATCCCAAAAGTAACCAACCATAGCTTAAAGTATTAAATTATTTATATTTTTTCAACGTAAAATCTTATAAGCAACAATTTCATTATGCTAAGCTAGCTGCAATTATAAGAAAATATCATTGATTGGCATCAGAGTAGCTGTATGGAGTAATGCTCAAATGATAAGGATATTGTGCTTGTTGCTATTTGCAACCAATGTGGCTGCAAATGATGTTCAGAGTGAAATCAGCCGTGCTCTTCACGGTTATACAACATATTCTGAATCTGTCGAAATTTTAGCTAGATTAGAGCAGCAAATGCCTTATGAAAATGTGCTAGATGATGCACAAGTAATGGCGTTTAAATGTTGGTTTTCTAATGTATCAACCCCAAACGGGATTAATGAATATAAACATTTTCTAGAAACAGCCAAACCAATCATTCAACAAGTAAACAATTTAAACTTAATACAGGAACTTGCTGTTTGTGAAGCAAACCAAGAGTATACGCAAGGTAACTACCAGAAAGCTCTCGAACACTTAAAACCAATAATTAACACGCCATCAGTAGACGAAATAACCTCTTCAAAAAAATTGTCAATCATTGCTCTTGCTCACATAGTACTTAACCGTATTCAGTTAACTAAAGGCGACTATCAAGAGGCATTCGACTCTGCTAAAACGGCTTATCAGTTATTTGAAAAAGCAGGTAATGACTACGAAAAAGCACTCGCATTAAAAGAAATTGCCGATATTCACATAGCGTTGTACAACTATGAACTTGCAATTGAACAACTGCAGCGAGCCAAATTAGCGTTAACGAAATTCAATGAGCAAGAGCAGTACAAAGTAGCGGATCAACTCGCGTATGCCTATGAAGAAAAAGGCGACTTAATAAAGGCAGTTGAGCTATACGAGTCGATAAAAAAAGATGTTCGTCGTTTCGAAAGCGGAAATGGCTATGCTTACATATTAATTAAACTGACAGAACTCAATATAAAACTTAATAGCTTATCTCAGGGTGAGTCATATCTAACTGAGTTGAACACGCTCTCGGTTACTGACAGCTGGATTTTGACACTATACAACTTCACTAAATCAGAATGGTACTTGGCTACCTATCAGTTGCAAGCCGCCCTTACATCTTATGAGAAGATAGCCGCCGCGCAACAACAATCTTGGCCCGAGAGCTTAAAGGAGCGTTATTTAAATTTAACCTCGCAGCTTGCAGCTGCAACAGGAGATACTTCCTTACAAATAGCATCTCAACAACAATTAATCGCTTTAATTAAAGATAAACAACAAGCTATCGCAAATAATACGCTTATTTCTGCCAGATTAAACTTTAATTATGAACAGCAGAACCTTGAGATTTCTCGTTTAGAGCATGAATCAAATCTACAACAAAAGCTTTTAGCAGTAGCCGAAGATAAGTCTTTTTGGCAAGGCTTAACTATGATGATAACTTGCTTGTGTTTACTCTTATTCGCCGTTTATACATTCAAACAAGTTCGCCAGAAAAAGTACTTTGAAATACTCGCTTTAAAAGATGAACTAACAGGCATAGCGAATCGAAGAGCTATATTAAATTTAAAACGAAGCGTCATGCTGCAAAACAAACTCAATCAGCAAGTCAGCTCATTAATTTCTATCGATATCGATCATTTTAAAGCGGTCAATGATCAATACGGTCACGATATTGGTGATGAATTAATCATATCTATTACCAACACGATTGTGCAAACCGTCCGTTGTTCTGATCGGGTAGGTCGTGTCGGCGGCGAAGAGTTTTTAATTGTGCTTGAGAATCAATCTTTAGAGCATGCAAAAGATATTGCCGAGCGCATCAGACTTTCTGTTGCCGAAAAGGAACATACATCATTGTCTATAAGCGCAACGATAAGCTTAGGTGCTATAGAAATTGCACCAAATGAAACGTCTGAACAGGCAGCCAAAAGAGTCGACTTACACCTTTATAAGGCAAAAAGAGGAGGGCGAAATGCTGTTTATTCTTAGCTTTTAATAGGAGTTCAACAGCAATCAAAAAACCAGACTTAAATCCGACCAAAACGAATTAGCCATTCAACTTTTCTCCGTTTCTAAAATAAATAATCCGTAATATGACAATAGTCATAATTCTGTAATTTAACTGATCAATAATTGACGCTAATTTAATCAGCTAACGTAATGAAGAAGTAATGGACAGTGCCTTGGTGCAACTTTCGTTTGCACTCCCCTCTAGTGAAGATCCTTTATGTGCTGCGCTTGCGCATACTATGGAATATGAACAATTGCATTTTGCGGCTAATGAGCAAAAGCGTGTTGTATTTTGTTGTGTGCTGCCAGATGATGCCCATGAAGGTGATGTGATCTCAATCAGTGCAACACGCCCTGATGCCCGTGAGTCTGCGTATTTTACTGCACACACTTTAACGCAGCACGATCTAGAGCAGCACGTTATTATGCTTACGTTAGAGGATGTTACTCACAGTGGTGAATTTGTTTTGCAATTAATGCTACACGGTATGCATGCAACACTTAAAGACAGCGCCCAGTTTGATGTCAGCATTGCAGCGAGCACATCACCAGATCTGCTAACTGGCGATCCATCTAAAAACAATGGCTTACGCCATTACATCAGTAATATTGGCGCAAGCTTTTTAGCTTTTTTTTAGTCAGCAAAGCTAATTTTACCCATGGTAATATCGGGGATCCCTTGCTCGGTATTACCAAAGCGTTGTTGCCCACCCGACAAACATTCGTTCGCTAAAATAGCAAATAACACGGCTTCTTTTGCATCTGGATTTATCCCCAACGAATCGGTGTTATTTATCACAGAAAGCGCTGGGCAATTAGCCAAAATAGTTTTCATTAATAATGGATTATGAACCCCACCACCACTGGCGTATACAGCCACATCGGTCAAACCTTCACTGCATTGGTTAATTGCTTTAGCAATCATTCCCCCTGAAAACTGTACCAAAGTTGCCATCACATCAAAGTGCGATAAGCTCTGCGTATTCGAGCGTGCTTGCGCCGCTGCTAAATAGTCTAGATTAAACACTTCTGGCCCTGTGGTTTTTGGAAACCCTAACGCAAAAAATGCATCATCACACAGCGCAGCTAGTAAAGCTTCATTTACCGTGCCTTTTGTTGCAATAGCGGCATCTTTATCATATTGAAGTGGAGCAAAATAACGCTGTATGTAGGCATCCATAATGGTATTACCTGGGCCTATATCAGAGCTAAAAACCGCCCGCGCATCTGCAGATTTAGGTAAGTAGGTTAAGTTTGCAATGCCACCCATATTTAGCAAAATGCGGTTTTCACTGGTGCTTGTAAAATACAAGTAGTCACCATATACCGCAAGCGGTGCACCTTCGCCACCCGCTGCAATGTGCTTTTGTCTAAAATCACCTATGGTAGTAATGCCAGCAGTCACGGCTAAATGATCGCTGTCACCAATTTGTAGTGTTGCATTACCATATTCTGCACGCTTGTGTTGATTTTTAGGGCAGTGATAAATAGTTTGCCCGTGGCTGGCAATCACATCAACAAGTTCTTTTGCTATTCCCCAGCTGGCTAACGTTTTGGCGACCATTTCACCATGTAACTGGCCAATCCAAGGGTTGAGTAAGACGACTTCTTCAAGATCACATTCGCGTTTGGCGAATACTCGTTTTACACGCGTTTTATAATCATCGTCGTAATCAACGGTAGTAAACTTTAATACTTCTACATGAGTATCCATGCCCTGCCCTGATACTTCGCATAGCGCGATATCAAGGCCATCTAACGAGGTACCACTCATTAGACCAATTATTAATTTTCTTTCTTTTTTTGCGCTTAAATACAGTTTTTCAATATGTTGATGCATAAATAAATCACTTAAAATCAGCTTATTAGATGTAAATAAGCGGGTTGACGACTTGGAATAGTTTATATTTTAAAATAATAGATTTAAAGAATAATTATTGCAAAGACTTTTAAATTGCTTTAAAACTGTACCGGTGAGCTCCCCAAAAGGAGAACACACAAGCATCATAACAAAAAGTATGACTCATTAAATTAACTAAATGGTCTAGGTCATTCACCAACCTGCGTTGATTTAAATGATAAAACGCAAGGGAATCATCATGAAAGCAAATACATCAACAGGGCATCGCTCGCTATTGCTGCTATCACCTTTAGCTCTCGCTGTAAGTTCAGTAATTAGTTATGCCCACGCAGAAGAAACTACTGAAGTAAAAAAACCTGAAGTGATCACCGTAACGGGTTCACGTATTCAACGTACCGAGCTGGTTTCAAGTAGCCCAGTGGTGAGCGTTGATGAAGCACAAATTCACCTAGACCGTGCAGTGAACGTTGAAGATATTACTGCAAAACTGCCACAAGCTGCGGCGGGAGCAAACAGCACCGGTGCCACAGTCGGTGACTCATTTGGCTCATCAACCATAGATTTACGCGGCCTTGGCCAAAACCGTACGTTGGTACTTATTGACGGAACTCGCGCAGTACCATTTAGTTTTCGTAACTCGGTTGACGTGAACACCATTCCAGCCGGATTAATAAAACGTGTTGATGTATTAACCGGTGGTGCAGCAGCGGTTTACGGCGCAGATGCCGTAGCCGGCGTTGTTAACTTTGTTTTAGACGATGATTTTACTGGCGCTGAGTTCTCAACCAGTTACGAAAGTGCCGACGGCGGTAACGAAAAGCTTAACTTTGAGGCTATTTTTGGCGGTGATATCGCCGATGGCCGTGGCCATGTAACAGGCTATATTGGTTACACCGAGCGAAAAGAGCTATTAGCCGGCGAGCGTGACTATGCGCTTGAAAACTCAACGGCGATGATAAACAGCGGTGGTTATTATACTGACGTTGCATCTGGCAACAGCATAGGTATTGCTGACTCAGGAGCTGTAACAAGTGATCGTCAAACATCTGATTTCACAGCTGATCGTTATTTAACTCAACCGATGGACCGTTTTTCTGCGGGCTTATTATTTGACGTTGATGTAAGCGACAGTGCCATTGCCTATGGCCGCGCGATGTATTCTAAAGTGACCGTAAATGGTGCGGGTGCCAGTGGCCAAACACCCATTTTTGTTAACGAACAAGTGACCCTCACCCAAGACAATGCATATATTCCTGATGAACTACGCAACCAACTCACGTTTGACAGTGAAGGCAATGCCCTTGTTAATGTTGAACGTAACCTAGGTTTAGGTGTACAACACACCGAAGCGGTACGTGATTCAATGCAATTTCAACTGGGCTTAAAAGGTGATATAACAGACTACCTATACTACGACGTATATGGCCAGTATGGCAAAACGGATGAAGTAGCCACCATTTACAACAACGCATACCGTAATGATAACAGTGGTAATAGCCGCTTTGCTGCCCTTGCAAATTCAGTGGATATTTTTGATCCAAACCATGATTTCAGCGACTTTAGCGATCCGCTGCTTTATACGACTCGCGACCGTACACAAAGTGTGATCTCAGCAACACTATCAGGTGATTCTGGGTTCTTATTTGAATTACCAGCCGGTGCTATCGATTTTGCAATTGGTTATGAATACCGTAAAGAAACCGGAAAACAAACTCCAGGTGATGCATTTAGAAACGGCACCAGCTTTGCGTCTATCAGCGCATTTGATATGGATGCAAGCTTTAGCTCTGAAGAGTTCTATGCTGAAATTTTAGTGCCTATCTTAGTTGATAAACCTTTTGCAGAAGAGCTTAGCTTTGAAGGTGCCTACCGTATTTCTGATTACTCAAATACCGAAGCAGAAGACACTTACAAACTAGGTATCAACTGGGCAATAAACAGCGACATTCGTATTCGCGCCAACCGCTTAACCGCATTTAGAGCACCTAACTTAGGTGAGTTTGCCAGCCCAATCACAGCGCTATCGTTATCGTTATTCGACCAAAATAGCGACCAGTTTGTGCCACGACTAGCAGGGCGTTATAACGGCGATCCATGTTTACTTGGCACCGGTGATGCAACTCAATGTGCTGCGTTTGGTGCGCCGCCTGTTGGCACCGAGTTTGATTCAAGTACCGCAGAGTACACCTATGGTGGTAACCCGAATATTAAACCTGAGCAAGCTGAATCAGATACATTAGGCATTGTGTATACACCTAGCTATTTAGAAGGCTTTGATTTATCACTCGATTACTACAGTATTCGTGTAACTGATGCGGTAAGCCAAATTCAACCTGGTGCAGCACTGCAAAGCTGTTATGTTGATGACCCGAATCCAAACAACCCATTGTGTGGTGCGGTACTTCGCGATCCAAACACTGGCTTTATTAGCACAGCCATCGTTAATGACTTTAACTTAGCCGCTATTGAGCAAGAAGGTATCGACGTTGCAGCAAATTATGTGATTGATGCACCAGAGCAAATGGGTGGTCGTTTTAGGTTTTCGTACCAAGGTAACTTTGTTACTAAACAAACCCGTCAGAACAACAGCACTGTACCTGAAGTAGACTGTAAAGGAACTTATGGCAGCGCCTGTTCGGGTGACTTTGCGAGTATCTTGCAAGCTGACTACAAACACCGCGCAAGCATTGATTGGCAGTTAGATAACATGAATTTCCAACTTGGCTGGCGCAGAATCGGTGAAGTAGAGTATGCTGTCGACCGTTCAGAAACAATCTCAGCACAAAATTACTTAGATTTTGCTGCTGCATGGCAAGTTAATGAGGAACTTGCTGTTAACTTTGGTGTCGATAACTTATTAGACCGTGAACCACCAACACCTGAAGTAGGCGCAAACCACTTTAACACCGTAAGTGATTATAGTGTGATTGGCCGCTCAGTCGGTGTTTCACTGAGATACTCTCCAAGCTTTTAATTAATCCTACTGTTTTAGCTACACAGGATTGATCCCCTCAAGCGCACCCTGCCCGGTGCGCTTTTTTATTTTAATAAAGTAAGAATATATCCAGAATAAAAAGGGACAGCGTATAGATTGTTGGTTATGATATGAGCAACAAAGCGACAAGGAAGATGTAATGCTCAAATCAATAAAGTCAAAAATTCCATTTATTTTCCTAATTAGTATTAGCCTTTTTTGGGGCATTTATTATCAGGGAAAGCATCCTCTAAATGACTTTGGAAATGCTAACTTTGAATGGTTATATCTACTTGATTCACTGATAGTATTACCTGTGCTTTGCCTAATATTAATTAAAAGCAAGAAAGAAGCGGCTTTAAAAGCATTGATGTTGTGCTCAATCGCTATTTTAGTGGGGAGTTACATCATTCCTGAGCAAAACAAGTTTTTAATGCATTACTTAGAACAAGGTCGTTACGGGCTTTTAGCTTTGATTGTAATTTTAGAACTAAGCGCTCTTATTACTGTGTATCTGGCAATAAAATCTGCTCTAAGCCAGCAAACCGATCCAGATATAGCTGTTGAGCGGCCAATAAAAAAGCTTTTTAAACAAAGTGCTATTGCAAACTTTTTATGTTTCGAAACAAGGATGTGGGCTTTCTTATTTTACGCTAAACACATCAAACCTAACTATTTCACTGGTGAACAACATTTTAGTTACCATAAAAAAGATGGATCACAAGCTAACTTACTTGGCTTTATTTTTATTATCTTATTAGAGCTACCCATGATGCACTTCTTTATACACTTTGTGTGGTCATCTATAGCCGCAAACATTATCACTGGTTTAACTGTATTTAGTCTTTTATTCTTCATTGCAGAATACCGAGCAGTTGCAAAGCGTCCTGTTTCTATTAGTAAATAGCAGCTCGTTATTCGCTATGGGCTATATTCTGCTTACAATATTGCTTTAGAAAACATCAAATCCATTGATTTAAATACTGACTTCATAGCACGCGCTCGCACAATCAAACGTTACAACTACTCTGGCTACCCGAATATTAAAATTAAGCTCATTGAACCTATGGGTAATATCAACACTGTTTTTCTAGGATTAGATAGCCCTCATCAATTTATAGACTCAATCAACGAGGAGCGAAAATATGCCATTTAACGAGCAAGAGCGCAGAGCGCTTTTAGCACTCAAAGGTGTTGGGCCAACGGTAATAAAACGGTTTGAAGAAATTGGTATTGAATCGTTTGAGAAGTTAGCCGGGTTTGATGCAAATACCATTGCTGAGCGAGTCGCGTCGATGCTACATTCAAATTGCTGGAAGAATAGTCCGCAGGCAAAAGCGGCAATCACTGCCGCGATTGCGCGAGCAAAACAAGGCTAAAGCTCAATGACTTCTATTGCACCGCGCTTTTGCATGGTGACATACACTTTGTTTTGCGTTTCGTTGAAAGCCAAATTCGTTGGATGCTGGCCTTTTAATTGGTAGCTATTTAAGAGCTTGCCCGTAGGCGATACTTCAAGCACTTTCCCTGCGCCGTAGCGAGTAATAAACACATGCCCTTGATTATTAACACGCATGCCATCTAAGCCATGATCAGCAAACTTAACCAAAGCTTTTTTATTACTAATGTTTAAGTTCTCATCTAAGTCATATTGCCAAACAACTCGCTGTACACTCTCGTTCACATAAAGCTTGGTGTTGTCGTTATTAACCGCTACCCCATTGGTGGTTCCCATGTTTTTTTCGAGTAAATGGGTGCTGCCATCTGCATTTATACGCCACAGCTGACCCGTTTCTTCCGCCCAGTTAGGGTCACTTGCAAACAGCGCCCCGTTTTTAGTGATAGCAATGTCATTGGGTTGATTCATTTTACTATTATGGGCAAACACTTCTGCTTTATTGCTGCCAGCAGGGACTTTTAAAATATTGTGGTTAACATAGTCCGCAATAAACAAATTACCTTGTGAGTCAAACTGGAGGCCATTACCAACGCTGTCATTCGGCAACCGCACAAATAAAGATGTTTTGCCCATATTATCAACGCGGCCAATGGTTCCTTGCTGGGCATAGTTCACCGCGTATAAGGCACCGTTATACATGGTTGGCCCTTCAACGCCTTGCGTAAAAACGTTATCTTTAACAAAGTCTTGGCTATCAACTGCAAAGCTTAACGGTGAGTTTAAAAGTAATGTAATTGCCAGTGGCTTTAGTCGTTTCATCGGTGTTCCTTTACTCATCTAAACTCGTGTATACCGCTAAAATCGGGTATTCGTTTTCGCCAAAAGATAAGGTCAAAGAACGCTTTTCGCCATCATCTAACTTAATACCTTCGTCAAAACTTTGAGGATGTACACGACGCCCATCGGCAAACAGCGCCATAATATGGTCAGCCTGAAGTATTCGCGATCCCGATGCTTTGTTTTCAACCGTCACAACCGCTAAACGGCGACCACTTTCACTGCTCATTAATACACTATGGACAATGCCAAACTGGCTTTGTTTTGGATAACGCTTGGCATCATTCTCAAATGAAAAAGCACTGCCAGAGAGCATGACCGGATCCACCGATAGTACATCAGTATTGGCTTGTAGAGAGGTTGCAAAAACCGCTGCACATAATAGTAAAATACGCTTCATATCAATCCTTTTGATAAGCTTAAACTAGATTCAGCATACACCGTTCCTATAACCAGTTCAAAACCGTGAATAACCCTATAATGAGCGTGTTACTCAGCAATTACAATTTTAGTATTGATTTTTAATGTTATGCCCGCAAAACGTTAAAGGCGTATCTTAATTTACTGCTGGCAAAAGGAGCTTAGTATGTCTGATATTCAAAATCGTCAATATATTCTTAAATCGCGTCCAAATGGCGTAGCGAATGATAACAATGTTGTATTAAAAACAAACTCAGTACCTGCGCCAAAAGATGGTGAGGTATTACTTAGAACAATTTATCTATCACTTGATCCCTACATGCGAGGACGAATGAGCGATGCTGAATCATACGCTGATCCTGTAAAGATTGGTGATGTGATGGTAGGCGCAACCGTATGCCAAGTTGAGCAGTCGAACCACCCTGATTATCAAAAGGGCGAATGGGTATTGGCATACACAGGCTGGCAAGAATACGCAATAAGCGACACTGAAGGCTTAATGAAACTGGGGAAAAATCCTGAAAATCCTTCGTATGCACTTGGTATTATGGGTATGCCTGGTTTTACCGCTTACATGGGGCTTTTAGATATTGGTGAGCCAAAACAGGGCGAAACAGTAGTGGTTGCTGCAGCTACAGGGCCTGTCGGTGCAACTGTAGGGCAAATAGCTAAATTAAAAGGCTGTAAGGTCGTTGGCGTAGCTGGCGGTAAAGAAAAATGTCAACATGCTGTTAAAAACCTAGGCTTTGATGCTTGTATTGATCACAAAGCAAATGATTTTGCAGAGCAGTTAAGCGCAGCGTGTAATAATGGTATTGATGTTTATTACGAAAATGTCGGTGGCCATGTATTTGATGCCGTGTTACCCCTGTTGAATACAAAAGCACGGGTGCCATTGTGTGGGCTAGTGTCGCAATATAATGCGACCGAATTACCCCCAGGTCCAGACCGTTTATCGATGCTTATGGGTCAAATCCTTACCAAACGAATTAAAATGCAAGGCTTTATAATTTTTGATGATTACGCTCACCGTTATGATGAATTCGCAAAAGACATGCAAGCGTGGCTAAGCGAGGGAAAAGTCAAATATAAAGAACACCTTGAAGCTGATTTTGAAAATACCCTAAACGCCTTTAATGCAATGTTAAATGGTGAAAACTTCGGTAAAACGGTCGTGCAAGTTCAGCAACCAATTTAAAATTTTTAGGCGCAGTAAACAGTGTTGCGTCACTATTCAGGATAACAAATGATTAAATTACACCATTTAAATAAATCACGCTCTAAACGAATTATTTGGTTACTCGAAGAGCTAGACGTAGATTACGACATTGTTGCTTATCAACGCAATAAAGAAACATTTTTAGCACCCGATGAATTAAAACAAATTCATCCTCTGGGCAAAGCGCCCGTTCTTGAAGATAACGGCAAAGTAATTACTGAGTCTGGCGCAATTACTGACTACTTAATTAGTAATTACGGCAAAAGCAAGTATATGCCTAGCCAGCAAAGCGACAGCTATGTTGACTATCAGCAATGGCTTCATTTTGCAGAAAGCTCAGCAATGGTCCCTTTTTTATTAAAATTATTTATTACAAAAGATGGCTGTAAAACCAACTTTATTGGTGATTATGCTGACCATGAAATTGGCAAGATACTGAGTTATGTAAACCAGCAATTAAAAGGTAAGCAGTACTTAGTAAATGAGGAATTGACCGGTGCTGATTTCATGATGTCTTTTGTTGTAGAAAAAGCTGATGAGGCAGGTCTGCTTGCGCACTTCCCTGAAATTAAACGTTATTTAGAGCAGCTAAAAACTCACGAAAGTTATCACACAGCAAACGAGTTAGAAGCGAAATACGACTGACCTGATGTGCAGTGACAGTGTGTACACTGTCACTGTTTCCCTGTTCAATAAAATAAAGCTCCAAAGCTACTAATCAAGCCACAGACACTCGATTGCGGCCTGACTTTTTAGCTTGATACATGGCTTGGTCGGCCCTCTCGATTGCCGTTTCGATATCATCATCAGCATTTATTAGCGCAACGCCAAATGAGCCTGTTACATTAATGTGTTGATCATTACCGATTTCGATTTTTAAACCCGAAACCCCAGCTCTTAATCGCTCAGAAAATGATTTGGCACCTTCTAGCTCTGTTTGGGGTAAGCAGACTAAAAATTCTTCGCCGCCATAGCGATATAGTTGATCGTACTCTCTTAGATGAGATTTAATGCATTTAACCAGGGCGATTAATACCTTATCACCCGCAGCATGACCAAACTCATCGTTCACTTGCTTAAAGTGATCAAGGTCGATCATTACCAGCGCGCAGCTCAGCGATTTACGCTTGCACAGCTCATGCTCTTTTTGCAGGTTTTCTACTAAGTTTGTTCGGTTCAATGCCCCCGTCAAAGGATCTCTTGTGTGAAGCAGCTCAGAGAATTCATCGATAAGAGTTTCAAAAAATTCATGCAAGCTATCTAAATCAGCATGAAACTGGTCCAATAAATTAGCCGGAATAACAGACTTAGACTCTTTTAACGATAACAGGACATTGGCACCTTGATGCATCTTTTGATGCGCACAAGCGATTTCAGAAAAGTAAGGGTGAAGATTTATGGTCTGCTCGGGTAGCTTATTAAACCATTGCCCAAAACGACAAAGGTTATGAGCATTATCTGCTAAGTCTTGTTCATCTGCAGGTATGTCTGCAATTAAGCACCTTAATAAATTTCTATACCATGACTGGTGCCACTTAATGGCTTGCTCGATTTCTGCAATAACCTCTTCAAGCTGTGTATTCGACAGTGAACTAATGCCGTGTCCGGTATTTTGATGAATAGCCAATGAAAAGACTTCCGCTTTATTATTTTATTTCCTAAAACAGTACCTAAGGTCTGTTACAAACACAACTTAAAGCGTTGTTAAGCGATAGTTTATTCAACTAAGCGGTAACCTACGGCGGGCTCGGTTAAGATATGTTTAGGACTCGCCGCATTTTGTTCAAGCTTTTGTCTTAACTGACCAATATGTACACGCACATATTCAGGGCGATTAATATACTGCTCGCCCCACACCTCAGATAATATGGCGTTATGCGTTAACACCTTATCTTTTTGCTGAAATAACAACAGCAAAATAGCGTACTCTTTTTTAGTTAGTTTGACTTCTTCAGCACCTTTACGCACCACATGTTTATGCGGGTCTATGTGAATATCGCCACATTGCAACGTTAGGCTTGGTGTTGTTTGTGTGCGAAGTAGCACCCGAATACGTGCTAGTAATTCGTTTGCGCTGAATGGTTTAGTTAGGTAATCGTTAGCGCCGTTATCAAGGGCGGTGACTTTTTCTGTTTCGCCGTCGCGCGCAGAAAGTACCAGAACAGGGAGTAAACTCCACTGCCTAAACTCCACCAGCCAATCTTGCCCATCCATATCGAGCAAACCTAAATCAAGCAGCACTAAATCAAACTGCTGCTGGCTTAAAAGTGCAAACGCATCAAGCCCTTTCGCGCACACACTGACTTCATGGTTACTTGCTTTGAGCAGTGTTTTTAAAAAACTTTGCAGAGGCGGTGAGTCCTCTAAAACCAAAATATTAGCCACGGCTGTTACTCCAAATTAATATAGCTGTTGCCTGCTTTGTCTGCTCATTGAGGGTTAATTCAAAGCGCCCCTGATGACATTTAGCAACCACATCGCAAATAACACTCCCTAGGCCAACGCCTTCATCTTGACTCGTCTCATGCTTATTCGCAAAAGGATTGGTTAACACAATTTGGTATTCATCCAGTGTTTCAATAAATTGCATGTTCGCCGAACCATCTCCATAACGAGCTGCGTTCTCGAGCATATTAGCCAAGGCAATTTCTAGTAAGGTTTCATCGCCAAAACAGATGCTTTGTTGCTGAGCTTCGATATGCAGTTTAAAGTTTTGTAGTTGTTGCTGACGACGAGATTTTGCCTCGCTAATTAAGGTCAAAATGGGTAGTTTTTGCCATTTAATATTCTCAGCTAACTTATTCACTTTACTGAGCTCCATGACCTTATCAAAGTGCTGGTTAAGAATTTTACTTTGCTCATAAATATTAGCAGCTTGCTCTTTGATAACCTCAGAGCTTAGTTGAATATCATCATCAGCCAACATGCTTGATGCGCCCATAATAGTCGCTAATGGTGTTCGTAAGTCATGGGATAAACTGCGCAACAAGGTGTTTTTTGACCTTTCTAACTCCGCCTGTACTTTAATCGCCGCTGATTGCTCGCGTAGTAAGGTTTTTTCTTGAACCTGATACAGTAAAGAGCACGCTGTATTCGCCAAAGCAAGTTGCTCGGCATTAAGCGCTTTAGCAAACGCGATGCCGCCAAATTCAGCTTGTTGTTCATTTAAATAAATAAACTGCTTAGAGGCTGCTAGCTGCCAATCACACGCAACCTTTAAATGCGCGGCCATGGTTGTTAAAAACAGCTGCTTTTGCTCCTCAAGGCTATCGAGATCATTAAGCTTTTTTGCTAACTCATACAATAAGCGACTATTACTAGCATGGGCTTGCACATCGCGAACCTTGGTATTGAGCTCCCCGGCTAAGTGGCTTATCACTAAACCCACAATCAACATCACCAAAAAAGTGACCACATATTCAATATTTTCGATATGAAAAGTAAAGTAAGGCACCACATAAAACCAGTCCGTGCAGGCAACACTTACTAAGGTGGTAAGCGCTGCAACACGACGATTACTGCGCACCGCAACCCATGTCACCCACAGCAGCTGTAGCATCACAATATCGGTGGTTGTAAACAGTTCTCGAAATGGAAATATCGCGAGCACTACCACAAGTGGCATCAACACACTTAAAAATGCGGCTTTTAAATACTGTATTTTGAATACTGACTGCATCATCTTTTCACTTATCGTTTGTCCCTATTAGATTAAAGGGTTTTCAATTTTGTCACTATAAAGTTTTTATAAAGTTTTTATAAAGTTTTTTTATCTCAGCATAAAATCTTTATAAAGCTTTCAAGCTCTCTAAAGACTTCTACCCCTATTTCAATAGCATGCTGATTTAAGAGCCGTTCATTAAATCAGTAGACATATGATCAATTGGAAAATCACATTTCGATTACTCGCTTTCCCTATTTTGTGGATGAGTATCGTGCAATTGCTATTTGCAGTTTTATCTGCATTTTTATTTAAAGATAATGTATCAGTGTCATTCCTATTGCCTGCGTCAATAATGCTTTTTACAGCAAGTGTCTTACTGTTAAAAACCCAGCATGTTGATTCATCACTGGCCAACTTTAGGGATGCACTAATTTACGCAACAGCCACGTGGGTGATTGCAGGCTTTCTAGGTTCAATTCCAATCATTTTAGTCACCAAAGTGAGCTTTACAGATGGCATGTTTGAAGCAATAAGCGCATTAACCACCACCGGAGCCACAATACTGTCGGGCTTAGATTATTTGCCTCGTACGTTTTTGTTATACCGCCAGTTCTTGCAATGGATGGGAGGGCTCGGTATTGTGATTTTCGTGGTGGCTATTTTACCCATGCTAAATATAGGTGGCATGAAGCTCTTAAAGGCCGAAACACCTGGGCCAATTAAAGATGAAAAGCTATCGCCTCGTATTGCAAACACGGCACATTACCTTTGGAGTGTATACTTAAGCATAACCGTGTTGTGTACTGTCTCTTACTATTTTGCCGGCATGACTTTTTACGATGCACTGGCTCATGCACTGACAACCGTTTCAACGGGAGGATTCTCGACCCACGATGCTAGTATGTGGTTTTACAAAAGTCATTTAATTTTATGGATTGCCAACTTATTTATGATTGCAGGTGCTATTAATTTTGCACTGCACTTTAGAGTCGTCCACAAACGAGCGCTCGGTAGTTACTATGCTGATGAAGAAACGCGTTATTTTATATACATCATAACAACCCTTTCAGTATTGTCGGGCGTTATTTTATACATGCACGATACCTACTCCTCTATTTTTGAGTCATTGAGTTTTTCAACTTTTCATATAGTGTCGTTTATAACCAGTACCGGATTTGGTGCAGCAAGCTTTACTGAATGGCCCGAAGCTGTCGGATTTTTACTTATTATCACTGGCTATTTAGGGGGATGCGCAGGCTCAACGGCTGGTGGAAATAAAATCATCAGAAATATTCTAGTGGTTAAAATGCTCAACAATAACTTTAAACAGCTTCTTCATCCCCGCGCTATATTCACCATTAAATATCAAGGCAGCCCTGTAAAAGATGATGTACTTCATGCTGTTATGGCATTTATGACTTTTGCTGCAGGTTCAAGCATGCTGTTTACATTATTACTAATGTTTACTGGGCTGGATTTTTGGAGTGCGTTTTCAGCAGTCGCTGCATGCCTAAATGTGCTCGGACCGGGGTTTGGTGAAGTAGGCGCTAACTTTGCACCAGTTTCAGACGCAGCAACTTGGACATTAACCAGCGCAATGCTTGTCGGTCGCTTGGAATATTTTACTGTTTTTGCTCTTTTTACGCGTACTTTTTGGAAGCAATAATAATAAGACCCTAAATACTCTGCCCTAAAAATTAATAAGCGGTAAGTTACAGTAGTCTCTGCTGCGCAAAGAAAGGATTCAATTACACCTACAAATACACTGACAGAGTTATTCAAGGCAGTTTAGTCAAAAATGTTTACCGAAGCTACAGAGCTTGAGTTTAAAATGTAAAGCCTTACTACAACTACTGTAGTAAGGCTTTAATGTCACTGTATCGTTGTTGCTCGCAAAGGCCAAAACCTGAAAGCTGCCTGACTTTATTGCGAGTAAATAAAGGCACGCTCATGCCCGCTAAAAAGCGGCACTGAGTATCGATGCTGACATCACTAATCCCTTTAGCAGCTAAGTGCTGTTTAAGCTCAGCAACTTTGCTGGCAATCACATTTTGCTCAGGCATTTGATGCACTAATGAGTAACTAAGTTTTACCTGCTGGCCTCTACACACTGAACAATGGCCACATTGCTGGGGTGCATTTTGGTCATCAAAATAGCGGGCTAAGTTATAACTTAAGCAGCTATCTAGCTCAAAAAAGCGAACTAAAGTGGCAATACGTTTAATTTCAGCCTGCTCTTTTTCGATAAAATATTGGTGCAGTTGCTGTGCTAAATCAGCGTGATTTATTACCGAGTTATTCACCTCATACACTTGCGTAATACGTTTGGTTTCAAGGGCTATGAGGCCCTTTTCAGCCAAATAATCGAGCGCTGCAACTACGCGCTTTCTATCTACTTGAGTAGCACTGGTTAATGCATCAAAATTAAGTGTGCCCCAAATTTTCTTAAACTCAGTGTGTTTGAATACCTGTTGTAAAAATGCTTGTCGATCAGCATCAAACTGGCTAAGAAGCTCATTTTGAACCGTTAAAAACTTATATTTAAAATCGGCATAATAGGCATATAAAGGCGTAATAGCCCCTTGCATCTCTAACTGCACCAGTAAGGTTTTTAACGCTAAAGCACGAATATTACTTTCGCTCGATAAGCTGTACTCTTGCATTTCCCACTGGTTGTTCGTTTGCTCGTTGCGAATGTTATTAATGACATAGTCAATCCCACTTTGCTCGGGAGTGTCGGCATAAACGAAGTTCTCAACGGTATTTAAGCCATCAAGGTTTGCTAGAGTAAAACAGTTTGACGGCGCACCATCTCGCCCTGCACGGCCAATCTCTTGGCTATAGTTTTCAATCGATTTTGGCAAATCATAGTGGATCACAAAACGAATATCAGACTTATCAACGCCCATCCCAAAAGCAATGGTTGCCACGACAATATTGATTTTACCCGCCATAAAATCGTCTTGAATTTGCCAGCGTTTATCATCCTCAAGGCCTGCATGATAAGCCACCGCATTAAAGCCCGCTCTTGCCAAGCCTTCTGCTACTTGCTCAGCGGTATGTTGTAAGGTGACATAAACAATCCCAGCACCTTGTTGGCTGGCTATAATACTGGCTAATTGCTGAGGTTTTTCTTGGCTTGCAACACTGAGCACTGATAAGTCGAGGTTGCTTCGGTAAAAGCCAGTTTGCACCACACATTCTGGGGCAATAGCAAAACGCTCACACATATCGCGCTTTACTTTTTTAGTCGCTGTAGCAGTGAGAAGTAATACCAGTGGAATATTAAGCTCTTCACGATAGCGCGGCAGTTTTAGGTAATCAGGCCTAAAATTGTGACCCCATTCAGATATACAGTGCGCTTCATCAACCACCAGCATCGAAATAGGCACTTGTTTAATAAATTCACGAAAGCGCTCATTTTTAAAACGCTCAACTGAGACCATTAAAATTTTCACCTTTCCTGCTCGTACATCACTCATTACCGTATGACTTTGCTCACTGGTTTGACTTGAATCAAGGCTTGCCGCGTAAATACCTTTGCTATTTAAAAAGCTGATCTGGTCTTTCATCAGCGCCAATAATGGCGAAACCACTAAGGTCAAATTAGGTAGGTGCATTGCAGTTAATTGATAGCACAAGGATTTACCCGAGCCAGTTGGAAAAATTGCCAACGACGATTGCTGATTTAATAACTGCTCAATGGTTTGTTGCTGACCTTGGCGAAACTCATTAAAGCCAAAGTATTGATTCAACGAAGTGTGTAGTGGTGTAGTCATCCTGATCCCTCACTGTCATTTCCCTTTTCAGGTAATGATAGGTCTCTTACTGCGAATTAGCCATGTTAACCTGTTTAACTCAATCTCCCAAGGCCGTTGATATAACTAAGCGCACTATATTGTTCTTATCGGGTACTGACAAAACCAGTAAAAAGGCGCACAATGGACGCGTTGCCATGGGGTATTGATGGATGGACTTACAATACCTAAGCGCTTTTTCTCAGGAGTGTTTAGGTATTATACTTTTGAGGGCAACGTAATGATTAACCAACCTCCTAAAATCGTGATAGTCGGTGGTGGCGCTGGTGGCTTAGAACTAGCAACACAATTAGGACACAAACTCGGGAAAAAACGCCAAGCAGAGATACTTTTAATCGATAAAAACCGCAGCCATATTTGGAAGCCGTTACTTCATGAAGTAGCGACGGGGTCGATTGATGCCGATTTAGACGGCGTTGTATACTCAGCTCATGCAGCAAAACACCATTATAATTTTCAACTCGGCAGCTTTTGCCACTTAGATCAAACCAACAAAACCATCACTTTAAGTGAGTTAAAAGACGAGCTTGGCCACCGTATTTTACCTGAGCGCCAAGTGAGCTATGACTACCTTGTACTTGCCATTGGCAGTGTTAGTAACGACTTTAATACCCCAGGTGTTAACAAGCACTGTTTTTACCTTGATTCAAACCAGCAAGCTGAGCGCTTTCAGCATGCTCTACTCGATAACTTCACCCGCTTACATCAAGATGATGACCCACAGCACTCCTTAACCATTGCCATAGTGGGGGGTGGTGCAACTGGGGTCGAGCTGTCAGCAGAGCTTTATCATGTATCAGACATGCTAAAAATGTATGGCCTGAATAAAATGACCGCTAAACGCTTACATATTGATTTAATTGAAGCAGGGCCGCGAATTTTACCCGCGTTACCAGAGCGCATTGCAAACTCAGCTAAGCGTGAACTGGTTAAATTAGGGGTAACAGTGCGCGAAGGAACGCAAGTAAAAGAGGCCACAGAAAACAGCTTTATCACCAAAAACGATGAACATATCAAAGCCGACATTATGGTTTGGGCTGCGGGTGTAAAAGCACCTGATTTCATTAAAGACATTGGTATCTTTGAACTTACCCGCAATAACCAAATTAAGGTGAACCAATATCTGCAAAGTAGCGTTAACGACGACATTTTTGTGATTGGTGATTGCTGTGCATTTACTCAAGAAGATGGCACACAAGTGCCACCCAGAGCGCAATCGGCCCATCAAATGGCGCAATGTGTTGAAAAAAACCTTATAGCTACACTCAAAGACCAGCCACTCAGTGCCTTTACTTACAGTGATCATGGCTCTTTAGTTAACTTGTCACGCTACAGCACGGTAGGCAGTTTAATGGGCAACCTAACCAGCAATAGCTTTTTTATAGAGGGTAAAATAGCGCGATTTATGTATATTTCGCTCTATCGTATGCATCAACGTGCCATTCATGGCAGTGCAAAAACCTTTGCACTGTGGATCAGCGAAAAAGTACTACGCGTTGTTAGGCCAAAAATGAAACTGCATTAAGCTACGGCATAAAGCCGACAAATTAGTTGTTTGTCGGCTACTTGTGCACTTCGTCCCCAAGTCATTGACATTAAACTATAAAGACATACACTTCAGGCAAGATAAATCCATGGATTGAATATGAAAAAAGGTATTTCGCTAACCGTTTTTGCAGGGTTTTGTGCCTTTGGTACCTACCTGATATTAGATAACCCCACTCCCATTGAAGCGATAAGCAATGAAGTCTCAACATCTACTGCTACTGTCGCTGAACAAAATAACGCTACGAGTTTATTTGAACCATTAAGCCAGCCAAATAGTAAAGCATTGGAGCTGGCTAAACTCAAGCTAGCCAAACGCCAGTGTAAGCAACAAAGTTTAAAAGCCACTCAAGTTGCAGCTGATCACAGTCAAATAGAGGCAGCGATTAAACAAGCATTAAAAGACGGCGACTCTCTTGAAGATATTTTAAGTTATTCGGAACTTGTGAAAATATCTTACCGTTCATTTAATAACTTAGTTATTAACGCCATCAAAGAGAATGCAGAACAGCAATTTCAATATGCCTCATCAGTTAACATATTAAAAAGCTGGCAAGGGCTTGAGGTCATTGATTATTTTGATGCAGATACAATCAATCAACTAACGGCAATTAATGGACCCCTTAACCAAAATACAGGTTCAATGATGTTTAATGTTCCATTACCTGAGCAAGTAAACAAAACAGCATTGTACAAACTATTAGATAACAACGATGATTTTAATACCTATTTAAAAACACCATTTAAAATCGGTCCATCACGGCTCATTTCACCCTCTATTTTGTTTCTTGCTAATGCTAATACGCTTAGTTTGACTGAGTTTGAAAACGCAATATCCAGCAAAGAGTTTACTGTTAACGATATCGCTGTGGCTTTAAAAAGCAACTTACCTAATGATTATTTAACAGCACTGATCTCTCAAACAGCACAGCTAAACGGCTCGCCTACAGCAATGAGTGATGACTTTATGGATGAACAACTGTATTTAAACCTTGCTGATGTGGCTGTGAGTGAATTTAACGTACCAATTTTAAAGTTGTTAAGTGAACGAGGTATTGAGCCCACTAATCAGCCAAATGTATTTACAGCGATGGATATAGCCATTGTAAACCTTAAGGGCAGCTCAAATAGCGAAGTACAGCCACTAGAGAGCAAACACTTAGAAACACTAAGTTATCTAAAAAATAAAGGTTATCGAGCTCACGGCGAGCTTGTGCGCGACACACCGAACGATAGGCTACTGATGCTTAAATCTTCATTCTTACCGAGTAGCCTTTTATTTGTTGGCGACCAAGTTGCTAATGATGCTTTTTCTCAGTTCAAAGATTTAAAGCTAATCCCAAATAACCAAGCATTTAAACGTAAAGAAAAAGATAACTCTGTAATATCAAAAGCTCTCAGTGCCTATGAGAGACAAAAACAGCAAGCCAAAAAAATAACTCCTGAGTGTGAAACGATAGATCAGCGGATCAATTCACTAGAAGCGATAAAAACACGCTCTCAAGCACTCGAAGAATTAGAAACGCTCGAAGCTCAACAAGGCTTACTAACTCCCAATACGCTTCAAGAAATCGACCCAGTGCAGGTTCATAATTGGCAATTCTTGCACTTAAATGATTATAAATATCAAACCTCAACGCAGTATCAAGCCTTTAAAGAAGCAATTGTCGAAAAAGACCTTAATACTGTTGCAACGATTACCCAAACAGCAAAACTCAGTACCCACCAGACAAATATGTTGCTTGCAGCAACAATAGAAAACCCTCAACAACTGACGTCTATTTGGCAAAACAGAGTCGACCCAACCGCACCTGAAAATCTTTATGTATTTACTAAGTTAGCGTTAGAACAATGGCAAACATTAGCTGACAACGGCTTTGATTTTTCATTAAAAGACATGCAAAACAACGATATGTACTTTTATGCAAGCATGCATTCAAATGCAGCAGTTGAGTTTTTAATGAGCCTTGCAGTTACGCATGATTTTTCTAAGCCTGGGCTTGATATTCTCGACCAAGCACTGGAGCAAAGCTATAACACACAAACCCTCGCAGACTATATGCCAAGCGCATTAAAACTTGTTGAGCAATATGAGCCTAACCACTTTCGTCGTGCCCAGCGTCTAAAAGTTTTTGTCCCTAATGTTTATGAAGAGCTTATTAAACTTGAGCCAAAACTTGCACCCAAAGATGGCACTGTAATGAATAATTATCAGTACAGCGCTTATTAAGCTCCTTAGCTATTTGAGCCGTAAATTAACCTATCTGTTTACGGCTCAGCCGCGTATAATGCCCACTTTTTGTGGGGCGCAAAAATTGAATATTATTACCCTAAGCGTTTTATCGCTTGCTATGTCGACTGATGCTTTTGCAGCTTCAATCACCAAAGGCAGTACGCTTAAAAATCCTCGCGTTCTGAGTGCAATCAAGCTTGGTTTATTGTTTGGCTGTATCGAAGCTATCGCACCGATTGTTGGCTGGCTAATTGGCAGTGCCGGTGCAGATTACGTTGAAGCGTTTGATCACTGGATTGCCTTTGTGTTGTTAGTGGGTTTAGGCATCCATATGTTGCTTGAGAGTCGTAAAGAAGATGACGACGATGAAGAAGAAGTTACACCTAACACTAAGCGCTCTTTCATTGCCACATTACTAACCGCTATTGGCACCAGTATAGATGCGATGACAGTCGGTATTAGCCTAGCTTTCATGAAAGTAAATATTTACTTAGCAGCCGCCATGATAGGCCTAGCAACCACAATTATGGTTACCATCGGCGCGCTACTTGGTAACGTAATGAGTGGCTGGGTTGGCAAAAAAGCCGAAGCAATCGGCGGTGTTGCACTTATCTTTATTGGTTGTGGAATCCTGTACAGCCACACCATGGCTTAACCTAATAGCTTATCAAACTCTTCTTTGGGCATGGGCTTATGAAAATAGTACCCTTGCCCAAGTTCGCAGCCTAAATCGATTAAACTATTCAAATGCTGTTTTTCTTCAATACCTTCAGCCACAATTTGCAAATTCAAGGTATGCGCTAAACTGGTGATGGTTCTAACAATGTCCATACTTTGCGTATCAGTGAGCATATCTCTCACAAAAGATTGATCTATTTTGAGTACATCAACGGGGAAGAGTTTTAAATAAGACAAACTTGAATAGCCCGTACCAAAGTCATCTATAGCAATAGTTAACCCCAAATCAGAGAGTTTATTAAGCATGATTTTTATTTCTTCAAAATCATGCATCAACGCGCTTTCGGTTACTTCAAGCTCTAACAGTTCACTGGCAAGCCCCGCTTGTTCAATCGTATCAGCAACGAGATTACAAAAATTACCATCGGTAAATTGTTTTGCTGCAATGTTCACGGCAACCTTTATGTTATGCCCTTTGTCGGCCCACTCTTTAGCCGCTTTACAGCTTTGCTTAATCACTGACTGACCCAAAGCATGAATGAGACCTGTTTCTTCTGCAAGGGGTATAAAATCCAGTGGTGAAATAAGTTTATTGTCGTTATCTCGAAGCCGTACTAAGGCTTCGACACCAATGATTTTCCGGGTTGCGAGAGCTAGTTTCGGCTGATAAAACACCTCAATCTTATCTTGCTCAATAGCATGTCTTAAGAGCTTTTCAACGCTTTGCCGCTGCTTAAATTGATACTCTAAGTCATCGGAGTAATAGCAAAAACGGTTACGCCCCTGCTCTTTCGCGCGGTACATGGCTGCATCTGCATGAGTCATCATTTCTTCTGCTTGAGTAGAGTCAGCAGGGTTAACACTCACCCCCACACTGACCGATAAAATATACTCTTGGCTATCAATACGAAACGGCTCATTCATGGTGTTAATAATGTCGCTGGCAATGGCATCTATCGCGGAGGTGCTCTGCACGTCAGGTAATAAAATCACAAATTCATCACCGCCAATTCTAGCTAACGTGGTGTTTAAATCGATGAGAGACTCAAGGCGCTTAGCCACATGTTTAATAATTAAATCGCCTTGATGATGACCTAGGGTATCGTTTAAGTACTTAAAGTGGTCAATATCAATCAGCATTAAAGCCACTTTTTTCTTCATACTACGAGCAACTTTACATGCATGGGTGACTCTATCATGTAACAACACCCGATTAGGCAAATCGGTTAGTAAATCATGATTTGCTAAATGACTCATTTTCACGGCCATCGCGATTGATTCACTGACATCATGAAACACGATAATACCGCCGATGATGTTACCTTCAATATCTCGTATTGGCGCAGCTGAATCTTCGACCCTATAAACTCGCCCATCAAGCCCGGTTAATTGACTGTTTAACGCCATAGCAACAATGCGCTGCTCTTTTAAAGCAACAGATATAGGATTGACGAGTGTTTTGTTCGATGTTGCATCAACGAGCTTCATTACCTCTTCAATATGGCGCCCTTTTGCCTCTTCAACGAGCCAACCTGTTAATCGCTCAGCAATGGGGTTCATAAAGTTAATAATTGCGTTGTTGTCCGTGGCTATTACGGCATCACCAATAGAATTAAGCATAACCCGTAAACGTTCAGACTCATTCGATAGCAGTTTTTTTGTATGGGTAATTGAGGTGATGTCCGAAAGAGTAAGAATAACACCTACAACTTCTCGCTCTTTTATTCTTAAACTTATTTGCGCTCTAACATATTCAATCTTATTGCGAGGGCTAGGCAACTGAATATTTAAAACTTCTTGCTCTATTCCCTCAGTCAAGCAGCGATGAAAAGCCTCATACAATTCATCAGGTAATACATCTTTGGCGAAACAACCTAACATTTGCTCGCTGCTTTTTGAAAACCAATGGCTGGTTTCATCATTGCTGAAAAGGTTTTCCCCGGTATTTGACCAGTAAGATATATACACAGGTACTTGAGCAACGAGTGTCGAAATATCATTTCTTGCAGCTAATATCTGTGCTTCTTGGTGTTTAAGCTTTAACTGGTTTTGTACTCTGAGCCGGCAGATATTCAAATCAACGGGCTTATGAATAAGATCAATCCCGCCGCTTGCAAAACTTTGATACTCAAAAATTTGTTCATTGTGAGAAGTAACAAAAATCACATGGCTCTGTGCTGTTTTTGGGTTGTTTTTAAGCTTTTTACATACCTCAAAGCCATTCATACCAGGCATTTCGATATCTAGTAAAATAACATCAGGCTGAAAGAAAGTTGCTTTTTCAATTGCTTGAGCACCATTATCGCAACAAACTATCTCACCAAGGTCGCTAAGCGACTCTGCCATAATCATCAAACTAGTAGGCTCATCATCCACTACAAGCACTTTGTTGTGTGAATTTTCATGATGAGAAAAAAGCATATCCATCGCCTCTGCAAGTAGTACATAAAAAAACTCTAGTCCTATCTCACCAGACGCGCCAATATAAAAAATAACTTTTTAATTCTTAAGTTGTAGAAAATCCCAAAATCCAGTCTATGCTTTATTCATCGCTTGGAGGGAATAGTTTGCAACCGGTAGCTAGTCGCACAGATTTAAAGCTTAAAGATTCTGTTATTTTAATTGTTGATGATGAACCAATTAATACAACCGTAATAGAAAGTTTGCTCTCACCCTTCTATAAAACCCACACAACAGATTGCGGTGAAAACGTACTGCACCTGTGCGAGACCGTTAAGCCTGATTTAATACTGCTTGACGTGATGCTTGGCACCATGAGCGGCCTTGATGTTTGCAAGCAATTAAAAAAACACTCCCAATACAAAGATATTCCGGTGATATTTATTACCGCCATTATGAATCAAGATGACCAAAATCGCTGTTGGCAAGCAGGTGCTGTCGATTTTGTATCAAAACCGGTTTATGGCGTCACATTACTTAATCGCGTAAAAGCGCATTTGACCTTAAAAAAACAAGCTGATTTGCTCAAAAACCTTTGTGAACACGACAGCCTCACTGGTTTAAACAACCGACGATTTTTACAAAACACCCTTGATCAAAACATTCGTTTAGCCATAAGAAACGATAAAGCCCTTTCGGTTTTAATGCTCGATATTGATTACTTTAAACAATACAACGACTCTCTTGGTCATCAACAAGGTGACGAGTGTTTAAAACGTGTTGCTAATGAAATCAAAAAAAGTGTTAACCGCCCAACTGATACCACTATTCGCTATGGGGGTGAAGAATTTTTATGTGTATTGCCAGACACCGATATTCAAGGGGCACAATTTATTGCCCATAAGCTATTGGCAAACATTCGTGAACTAGATATTGAACACCCACATGCAACCTCTGGAGTACTCTCTATTAGTATTGGTAGCGCAACATTTTCTGGGCATGGAGCCATCGACACTGGCGAACTAATTCGCTGTGCCGATAAAGCGCTCTATCAAGCCAAGCACCAAGGGAGAAACCGCTGTGTTTGCATACTTGCTGAACCCAGTTTTAGCTTTTGAGCTAAATCAAACCTTACTACCAACTCACGTTTTCGGTATGGAGGGCTAAACCATGGATTACGAAGTATTACACCAGAAAAAAGCGACAACCTCTGAAGGACGCTTTTTAATACCATTAGCGATTGCTTTTATAGCCGCAATTATGTGCTCAGCAATTTTCTTTTTCGAACTACAACTTCATAAAAATATTAAAAACAGCGTTGCAGAAAGACTGAGAGAATCAAGCGCTACCGTAGATGTGCAAGTCCATGAAAAAATAAATAAATATAAAAACGATTTACAGTTTTTATATTCCACTCCACCTATAGCAGGACTTGCCAGAGCTGCAGCAAATGGTGGTAACGACCCTCTTGATAACACTACCTCAGAGCAATGGAAAAAACGTTTAGAAACGATATTCGTTGCATTTTTACAATCAAATTCTGAATTCGAGCAATTACGTATCATCAGTACACAACGAGCAGGACAAGAACTGATCAGGGTAGACAGAGCTGCCGGTGGCATAGTTGTAAAAGCAGATAATCAGTTACAGGATAAAAGTACCCGTGACTATTACCAGCAAAGTTCGCAATTACCGCAGGGTGATATGTATTTATCAGCAATAACACTTAACCGGGAATATGGAAAGCTCGATTATCCTTATAAACCTATGCTACGTATTGCCTTACCCATCTTTGATGAAAATATGCAGCGCTATGGGCTGATTATTGCAAACATTAATACATCTCAGTTATTTGCATCTCTTAATGCGATGGTACAAGCACCAAACTCATTGATCCTAACAGACAGCGAAGGCTACTTTTTAGTTCACCCTAATGAAGACTTTCGCTTTAGCCGTGACTTAGCACCAAATAAACGCTGGGACTCAGTGTATAAGTCTGAACCTGCCTATTTAGAAAATATACTCAGTATTAGCTCTAACTTTGCTGGTAAACAACAATACGAAGCGTTAACTAAGCGCATTCCATTTACTGGAGATTTAGAAACGGGGTTTATAGATGCCCACATTATGCTACCTCACTCTGAAATTAATGCGATGGAACGCGAGCAAAGGATCAGCACTTATGCATTTTTGTTCGGCGTATCTGCTTTTTTGGTGTTTGTACTTGGATTTTTGCATCGAAATTTAAAGCGTAACCGCGAACTTGCCGAGGCAAGAGCGGTATCTTCAGCCATTATTAGCGGCTCAAAAGATGCCATTATTGCAATAAGTGAGATCGGCCTAGTGTCTAGTTGGAATAAAGCAGCCACTGAATTATTTGGTTTTCAACGTGAACAAGTCTTAGGGGCAGATATAAACAAACTGAATCTATTTCCAAATATTAACATTAAAGAGGTATGTAACGAGGTTAAAAGCCGACGAAAGCAACATGAAATTGAAGTCGACTATCAGCAAAGCAATCAACACACGACTCATTTAGCACTCGCTTTTTCAGCTATCTTTGATGAACATCATCAACACAACGGCACAGCCATCCTCATTCGCGACACTACCGTTGAAAAGCAAGCGAGCGACAAAATTAAGCAAATAAATAACGAACTCGAAATTAAAGTAGCACAAAGAACTGCCCAGCTAGAAAAAGCCAGCCAAGTTAAAAGCGCTTTTATATCAAATATCAGTCATGAGATGCGAACACCACTAAACGGTGTTATTGGCACACTCAATTTAATAAAACGAGAGTCACTAAGTAATCAACAACAGCATTATTTAGAAATGACAGAGGTAAGCGTTAATAGCTTGAACGTACTTATTAACGACATTCTTGATTTATCAAAAATTGAGGCTGGCAAACTCGACTTGGACAAAAAAGCGTTTAACCCTATTAAGTTTTTTGAAAGCTTAAGTGGCAGCATGGCTGTTAAAGCCCAAGAGAAAAACCTTGAATTTATTTTAGATATTGCCGATGTTGAGTACAGCTCGATTGTTACAGACCCTCATCGCTACTCACAAGTGATTACCAATTTAATTAATAACGCAATTAAATTTACTAAAACGGGCTTTATAAAATTTACCGCCACAAGCAAACGACTTAGCGATGATAACGTTGAGCTATGCTGCACAATTCAAGATACCGGGATTGGTATTGCGCCTGAAAATCAAAATAAATTGTTTAGTGCTTTCACCCAAGCCGATAACAGTGTGGCCGCACAATACGGAGGCACAGGGCTCGGTTTATCAATTTGTAAGCAGCTAGCTAGTTTGTTAAATGGACAAATTTCCTTTGAATCAACCGAAGGTAAAGAAAGTACTTTCACATTTACCATTCAGTTAGACAGCCAAAATGTAGAAAAACGCCAACCAAGCAGCCGCTTAAAAGACAGCGTTTTTGCTGTGTCGGTCAAACAACCTGAGCTTGAAAGAAGCCTAACAAAACTAATCTCTCATTGCGGTGGACAGCTCACGAATGTTGACCTAGAAAGCTTTGAGGTAAGCGATAACATGCCCTTTGATACGCTAATTTTAGAGCCTGGCAATCCGTTACTCGCAAAACTTGATAGCTTTAGTGAAAATACCTATGACCATAGCCTGCCCTTTAAATTAGTGGTGCTTATAAACCCAACCGAACCACCACCCCAAGCTAAATTCTGCACCTTTATGCGCTTATCTAAACCTGTGCTTATCTCTGAGTTTTTACTTAAACTAGCTGATGAACGACTCGTAAAAGAGCAGCCTGCTCAAGACACAACACCACTTCGTCGCGAGACTGATACGCAAATTCACATAGATGTTGATATTGCTGGAGCAAAAATCCTGATCGTTGATGATAACGATATAAATGCTGCAGTTGCCAAAGGCACATTAATGAGCTTGGCACTGCGCTTTGAAATGGCGTCGAATGGTCAGCAAGCCATTGAAATATTGGCCAGTGCACCTGAAAACGACCCATTTAACTGCGTATTAATGGACTGCCAAATGCCCGTGTTAAATGGCTATGATGCAGCAGCACAAATACGCAAAGGGGCTGGTGGAGAGTACCATAGCGACATTCCTATTATTGCCATGACAGCCAATGCCATGCTCGGTGAGCGTAAAAAGTGCTTAAATGCAGGTATGAGCGATTACATCACAAAACCTATCAGTGCAGATAAATTGATTACCACTACGGCGAAATGGGTTGCATCAACGTACCCCAAACATCATACAGCGCCAAAAACGATTGCTGTGCCTGAGGTAAATCAGTCGCCCGCTATACTGCAAGAAGAATTAATCGATGAAGAAAAACAGCATTGGAATCGCAAAGCAGCCCTCGGTCGTTTGATGAATAACGAGGTGCTATTAAACAAAGTGAGTAAGATGTTTTTAGAAAGCTCACATAAAAAAATAACGCTGCTAACACAAGCAATCAAAGACAAAGACTACCATGCGATTGCAACCACCAGCCATGCGCTTAAAGGGACCTGCGGCGATGTGGGCGCAGCCAAATTGCACCGGCACTTTACTGAACTAGAGGTACTGGCCGCAAGTAAGGGCAATACGCTAAAAGATATTCAACTTAAGCTACTCGAAATCGAAAAAGACTACGAGATTTTGTTAGAAATTTTACAAAAGCATACCGTAGCCAGGGTCGGCTAATTTTATTAAGAGCAAATAAATGGGCTTTGAAAATCAAAGCCCATTTTTCATTAAAGCGCCGCATATTTGTCTTCTAATTTTCATAAAGTGGGAGTATGTTTATACAAACCACTAAAGGAATGACGCTATGACCGCTAAAACGCTGATTTTCAACTTTGATGGCACAGGCAGCGAGCCTCGTGATGCAGAACAATTCAGCGCTGCACACTTCAAAGAAGACGCCAGTATTTCTAATATTCTTAAACTTCATTTACTTTTTGGTGGCGCACTCAATAGCGAACCCGAAACTCCATTTCCAACCCAACTTAGCTTTTATTATCAGGGTATAGGCACCCAAGGTAGCCGCTTTCGACGTTTATTCAATCAAGCCCTTGCACCAAGAGGTGATGATGTAGCTAGCATTTTAAACCGTGCTATGAGCGACTTTAAAAGCTACTACACTGTGGGTGATAAAATACTACTAACTGGTTTTAGCCGCGGTGCTGCCCTTGCTAGGCGCTTTGCCAAATGTTTAGAGCCACTTATTAGTGATGATGTTTACTTATGTGTATTTGATACTGTTGCATCAATTGGTTTTTCAAAGGTAACAAAAGCAACCCGCGGTGCTGAGCACGTTATTTTTGAAAACTACACACTTGCAAGCAATATAAAAGCAGCCCTTCATTGCGTGGCACTTGATGAAAAGCGCCGTGCATTTGAACCCACACTTATTAATAGTGCGCCGCATGTACAAGAGATCTGGTTTGCGGGCGCTCATTCAGATGTGGGTGGCGGCTATTATCGTGATGGTTTAGCCGACATTTGCCTACGCTATGCGATTGAGTGGCTGATTGAACAAACCGTCGCATTAAACTTACTTACCAGTGCGGATATCAATTACAACACCTTGCTCCCAGCAGAGCATCGTAATCTCATTGCTCAAGATGATGTCACCGTTACACCAGATCCATTGGCACTTAGCCATCAGCAAAACTATTTTTGGTTTAACCCTTTGTTTAAACTGGTAGATCGCGAATGCTGTGTATTGGTTGATAACGAACAAAGCAAGCTCGCGCCAACTATTCATTACACAGTAGCAGAGCGTATTAATCGTTTAACGAGCTATCGCCCTGAATCGTTAAAGAGCCTTTACTACGACGTACTTTATAATGACGAAACTCGCTTAAGCTTTAAGGGTTTAAGCCCGCATATTGCGCTTGATAAACAAAATATGACGGTGCTGAGCATAGACGAAAGTAAAGATGTGTTTGTTTATGGCGCTGAAAAATACAACCACACAGGCTTAATGTTAGAGCAAGGTGGTACTTACCGATTTACGCCTTATCCAGAGCAAACTTGGTATGACGACGGCATTAGTTGCGGCCCTGCCGGCTGGCACCGTGACAATATCCAACTTGGGGTGAAAGAAATCCCGATGGCCGTGCTTGAACCGTTTAGACGTTTACCCCACGCACAATGGTTTGCGTTGATTGGCGCTATCGATAACAACGACGATCATTTGTTTGAAATTGCTGAAGGTGCCGATATTCGTATTGCTAAATCAGGCGAGTTTTGCCCTTTTGCTAACGACCTAAACCGCTTTTATGGGGCGAATGCGGGGCGTATTAAACTGCGGGTGACTCGTTTAGGATAGTTTAGTGTTTGGGATAGTTTAGTGCTTAACATAGCGAGCGATGATCTCAGTTATCGCTTGCTGGTTGTTTAAAATTGCTGAGTTAATAGCCGCTCTGTCTTCTGCTAACAGGGTTGTTTCACTCAGCATAAAATAAACGCTGTCATTATTGACAATATACGGATGCAGCTCGATACCCTGCTGATTATTTTTTTGAATTAAATATAAACCAGCTAGTTCATCATCAACAAAAAAATCGACCCGCCTAGCAACTAGCATAGCGAGGCGCTGACGCAAAGATGACACAGTAACGAGTTGTTCTTTATATTTTGCGTCTTCTTTTAAATGAGTAAAGTCAGGGCCAAAATAACTACCACTATTAGTTAAAATAACTTGCTGATGTTCGAGCAGTCCTTGTAAGTCTAGAGACTCTAAGCGGCCATGCGGGTACCAAAACAAACGCATCACCTCATTACGGTAAGGCTCTGAAAAGAAACTAAAAGAGTCACGCTCAGTGCTATAGCTTGCAGCCGGTAGTAAATCGACTTTACCGTGCTTAAGCTCTGCAAAGCCCCGTTTAGATGAAGGCATAACAACATATTTAGCGCAAAATCCTGCTTCTTTTAGCACTAAATTAACCACATCAATATCAATTCCGGTGAGCTTGCCATTTTGCTTAAAAGCATAAGGTGCCCACTGCTGACTAATCCCCACTTTTAGGGTTTTATCGCAGCTAAAAGCCGAGTTACTCAATACAGCAACAACAAGTAAAAACAGCGCTTTTAACCCCATTAAGCCACCTTAGTTTAAATACTTACAGATCATATTATTCAAGTATGGTTGATAATGTCTGAAAGACCAATGTGTGAAGTGGGAAATCATAAGTTAGCGAGTTTCAAGGGGAAAGAGTAAAGTTGCGAGGTGCGAGATACGAGTCTGTAGTAGCGATTTTACATCGGGTCCTAGCACCCAGAACATAGCGCCTGATGTTTCCCCCGTAGGACTGCCTTTAACTGGGAAATGTCTTAAGTTAGCGAGTTTCAAGGGGAAAGAGTAAAGTTGCGAGGTACGAGTCTGTAGCAGATGTATGGACTCCTCCCCATTAACGGGAGAGTACGGTATAAAGAAATTGCAAAACATCTTTTACCAATTAAGGAGTCCATACATGACACATGTCTAATTTAATTGCTATTGATTTAGCAAAAAATATTTTCCAAGTAGCGCAGTTTCAAGGCAGTAAACTTAAATCTAATAAACAAGCTAGCCGCAAAGCATTGCTTGAGTTATTAGTTAAAGCAAAA
>Ga0213831_1000341_pt1 | contig 38132 bp, 27 predicted proteins | sample SWATP12_FD_163421 | JGI IMG/M metagenome (GOLD analysis project Ga0213831, IMG submission 163421) | Coastal seawater microbial communities from Marineland, Florida, United States - SWA TP1 #2 | ecosystem: Environmental > Aquatic > Marine > Coastal | place: USA: Florida | collected 2016-08-06 | reverse complement strand
GACTAATGCTAGAGCAAATGACTGAAAAATTTCAAACTGCAATGAAGCCTGTAACTGAACTTGCGACTTTGAACATGAACACCATGCAGGAATTAGCTGAAAAGCAAAATTCTCTGTTCTCTACCCTCATGTCTGACGGTATGGCTTTTGCCGAAACTGCCAGCCAGCAGAAAGATCTGATGAGCCTTGCTGAAGCGCAAAAAGCATATTTAGAAAGCATGCAGGAAAAAATGACTGAGTCTGCGAAAAGCAGCTACACGCTAATCACTGAAACCCAGCAGAAAGCGGGCGAAATGATGAAAGGCATGAGCGAAGAGTTCACTACTAAGTTTACTGCTAAGTAATAAGACTCCGCCAGGCTAAAAATGCCCGCAGCACTTGCTCTTAAAATTGGACAAAAGTGTTATGCGGGCCCAGAAAAAGGGCTGTTATACTTAATGGCCCTTTTTTGATATTTGTATTACCTTTTTTTGACATCTGTGGAACCAAAGACGTTCTTGTCGGTCCACATATCACTCAAAAAGTAGTACCTCCGGGAGTGAAACAATGAATTACCAAGCATACGACTACATGGCTCGCGGTGCGCAAATCATGCATGAAGGGTTTAGTTTGCTAAACGATATTGCCAGCCACCCGTCGAATCCGTTTTCCCATACTATTCCAGGCCGTGTCAGCCGGGCGAGTCTTGAGACCGCCATGCGATTAACCCGCCGTTACGAGAAAGTTGGCTTTAATATTGACGAGATCACCATTGATGGCAAATACCACGCCGTTAAGGAAGAAGTTGCAGTATCCAAACCTTTTTGCGATTTAATCCACTTTAATCGCGTAGGTGTGCACGACGATCACAAAGTATTGCTTGTTGCGCCGCTCTCCGGCCACTTTGCTACCTTACTTAAAGGCACAGTAGAAGCGCTGTTGCCAGACCATGAAGTGTATATTACCGATTGGGCTGATGCCCGCGAGGTGCCTCTCGACGAGGGCCCTTTCAGTTTTGACTGTTATGTTGAATACCTGATTAACTTCATGGAGTATCTCGGTCCAAACACCCATTTAATGGCTATTTGCCAGCCCACCGTTCAGGCATTGATTGCCACCGCGGTAATGGCTGAGCAAAAGAGCCCCGCTACGCCACATACGCTTACGTTGATGGCGGGCCCAATCGACACCAGTAAAAACCCTACCCGGGTTAATGAGTTTTCTAAAAAGCACCCCATGTCCTGGTTCCGTAATGTCGCCATTATGACTGTTCCGCACGGTTATCCGGGCGAAGGCCGTAAGGTGTATCCTGGCTTTATGCAGCTTGGCGGTTTTATTAGCATGAACCAACAGGCACACATGCAAAAATACATCGATTTCTACCAGAACCTGTTTATGGGTGAGGAAGAAGATGCCGACCGTTTCCGGGCTTTCTACGACGAATACCTGGCGGTGCTGGATATGCCGGCAGAGTTCTATCTGGAAACTATCGAGCGGGTATTCAAAAACAATGAAGTGGCGCGTGGCGCGATCACCTACAAAGGTCAACCGGTTAACTTCGAGTCTATCGAGAATACGCCGCTGTTAACCGTTGAAGGGGCTAACGACGATATTTGTGGTCTGGGTCAAACGGAAGCCGCTCAGCATTTATGTAAGAGCATTCCAAAATCCAAACGTAAACACCACGTTCAACAAGGTGCTGGTCACTACGGTATTTTTAGTGGTTCACAGTTCCGCAAACATATCCGTCCGTTGATCACCGATTTTATTCATAAATTTGCCTGACGTTATCTCGCCCATGCTGGCAACTTAGGTTAGCATGGGTGCTCTTAATTTCAGGGAGATTTCTATGCGCTTTGTTCCCCGCTGCACATCCGCTAAAGGTCAGCGTTTGTTCCCACGGTTAACCTCCTGTTTAATGCTGTCTGTGGCAGCACTGAGTTTTCAGTCATCGGCTTTTGCCCGGCAAAATACCGATGAGCAGCCCTCTGCTAATGCCGATCCGGTTCAGGCCTTCAAAGTTTGCAAGCAAACCCTGCAGCAATCAGCTGTAAAGGCAGGTATCACACCAGCCACAGCCGAACAGGTATTTGCCAATATCAAATATCAGCCCAGAGTCATTGAGCTAGACCGTAGCCAACCCGAATTTGTGCAAACTTTCCCCGGTTACTTCAGCAAGCGGGTCAATGACTGGCGCATCAACAAAGGCCGTCAACTTGCCGGCGAGCACAAAGCGCTGCTACAGGAATTGGTAAAGCAATACGGTATTCCCGCTCAGTACTTACTGGCGTTTTGGGGACTGGAAACAAATTTTGGCGGCTACAAAGGCAAAATGCCGGTACTCGATTCTCTGGCAACCCTGGCCTGTGATCCGCGACGCAGCACGTTTTTCACCCGCGAATTGCTCACTGCCGTAAAGCTGCTGGAAGAGCAGTCTTTAGAGCAGGAAAAAATGGTAGGGTCATGGGCCGGTGCCATGGGTCATACCCAGTTTATGCCATCAGCCTATGCTAAATACGCCGTTGATGGTGATGGTGACGGGCAAATTAATTTATGGGAGAGCGAAGCCGACGCCTTAACATCAGCCGCCAACTTTCTTTCCCAGCTAGGCTGGCAGCCCGGTTTCCGCTGGGGTCGGGAAGTTACTCTGCCAGACGGATTTGATTACTCGCTGTTAGGTTACTCCAAGCGCCGAACCGTTTCCGAATGGAATAAACTCGGAATAACCCGGGCCAACGGTGATGCCCTGGGTAGCAGCGATATGAACGCTTATTTAGTTATGCCCGCCGGTCATGAGGGCCCCACCTTTCTCGCTTACCCTAATTTCAGAGTGATCATGCGCTGGAACAATTCGGAGTTTTACGCCATTGCAGTAGGTCGACTGGCAGACAGAATTGCCGGTGACGGTGAATTGGTTGCATCGCTGCCGCCTTTACCGAATTATCGTCGCGACGATATCAAAGCTATGCAGGAACAACTCAATCAGAAAGGAATTGATGTGGGTGGTGCAGACGGTATTTTAGGCCCGGCGACCCGCGAAGGGATCCGCGAATTTCAACGTCGTAGTGACATGATTGCCGATGGTTTTCCTTCACTGGCTGTCATGCAGGCACTGGGAATAGAAGTCACTCCCACCTCTTGATTCTATTGAATGAAAGAGCCGGACAGCGCTTTTTAGTAAAAACATGTCCGGCTTTTTCGGTTTAGTACATGTGCTGACCGCCGTTGATAGACAACGTTGAGCCAGTGATAAAGCTCGACTCATCCTTAATCAGAAACAACACACCATCAGCGATGTCTTCTGGCTTACCTAAACGGCCAACCGGGATTTTCGCAACAATCTTCTTCAGTACGTCTTCTGGTACTGCGCGTACCATATCAGTATCAATGTAGCCTGGAGCAATAGCATTTACGGTGATGCCTTTGGCTGCGCCTTCCTGCGCCAGCGCTTTAGTAAATCCGTGGATCCCGGATTTCGCCGCCGCGTAGTTCACCTGACCATACTGACCCGCCTGGCCATTGATTGAACCAATGTTTACGATACGGCCAAATGAACGCTCGCGCATCCCCTCGATAACCGCCCGGCATGTGTTAAAACACGAAGCCAGGTTAGTTTGGATAACCGCGTTCCACTGTTCAAACGTCATACGGTGCATGGTACCGTCGCGCGTGATACCGGCGTTATTGATCAGCACGTCTACGGGGCCGAAATCCGATTCGATTTGTTCTATGGCAGCTTTAGTTTTTTCGAAATCTGACACGTCAAATTTCATCGCCGCGATACCTGTTCGCTCGGTAAATTCCTGTGCCGCCTGATCGTTTCCGCCATAGTTAGCTACTACGGTATAACCCGCACTTTTCAATGTCGTACAGATTGCTTCACCAATACCGCGTGTTCCACCTGTAACGAGTGCTACTCTGCTCATGCTATTTCCTTCTTGTTTGATATTGCTCAACGTACAACTGATTACTATATAATCATCTATAGCTTGAATATTCCACCGTGAAAATCAGACGTTGGTCTATAAACTATGCTCCAAGTCAATAGCCTATTCGGTCTATATGACATTTTAATAATAGTATTCAGTTACTTATTCTTCGTTGTTTTAACAGAAGGAATTGCAGTGGTCGGATCTTCAGGCCAGTAATGTTTGGGATAACGGCCTTTCATCTCTTTTCTCACTTCAGCATAACTACCCTGCCAGAAGCGCGGTAAATCATTGGTAGTCTGAATCGGTCGGCCAGCCGGTGATAACAACTCTACCGTAACCATCTGGCGACCCTGAGCAACGGTCACTGGTGCAGCACTGCCATACATTTCCTGCATTTTGACTGACAACACTACCCGCGATTCGCTTTCGTAGCGCAAACGTCGTGTTGTGCCGCTGGGCACTTTAAGACTGGCGGGCAACTGCTGCTCGATGACCTGACGCTGAGGCCAACTCAATGCTTGCAGCAGTATCTCCGCCCAGTGCGCTTTTTTTAGCTGGCTAAGTGACGCGCACCGACCGAACACCGGATGCACCACCTCCTGGCCGAGTAACCAGCTTGTCGATACCTCCGGCCAGGGCGCATCGCTGTCAAAACCGCTGGCCACAAGATTATGTGTTCGCGCCATATTAAGCCGGTTTAAAGTCTCTTCAAGCTCGTTGAAGAATGGCCAGTCTTTAATGTCTTTTTCGCCTAACCAGTCTTGCCAGCATTGAATTCGCTGAGCTTCGCCCAGCTTAGCCAGCGGTTGGCGAGACAGCAGAATTTGCTTAAAGTAACGCCGCTCTTCGGCCTTCATTGTGTCGCTTTGGGCGTCATAAAAGGCAACCTGCTGTAACGAGACAGAATCCGCAAAGTACTCATGAATAAGCGGCTCTTCGATTGGCTGCGCTAAGCGGATCAGTAAATTAGCGCCTTTGCGTTGGCCGGCTAATACCGCCAGCCAAGGATAGTCTGTTGCCGCCGGCTGAACCAGTTCTGCACCGGTCCCCATCGCCAGCTTAAATTCCTGTAAGTTGCGCGCCCGGGCAATCCAGCCAGGCCTCGCCAGACTTATTGCCAGGCCAAGATAGTGTTCTGGCACATTCAGCCTTGCGTCTATTGTTGCGTTGCAGCCTAACAAACGAGCATACCTTGACGCCTGACGGCATACCGATTGCCTGACCGGAGCAGGTAAGGAACGAAGCACATCGCTCACCAGCCAGTGCTCCGTGCGGGGAGCTTCTTCAGCCAGAGCAGTCACCACGCAACCGGCTGTCAGCAGTGTTTGCTCATCCGTTAATTCAGCTTCCTCCTTTAGCTGTAACAGCATACTGGCGAATTTCGCATCGACCGGTAGTTTAAGACTGTCCTTACCAAGTGGCGTAATCCGCCCGTTAGTATCCAGTAATCGTAGTTCCTGCAGCGTCTGCGTTGCGGCATTTAATTGCGCGTCACTCGGCTTATCCAACAGCGGCAGGGCATCAAGAGAAGTGCCCCAGTCGGCACTGTGTAACACCAGCGATGTGATATCTTCAGTACGTATGGCCGGTAAAGCGAACTCTGCCAGTCTGCTGTGGGTTTCTTTACTCCATAACCGGTAACATGTCCCCTCCTGTACCCGTCCCGCCCGGCCCTTGCGTTGCTCTGCTGATGCCTGTGAAATCATCTTTAATGACAGCTCGGTCATGCCGGTTGTCGGATGAAACTGAGCAACCTGCTCCCGGCCGCTATCAATAACCAGTCGAATACCTTCTATGGTTAAGCTGGTTTCTGCGATATTAGTTGCCAGTATGACCTTTCTAAAACCCCCTATATGAGGCTTTAGAGCTAACTGCTGTTGCTGTAGTGGTAGACCACCATGGAGGGGGAGGATTGCTACTTCCTTTATCTCTATACCAGACAAAGAAGCCAGCACCTGATTAATGTGCTTTACGGTGGGTAAAAATACCAGTAAGTCGCCGCTTTCTTTAGTGAGCACTTCGGTAATCAGGGCGCCAATACGCGGGCTTAATTGCGAAAGATGACACTCGCCCACATACACTTCTTCCACGTCGAAGCGACGCCCCTGGCTGGATAATACCCTGGCTTCCGGTAACAGTTTACGCAGAGGAGTAACATCCAGCGTTGCCGACATCACCACCAGGCGCAGATCATCACGCAGGGTTTGGCGCACCTCTGTGGCAAGCGCCAGACTGAAGTCGCTGTGCAGACTGCGCTCATGAAATTCATCAAACAGCACGATATCCACGCCGGCCAGTTCGGGATCCTGCTGTAACCTGCGGGTGAGTATCCCTTCGGTAATAATTTCCAGACGGGTGGCGGCACTGGTTTTCTGCTCGCCGCGAATGCGATAGCCGACCGTCTCGCCCACTTCCTCGCCTAACTGTCGGGCCAGGTAGCCAGCCAGTTGCTTCACCACCACACGGCGGGGTTGTAATAGCAAAATCCTGGCGGAGGTTGACCGCAACAAGGCCATGGGTACAGCGGTGGATTTACCGGCACCGGGCGGCGCACTGAGCAACACATCAGTAGTATCCAGTGCAGTAAGTAAATCAGGTATTATGCTTTCTACAGGTAAACGTTTGGACATCAGGTTAAGTTCGGCAACGTGCTAAAGAATAGTTGTTCTTTAACTATTTGCACTACACTAGAATAAAAAGAGGCAGTATAGCCATGGCCGCCTAAGACATAAACCTGTCTTGTTCTGCTCCGGATAAACTGCCAACATAGTAATACCAATCATTGAGCTTATCAGGCCCGGACGTAACATGCGCTGTTTTATTGGATTGGATTTATCACCGGCAAACAAACTGGCCTTAGACAGCTGGCGGGAGAAAAGCCTGCCGGAACTTCCGCGAGTCAAAATGCCGCTGAATACCAAAGCGCCGGTACGCCAGCCCCGCCCTGTGCCGGCAGCTAACTTTCATATTACCCTGTGTTTTTTAGGGTCTGTCACTCCACGTCAATTAGAAGCGGTGACCGAGCGCCTCGCTGAGGTGACATCGCAACCCTTTGAGTTGTCGCTTGATACAACCGGCTTTTGGTCGGGGCCGAAGATTTTCTTTGTTGGCCCCGTAGACGTTCCCGAGCCGTTGTCAGAACTTGCCGCCAAAGTAACTGCCGCCGCCCGACAGGCAGATATAACCGTTGAAAAGCGTGACTATCAGCCTCATGTGACGATGCTCCGCAACGTTAGAGCTGACTTTCCTCCGCCGCTTTTCCCGCCGTCAGTTGCCTGTCAGTTCAGCCAGTTCCATTTATTTGAATCAGTGTCTACGCAATCTGGTGTAACATACCCTATCCGCCAAAGCTGGCCGCTGCGTAACACTAACTCAGTGCGCGAAAAATTGCTGCGCGGGAATTTTTAACCTTTGCCTCTTTACAGCACTGTCGCGGCTCGGTAAAAAGACACATCACTTTAGAGAACACCAGTAACATGCACCAAACTTTCAGACTTATTATCGATTGCCCTGACCAGGTTGGCCTGGTTGCACGCGTATCCCAGTTTCTGGCTGACCATGATGCGTCAATCCTCGAAGCCAGCCATCATACCGATGTTCAGACCGGTCGGTTTTTTATGCGCCATGAAATCAGCACCGATTCATTAACGCTCTCTTATGATCGTTTTATCGAAGAATTTACGCCGCTGGCGAATGAGTTCCAGATGCAGTGGAAGGTAACTGATTCGTCCAAGCGCCAGCGAGTAGCACTGCTCAGCAGTGTTGAATCTCATTGTCTGGTGGATATTTTGCATCGCTGGCATACCGGCGAGTTACATTGCGATATTCCCTGCATTATTGGTAATCACCCGCAAATGAAGCAGTTTGCTGACTGGTACAAAGTGCCTTTTCACTGGGTAGACTTTAAGACCCTAGGGAAAGAAAACGCATTTAAACAAATTGAAGTACTGCTCGATGAATATGCCATCGACCTCACGGTACTAGCACGTTTTATGCAAATCCTGCCCGACAATCTGTGCTCAAAGCTAGCCGGCAGAGCGATTAACATTCATCACAGCTTTCTGCCCTCCTTTGCCGGAGCCAAGCCCTATCAGCAAGCCTATGATCGCGGCGTAAAGCTCATTGGTGCAACCTGCCACTACGTTACCCGTGACCTCGATGAAGGCCCAATTATTGAACAAAGTGTTAAACGCATCAGCCACAGTGATACAGCTGCCGATATGGTACGTAAAGGTAAAGACTGCGAAGTGAATGCGCTGGCTACCGGTGTACGTAACCACCTCGAAGACAGGGTCATCATTCACCACAACAAAACCGTGGTATTCGCTTAGTCTTTTTGTCGCTGGCAGCGCGCTATACAACGCCTGCCGGTTGCACACCTGAGTGCCAAAGCACCACAATATAAAATTCTACAATAACAAAATGACAGGAACTCTATGCTTACAATAAAAAAGACGCTCACTGCCACCGCCATAGTCCTGGCACTGGCGGGCTGCTCTGACGCACCATCGAGCAACGAAAATACCGCTTCAACTGCTGCCGATACAGCAAACCAGACGGTTGAAAACACCTTGTTGCAACCTTTTAAAGGCCCCTATGGTGGCGTACCCGCATTTGAAGAAATGCAACTGGCCGATTTGATGCCTGCCATGGAAGCCGCTATGGCTGAACATCTGGCCGAGATTGATGCTATCGCCAATAATTCTGAGGCGCCTGATTTTGCCAATACGATTGTGGCTTATGAAAAAGCTGGCGACACCATTGGCCGGGTCTATACCTATTATGGAATCTGGAGCTCTAATGTATCGAGCCCGGAGTTTCGTGAATTACAACGGCAGTTATCACCTAAGCTGTCAGCCTACCGCTCCAAGATCAATCAGAACAGCAAGCTTTTTGAGCGCATTAAGGCGGTTTATGAAAGTGACGAACTAAACACGCTTACTGACGAAGAGCAACGCATCACGTGGCTTATCTATAATAGTTTTGCCCGCAATGGAGCGACCCTGGAAGGCGAAGCCAAGGCTCGTTACGCTGAGATCAACAAAGAACTGGCAAGCCTGCATACCCGTTTTTCTAATAACGTGCTGGCAGACGAGGAAAATTACGTCACTTATATTACGGCTGAGCAACTCGACGGTTTGCCGGAAAGCTTTGTTAAAGCCGCAGCCGCTGCTGCCGCAGAACGTGGCAAAGAAGGCATGTATGCCATTACCAATACGCGTTCATCAATGGATCCGTTTCTGACGTATTCAACACAACGGGATTTACGCGAAAAAGTATGGCGCACCTACTACGACCGTGGCGATAATGGCGACGAATTCGATAACAACGACATCATCAAGCAAATTCTGACCTTACGGCATGAGCGCGTTCAACTGCTGGGTTATGAGAACTACGCCCAGTGGCGTCTTGAAGACCGCATGGCAAAGAACCCAGAGAATGCCATGGCGCTGATGATGAAAGTCTGGCCGGCGGCTTTGGCCCGGGTTGAGGAAGAAGTGGCTGACATGCAGGCCATCGCCGATGCCGAAGGCGCAGACATCACGATCAAACCATGGGATTATCGTTTTTACGCCGAAAAAGTTCGTCTCGCGAAATACGATCTCGACTCCAATGAGGTGAAACAATATCTGCAACTGGATAAGCTGCGCGATGCCATGTTTTATGTGGCCGGACGCCTGTTCAACTTTGACTTTAAGCCGGTTCCGGCTGGTACTGTGCCGGTATTTCATCCTGATGTGAAAGTATGGGAAGTGGCCGATAAGGATACCGGTGAGCTGGTTGGCCTGTGGTATCTGGACCCGTTCGCTCGTCAGGGTAAACGCTCTGGCGCCTGGGCTACCACCTACCGCAGACACACAACCTTTGATGGTGACAAGAACGTTCTTTCCTCCAACAACTCCAACTTTGTGAAAGGGCCGGAAGGCGAACCAACGCTGATTTCCTGGGATGACGCTGAGACTTACTTCCATGAGTTTGGTCATGCGCTGCACTTTCTGTCGGCCAACGTTAAATACCCGACTTCACACTCTGGTGTCAGAGATTACACTGAGTTCCAGTCGCAGTTACTGGAGCGCTGGCTAACCACCGATGAAGTCATTGATGAGTACCTGGTACATTATGAAACCGGCGAACCCATCCCTGACAGCCTGATTGCTAAAATCAAGAAGGCATCAACCTTTAATGAAGGGTTCAAAACCACTGAATATATGGCATCAGCCATCATGGATCTGCTCTATCACACCACAGATCCTGCCAATATCGAACCAGACAGTTTTGAGCGTGAACAACTCAAAGCACTGGGAATGCCTGAAGAAATCGTGATGCGTCACCGTACTCCTCACTTTGGCCATGTTTTCTCTGGTGAGGGCTACTCAGCGGGTTACTACGGCTATATGTGGGCGGAAGTATTAACCGCGGACGCAGCAGAAGCCTTCGAAGAAGCCCCCGGCGGTTTTTACGATGAAGAAGTGTCAGCCAAGCTGGTGAAGTACTTGTTCTCGGTACGCAATGCCATGGATCCGGCCGAGGCTTTTCGCATGTTCCGTGGCCGCGATGCTAACGTTGAAGCGCTGATGCGTGACCGTGGCTTTCCGGTAACATCAGAGCAGGATAAATAACCTAAGCGGTTAATAAAACAAAGGCCAGCCTTAGGGCTGGCCTTTTTGTTTGTGTCCACAGGTTTATTCAGGCAATTTCACCTTAATAAGCTTTGCATCACTGAGTGGCGAACTTTCCTGAGTCAGCCAGATTGTATTCCTTTCGCGAATACACAGGCCTTCTACCTGCCCATAACCGTTAAGCTTATGGGTACTGATTAAGTCAAACTCCGCTGTCAGGGTGGCAATAAACGGCTTAAACATGCCCAGCGCATTACTGGTATAGCCCACAATCACATAGCGGTTATTCTGTGCGTCAAAATCAGCGCCTGTCACCACTCCGGGGATCCCTGAAATCTCCGCCACAGGCGATAACAGCGGAGTTGTCTGGGCCTTATCGAGCAAATACACTTTCACCACACGCGTCAACCAGCTCTTGGAAAACAACACCAGATGGTCGCCCTGGGATACCATCGCTTCTGCATCATAATCGTGCGCATAGTACTCGTTTTTGCCGATATCGTAGCCTTCGTAGTTAACGGGCAAAGGCGTGATATTGCCCGGGTCTGCCCTGCTGACTTTTAACACCGCCAGATCAGTGCGTTTACCGGCATTGTTACCAAAATCCCCAATGTAAAAAAACTCGCTGTCTGCGGTTATAGACTCCCAGTCTGTGTTCTTGTGCGGCAATTGTTCTCTGTTGACAATCGTGCCGGAAGTATCCAGCGTAAATAAGTCGGGACTGTTGCCTGAATCATTTATAGTGAAAATGTGATTGGTATCACAATATAAGCCCGAGGTTTCCACCAATTGTTCGTCTAAAACAATGTCTTCGAGCACTTCGATACCACTGTCGTTGCCGGAATCCGTGCTGCTGCAAGCGGCAGGGAGCAATAACAGGCTGATTGCAAATGCCTTACCAGCACCTGCCATAAAAGAAGAATTTTTCATAACTCAATTAACGCGGTGAAACGTTCCATTTGTTGCCGCTAATCAGATTGGCGATTTGTACTCACCCGGCACACAGTAGTTTTGCCTGCCGGGTACATTAGCTTCCCCTGTCAGGTTTAGCCTAGCTTTTTACGGGTCAGGAGCAGCAGACCCAGAGAAAGCAATGCAATGCCGGCTGGCGCCGGAACCGGTTCACTGTCTGTACAAGCGGGGTGATCCGGGTTTTCTGCACAAAAATCTAGCGTTTCCTGTAATTTCACTTCCGCGAAATTAGTCACGAAATCGTCGATTTCACTCTGCACGGTGGTATTAAGCTCGTTTAAATCGAAGCTGTTACCGCCATTATTCAGCGCTAAATCAATCAGCTCACCGAATTCACCGCCCAATACCACATTAAACAACGCAGAGTTGTCTTTTAGCACGCCATCCAATGAGTTGGCATCGAAATAGTTGTCGCTGTTGCTGGCTTCGTCGGCAAACAAAATCAGGTTTTTCACCGCATCGTCGCGGTAACTTAGCCCGGGTTGTTCTGAAGGCAGCGCTTCCAGCGCGTAAGCCGTCGCATCATAAGCGGGTTCATCTGCGCCAAGTGGCGTGATCCCTGCCATGGCACTGGCAAAACCTGCCGCATCAACAAAATCAGACAGAAGACGGATGCTGTCACCGGCAAAGCCGTAGCCAATCAATGCAAACTGAGCGTCCAGCCCACCATTTTGCAAAATACTCGCAAAGGTACCTATGCTGTCACGAAGGTTGTTGTGGATAGTGCTCATTGAACCGCTTTCGTCCACCAGCATAACAATATCGGTTTTAATAAGGGCCGCATTGGCGGGGGCCGTAACAGTGAATAAACCAAACCCGAGCATAACGGCGGCTATCAGGGCTGACCACGTTTTTCTGTTCTGTCTTTTCATTTTTTACTACGGTAATGCGTTGTTATAAAAGAAAAAATGCAATAATCATACCATTAAAAAAAGTGGCTCCAGATCATTGATTTATACAAATCGATGTCAACACTTTCATCATGTTTGTAAAAAACTCCGACATAATTATACCTGTATCGCTTAAAGCGTTTCCAGAGCGGAAAGTGAACACATGATACAATTCTGGTGTATAACATCTGGTAGGAATCTAATTGCTGTTGTTTTATGTAACAGCCAAACAATAATAAGGACTCTTTGAGTGTCAGACCCAACTATTGCTCTGGTCGCCGTCGGCCTGCTTTCAATCAGTTGTCAGTATTTAGCTTACAAGATCCGTTTACCGGCCATATTGCCTCTGTTAGTTGTAGGCATTCTGGTTGGTCCGGTTTTCAATGTATTAAATGCAGACGCCCTGTTTGGTGATTTACTCTTTCCGGTGGTGTCGCTGTCGGTCGCCATTATTCTGTTTGAAGGTGCGCTAACCCTCAAATACAGTGATATTGCCGGGCACGGTAACATGGTCAGGAATCTCTGCAGTATCGGGGTTCTGGTTACCTGGATCATCGCCGCCACTGTGGCCCACTATGCGCTGGACATTAGCTGGCAGCTATCGTTCTTATTTGGTGCCATCGTCACCGTAACCGGACCCACTGTTATTGTGCCTATGCTACGGACGGTACGGCCGCAAACTAACCTCGGTAATATACTGCGCTGGGAAGGGATTATTATTGATCCCATCGGAGCATTGCTGGCGGTGTTGGTTTACGAATATATCATTTCATCGCAGAGCGCCGTCTCACATACCCTGGTAGCCTTTGGTAAAACCCTGGGGATCGGACTCGGCCTGGGTATGGCGGTGGGCTACTTCCTGGGCATCACTCTGCGCCACAATCTGGTTCCTCATTACTTACGCAATACCGCAGTACTAACCATCATCCTGGCAGCTTTTGCCGGTTCCAATTATTTTGCCCACGAGTCCGGGCTGCTAACCGTTACCGTGATAGGCGTCATGATGGCCAACATGCGGGATGTGGACGTTGAGGACATTCTTGAGTTCAAGGAAACGCTCAGCGTACTGCTTATTTCCGGCCTTTTTATATTGCTCGCTACCCGCCTCGATTTAGGCGCCGTGGCCGATGTAGGCTGGGCAGCAGCGGTTGTTTTATTCTCAATCATTTTTATTGCCCGTCCGCTCGCGGTATTTGTCTCATCCATCGGCACCGGACTTAACCTGCGAGAACTGGCTTTGCTTAGCTGGCTGGCTCCACGAGGTATCGTTGCCGCGGCTGTCTCCGCTTTGTTTTCACTTAAACTGGAACAACTCGGCTATGCCCAGGTAGAAATCATTGTGCCACTGGTTTTCCTGGTGATCATTACCACCGTGGTGTTACAGGGCCTTACGGCTAAACCCGTTGCGGCGCTGCTCAAGGTGCGCGCTCCGGTGCCCAATGGCTTTCTGCTGTTTGGAGCCAGTGAATTCAGTCGCATGCTGGCCAAAGAACTGATTAAACATAAGGTTCCGGTACGGGTAGCCGATACCAACTGGGATGCTATCCGAGCGGCCAGAATGCAGGATATCCCGGTATATTTTGGTAATCCTACGTCTGAGCATGCCGCTATTCATCTGGATTTAAACACCATAGGGACGGTTCTGCTGCTATCGCCCTATAAACAGCTGAACCCGATGATTGGTTATCATTTTGAGTACACGCTGGGTAAGGATAAGGTCTGGGGCCTGACCAACAACGAACTCGCCACGCGGCCTAGTCATCAGGTCTCTAAGGATTATGCTAAAAAACTGTCGTTGTTTGCTGAAGGTATTACCTACGGATACCTGGCCAGCGCTGTGAGTCGTGGTGCGCAAATTAAAACCACGGCACTCACACCTGAGTTCACTTTTAAGGACTATGTGGAAAAATACGGTGATGCGGCCACCCCGCTGATGTACATCAACGAAAATAACCGCATGCATGTTCTGCTCAGTTCAGATGAAACAATTCCGCGTGCTGGCAGCAAACTGGTCAGTTTGGTGGAAGCTGAGATGCTGGATTCAGAAAAAGTCGTGAAGCCGACGAAAGACTAACAGAATAGCACCCTGTCTGTAGACAGGGTGCCTCTCCCTGGAAACAACGAGCAATTAGATGGTGCGTTAGGTGCAACCTTTTGAATTTTTGTTTTGCCTAATTACAGCGTCGCTTGGTTGTAGCAATCAACAGGCCAACTTTAGTATAATTTATAAATAACTGAAATATTTGAACTTTACAAATAAAACCGGTCAATTTCACCAAAAGTATGCGCTTACAAAGCACCAAAATTAAGCACAATATGCTTCATCGCACCAAATTGGTTAATCCGCCAGGCGCGATGCTCAATCGCCCCTGGCAAGCCCGTATAAACCTATGCAGACTCCTGCTCAATCATCGATTTAAGGATGCGTCTTACCCGCACAGGCCCGGCATCGCTGCTGATTAACACCGGATCGAGAGCCAGGAAGTCATTAGTTTCCATCTGGTCCTGAACGGCATCCAGGATTGGACCATCCTCATCCTCAAAAGCACCGTGCATACCTTCAATCTTGATCTTGTTGAACTCTGCATCTTCCACATTGTGATTACGACGGGTCGCAAAGAAATAATGGGTACTGTATTCAGTTTCAGGCGTACAGGTGTGTAAGTCGTATTGAGAAACAGTATTGTCGTAGTCCATGGCTGAACCATCCTGAGTAGCACCTACTGTTAGCTGGATATGGGTAGGGTGCGACCAGGTGACTTCAACAAAGTGCGCTGCTGGCTCACCAGGTTTGTCCAGAAAATCATTAAAAATCATCATCGGCGGGGTTTGTTCCCACTCCCAGCGTACGGCCACCTGATTGTTTTCATCTTTCACGTTTGGAACTTGTGGTGAAAGTTGACCCCGGGTGGTAATAATTTCACCGTGCAGATGGTCGATATGACTCAAATCCATAACGTTATCGGTAATCAGTTCATAATTACACGGGCGTTTCATATAAGTGTGGGCCAACGCGTTAGGGTGACCATTATCCAGTTGCGAGTAGTCAGGCAGCATGCCTGGATCAGCCGGTTTATCCCCCATCCAGATCCAGATAAAGCCATACTTTTCCATTAGCGGGTAACTTTTCACTTCGGCTTTAGCCGGAATATGACCACCGCCATGGGGGTTATGGGTACATTTCCCTTCACCATTAAAAGCCAGGCCGTGGTAAGGGCATACCACGCAGTCATCTTTCTTTTTACCCATACTCAGTGGAGCAAAGCGGTGTGGGCAACGATCATGCAGTGCTACCGGAGAGCCGTCATTACGGCGATAAATAACAACCGGCGTGTCCAGTAACCGACGCTTAAACAACGAATCGGTGACATCGGTGGATAGCGCAGCAGCGTACCAGGTATTGGTCAGAAATTTACGGCTAGTGTCTTTCATTAGTAGTTCCTTAACACAGTTTTTAGCTTTTATTTAAGGGTTAAAATGCCTTTGTAGGGCGGTACAGTGGTTATAAATCGAGGACCAGCAAGGGTGATTTGGCGCGTGAGCAGCAAGGCGTGAATACGCTGTTGCTGTCTCTTTCGGCCTGGGTTAAAAACAAATCACGATGTTCGGGCTCACCATCAATGATTTTAGTGACACAGGTACCACAGACTCCTTGTTCACAGGACACGGGGACGTCCACGCCATTATCCTGCAACACCTGTAACACGGTTTGGTCGTCTTTCACGGTGAGCAACTTGCCGCAGCTGGCAAGCTTAATCTGGAACGAATCCGCATCATCCGGCGTCATTTCTACTCCGGAGAAATACTCAAAGTGAATGTTGCTATCGTCCCACCCGGCAGCTTTAGCCGAATTGATCACAAAATCCATGAAGCCTTTGGGCCCGCAAACAAACAAGTGGGTATCTTTATCAACGTTGGCAAACACGCTTGCAGCATCAAAGGCCGGCTGTGACGACTCTTCATCAATATGAAGCTGTACCTGGTTTGCGAACGGTGCTGCAGACAATTTGTCATGAAATGCCATACGCTCACGGCTACGGCAGCAGTAATGCATTGTAAAATCGGCATGCTGAGCTGCTAACTGGCCGGCCATACACATAATAGGCGTTACGCCTATTCCGCCCGCCAACAGCAGGTAGCGTTTTGCCGGCACTAACTCAAAATGGTTTCGTGGCGCACTGATTTGCAGGGTAGTGCCTACATTCAGATTCTGATGCACATATTCTGAGCCACCGCGGCTCTGTAGTTCGCGCAGCACAGCGATTTTATAGCTGTGCGGCTGGTCATTGTGCTCGTACAGCGAATACTGGCGAATCAGTCCATTGGGCAGCACCAAATCAATATGAGCCCCCGGCGTGAAGGCTGGCAAAACTTCACCAGCCGTTGAAGCCAACTCGAAACTGACAATTCCTTCGGCCTCTGTAGACTTGTTAACAACTTCGACTTCTATCAGCTCTGAATTCATTCTTTTCCTCGCTCGGCCATGCTTGTCTTCAATAAAAACGAAAAGCCTAACCAACTAATTAAAAACAACTTTTGCAATTTGTACTTGTGAATAGCAAAGGCTGAGCCAGGTTATAAAAAAATGTCTTATGTTGTTGATATGTGTATTATTTGTTAACTTTTTATTTGCATATGAAAACTTTCATGGTAGGTTTCATTACATGATTTCAATCACACTGAAATGGAGTTAATGGTTTCAGTCACTGATTTCATTCACCCATTTAGCAGGTCTAAAGCATGGAAAAAAAGCAGGAAGTTGAAGCTAAAGTCACGCAGTTGCTTTCCGAGCAGTTAATGTTTGCACCCGATACCGGTCATATCAGACTGTTCGACCAGCGGATGCTATTAATTCCTGGTAAAACCCTTGGCATGCTGCGCAAAGAAATGATTGAAACCTTTAGTTTCGACAAGGCTAAAGAGCTGTTAACCCGCTTAGGTTACCAGCGCGGCGTTAATTATTACCATCACCTGCGCAGTATTGCTGGTGAAGACACCGATACCCTGATCCGTTCCGCAATGCGACTTGCCGAACTCGAGGGATACGTTTATCACGACCCTATCGAAAGCATGCAAATCGATGTAGAGAAAGGCATTTTTCAGGGTGACTATCAGTGGCATTCATCCTGGGAAGCTGAAAACTATCTCTCTCACTTTGGCCTCAGCAGTCGCCCCACTTGCTGGACGATGGTGGGCTATGCGAACGGCTTTTCCACAGCCATGTTTGGCCGACCGGTCGTATGGCGGGAAGTTGAATGTAAAGCGATGGGTCACAAAACCTGTCGGGTTATCGGCAAGCCGCTTGATGACTGGGAAGACTCCGAAGAATTGGGAAGCTTCCTGAAAATTGAGCCATTTGTGGATTTACCTAAATTACGTCAGCATCAGGTACCTGCAGACATCAAAAATACCGAAGATAAACAAGACGATTCAGCCTCGCCACTCAATGAGTTAGTAGGCGCATCAGCGGGGTTTAACAAAGTAATTTACCGTTTAAAACGGGTTGCGCCAACTGACACCAGCGTGTTGCTATTAGGGGAAAGCGGCGTGGGCAAGGAGCGCTTTTCCAAGGCGCTACATGCCATTAGCCAGCGTAGTAATGGCCCGTGTATATCAGTGAATTGCGCTGCAATCCCCAGTGAGTTGGTTGAGTCGGAATTATTTGGTGTCGAAAAAGGCGCTTTCACGGGGGCCAATGCCACCCGTCCCGGGCGTTTTGAACGGGCTAGTGGCGGCACGCTGTTTTTAGATGAAATAGGCAGTTTACCGTTGGCCGCTCAGGGCAAGCTGTTGCGGGCCATTCAGGAAGGTGAGGTAGAACGGGTTGGCGGCACAGACATTATAAAAGTGAATGTGCGCATTGTTGCAGCAACCAATAATGATCTTAGAAAAGCCGTGGAAGACGGTCAATTTCGGGCCGATTTATTCTATCGGTTAAACGTATATCCCATTGAAATACCACCATTAAAGGAACGGCGAGAAGATATTCCACTGTTATTTAACGTATTCGTAGAAAGGTATTGTCAACGAGCCAACAAAACACTCGCCGGGATTACACGTAGGGCCTTAGATGCTATGTGGCATTATGACTGGCCTGGTAACGTACGTGAGCTGGAAAATCTGGTGGAACGGGCGGTAATCCTGGCAGACGACAATATGCCCATCGATATTCCCCATTTATTTAATGGTGGCGAGAATATCGAAACCGCCTCATTGGGGCTGAGTTCATCTGGCCGATTGCAACAATCCGACAAAAAAGTACTGACCACAGACGCCAACGAAGAGGCTCTGATTGATAATTTGCTGGAGCAAGGCGTTTGTGTAGAAGACATCGAGCAAAAGATGATTGAACAGGCGATGCGTCGCACCGATGGCAATGTGTCCGCCGCAGCCAGGATGTTGAAGATGGGCCGGGGTAAACTCCAGTATAAGCTAACCAAGCAACCGGAATAACGCTATTCTGACAGGGGGCGCACTGCCCCCTTATGCTTGCCGTCAGAGCCCCTCGCGACTAAGCAGTGCATACATGGCAAAACTGCCTAACCAGTGAGTCCCTTCATAATGGTTATCCACAATGGTCGGTAGTGCCGCATTCACATGCGCATCACCTATCTCTCGCAAATGGCCGTATTCAACAGGAAACGCTTTGGCAACCCCATATAGCGACCAGGCACGGCTGAAATTAAGCCCATCCAGATGAACCAGTTTACCATCGGTGCGATCGCTCACCCGGGCAGGCTCCAGAGTAAATGTCTGATTACTCAATTCCGGCATAAAATCACCGGCCCAGTTTTTGAACTGTTCCGCGGCTAATACCTTGCGCATCAGGTTTAACTCTTCAAAACAGGGCGACAAGAAATCGAATCCGTTAGGCTCCCAGGAAAGCGGACACTGCTTGTCATTAAGGTACCAATGCAAGGCACGCGACCTGATGAGCTCAGCCAGTGCATTATCAGCGGTTACCAGGGCAAAGTCATAAGCCATAGAGAGCCCGAATGCAGTATTGGGGTGTTCACCTGTACGAATGGGGTAGATAAGTTTCGGCAAAAAGGTTTCGTACTTACTTACCATCAACTCGGTTAATGGCTGTAAGTTTTGTTCAAGCTTTCTGGCCAGCGGGTCATCCCAGCTGTGCAGTTCTGCGGCCAGCGTGAGCAACCAGGCCCAACCGTAAGTACGTTCGTAGTTTTTATTACCCGGCGTGGCAAAAAAAGCCACTTCCGTTGCAATGTTTTCTGCGGTCAGGTTAGTCTGCAGGACTTTATTAATGGCTTCTCTGTCGGCCAGATCCGGAAAGTTGCGTAGCAGATTTACCATCATCCAATGACCATGTACGCTCGAGTGCCAGTCAAAACAGCCATAAAAGGCCGGGTGCAGTGCTTTGGGTGACTTCAGATATTCGTCACTATCGAGCACCTGATTGAGTTTATTCGGATACTCCACCTGGGTGCATTTTAGCGGCAGAGAAGCCAGGCGATTCGCCTCTTCAAGGGTAAGAGCCGGGGTACTGGCCTGACTGGACAAAGACCATATGCTCAGCGCGATGGCTAGCAACACTGTTGGCAGCCTGAAAATAACCATGATTTGATTTTCCTTTTTATTTGCGATGGTTGTCAGGCATGGTCTGCAATTCATGTGGGGAAGTAAAGGAGTTTTACCACCGTGCATGGTTTCAACGTTTTAAGGCACTTCAACAAGGGGTAGCAGTGAAATGATTCAGAATGATGGGGCGGACCGTCGCCTGCCCCATATTCCTTTATTCAGTTTGCCATTATCCGAGGAGGAACCTGGCATGGTTCGGATGCCAGGATGGCCGACTGAATTAACTGCCTGAGGCGCGCATATACTGCGTGTTAAACTTAGTCACCGGTGACAGGCTGGGATCAATAACCCCTTTAAACTGCCCGGTTGTGCAATGGTTTGCCTGTATGTCTACCATTGAAAACGAATCATCAATAGACACACCAGAGCCTTTATTCATTGGCAGGTGATGATCAGGGTGGGCCTGACCGATGGTGAATGACTTCCACATATCACCTTTACGATCGTACGAAATGGTTCGTGGAATGGTAAAGGTCTGCGCATCAATAAAGTGAATACGCTTTGAAAGTGGATGAGAGTCACTTACCGGTTCAGCTTCCAGTTCGTAAACCTTACGCAATTGCCAGGTAATATTAGGGAAACATCCGCCTTTACCACTGAAGGCAACCATCTGATAACCGTCGTCATCCTGATGTATCTCACTATCAAGTTCGAGATCATTGTGGTTGTAGAACGGCATCAGAACATTCCGCGTTCCCTTGTAGGTCCACTTCATATCGGAAACGCGTCCATTGTAGCCTTCAAAGTCTTCAATCATGATATCTGACCCCAAAAAAGCATCGGTAACCTGGCCAGTAGCAAGGCGTCTCACCCGACGCTGAAAGCCAAGATACAACCATGAGTTATCCCGTTTTAAATCATCCATTGAACGGTGAATTAACAGCTGGGTATTACGCACATCTGATGGCTCTAACACCATGGCGTAGGTAGCACGGAACAAGTCCGACGGATTAGGGGTTATCTCAGGCTTAGGCTCATGATTTACCCGCCCTTTAAAGTTAAGAAAGTGGAAGTTGAATTTAATCGTACGCTCAACCTTTGCCGATTCCAGATCCCGATACTGCCAGTAAAAAGGATATATCGATGCACTGTCACCCCAGTTGTAACCATACTTGTAGTTCCACGCCAGTTTTTCTCCGGCGCGGGGATCATTCATATCCGGTTCTTCAGGGAACGGGCGACCTGCCACCCAACCACTGATTTCACCCACTTTCTCACCCAGTTTAACTTTGCCCAGGCCCTCTTCTGTGGCCTTAACATAGTTTTCATGTAACCCAAATGAGGTGGTTTCGCCCACGGTAATTGAGGTCATACCGCTGGAAATAAAGTCATAGTAAGCCGGGTCGATAACGTCTTTGAACTGCTCAACGTTTGACTTATCAATCACCATTCCCGGTGTAAGGCCGGCAAACTCAGGCGTGTTCATTTTGTAAGGGTAAAACGACTGTTCTACGACTTCAGACGCAGCCATTGCCGTGCCTGCAACAGAGGATAGCGCTCCCCCGATCACTAAAGCGGATAACTTTTTTAATTTTAGAGTCATAATTAAATTCCTATTAGAAGCTATAACGAAGCGTTAACTGAAGCTCATCTTCTTTTTGTGCCATCCCGATAGGGCCGGACTTAAAGCGTCCAAGCGGCTCATATCCACCCAATCCCAGCGAATAGCCGTCCGGGTGCTCCGGGAATGCCTGAGTAAAGGGTGAGAAAGGGTTACAGGTACGGCAATCATCATATGCACGGATACCGGTACCGACCTTGAAGTTAGCGCCGCCCGTGATTTTGAAGTTGTCGTTAACAATATATTCAACTGCAAAAGAGATAACCGATGCTTCGGCACGGAAATCATGAGCAGCGACAATTTGCGGACTTAACCGGTCATTCATCCACCAGCCCTTAATCAACAGGGTTGCGGTCCAGTTTTCTTCCCAGTCTGGCATACCCGCCGGCCCCAGGGCTCTTTGCTCTTCTTCATGATCAAGCAGATGCTGACCAAAGATCTGACCAGAGAACAGGAATGCCCGGCGATCGTTTAAGAAGGGAATAAAGACACTTTTATCAGCGCCAATGACGTAGCGCACTACGTCTGATTCTGAATACAGCTCGGTTCGCAGCGTGTTGGCAAACTCCTCGCCAGAGGTATGAGCAGCCTCTACGCGAAATACCGTGTCTATTCCCTGAGCGTAGTAGTCCATTGAACCACCGAGCAAGGTGACCCGAGGGAAGTGCACATCAAAGGCTATCAATGTAGGCCAGACACCCACTTCGCCGGTAAAGGAGTTTTGGGCAGGAATGCCACCACGCAACGATGGTAACTGCGAGCGGTAGTGCAGGGCGTTCAACGAGAAGCCAAAATCGCCTAAAATACCTTCAAATTTTACACCAACCTGCGAGTTTGACAGGCTCCAGCTGGGCATATGCGCCTGACGCAAACCAATCTGGCCGGGGCCAAAATCTGTTGCGCCGACACCACCGGCAAAGTTAGACACCGTACCGCCGTAGTCCCACAGGGTTTTCATGCCGCGGAACAAGCAACCCGCATCCAGGATCACGTTAGGGTTGCCGCACTGCCCTAAGTCATGCGGGCGGAAACGGTCGAAGTTCCAGATTAGCTGCAGGTTAATATCATCAAAGGTTTCCGTTGCTCCCATGCGATAGTCCATTTTTAACATCCACATTGGAATACGAATGTCTTCCAGCTCGTCGTAGATATTGTTGCGCGAATAATCTACCGGGTTGATAACATCCAGCACCCTGAACAAATCGGTACGACCCCAGATAACCTGCTGTTTACCCAACCGGGTACTCAGTACGTTGCCGTTGTCGGTGTAGATATCAAAATCAAGATACAGCTCCCGAATGAAATCCAGCCGGTCGTTAAGTTCTGGCGAGCGCAGTTCGTCGCCGTCCTTGTCCAGGTAGCCATTGATACAACCACGTGAGTCCACATCGCAAGGGCGTACGGGTACACCAAATGTCACGCCGCCATTGGCTTCGTGAAGAGGCTGCCCCAGCACAATCATGCCCTCGTTAGGGTGATTAGCGACATCAAAGTTAAAGGGCAGCGGGATCCCTTCACCAAACGGCACGGTGGTGCCAGGGCCGGTCGCGATGTTTTCCAGTGCAATAGCGCCACCGGCATTATCGCCGTATTCATCATCATTGAGGTCGAATACGCCGTCATAGGTGACCCGAAACGTACCGCTTACCGATACGTTACTGAACATCCCTTTGTTACCGAATTGCTTTTCAGCCTCTATTTGCAGGGTATTTCTGAATTTAGACAATCCGACATTATCGCGAACGTATGTGGCGTTCTCGATAAAGCCGTTAACTCTTGCATCTTCTGCGATTGCCGATCCCGCGCCGCATAACAGCAAAGTCGGCAGCGCATAGCGACGCAATATGGAGCAATACTTATTGGGTTTTATTGTGTGCATCCTAATGTCCTCTGGAGCAATGTGTAGGGAAAGCGCCGCTTATGCGCGGCTTATATTTCCGGCTAGACTTCCGCCTTCGTCGCCAACGTCTTTATGCGTGGTGGGTTCTTTGGCAGATTCGCCATCGGCATACAGCACACCATCTTCGTCGCTGTATACATTGACGATAAATTTGGGTTTGAACACCAACACCCATGCTGGTACCAGCAACATGGCGGCAAACCCGTTAATGACGATCATGACGCACAGCAGTAGTGCCGCGTCAGACTGGAAACGCAGGTCTGAAAGAATGACCCACATGATGATCCCGGCCATCAGTGTGACCGCGGTAAAGCTGATGGCCATGCCGGTAGTGGCAATGGACTGACGAACCGAGCTGGCCAGATCATGGGTTTTCGCCATGAACTCGCGGATCCGGTCCATCATGTAAATGGAATAGTCGATGCCAACCCCGATGCCCACAGCAACTACCGGTACCGTGTTGATATCGATACTCAGACCGTATAATCCCATGTAGGCATAAGTGAGCGTGGTAGCGAACATCATGGTCATCAGCATCATTACGCCGGCATGCCAGGAGGTGTAAAACACCATCACAAAGATGAAAATCAGCAAAAATACACTGGGCAGCACAATCAGGTTGGTTTCAAAAGCGGATTCGTTCATTGCTGCCGCTACCCCAAGTGTACCGCCAGCTAAACGAATAGTGAGTCCTTCTACATCACCTCCGTGATCGGCAATCCAACTCTTCGCCATGTGAATGGCACGGCGTATGGTTTCGCCCTGACGGTCTTTGTAGTAGAACACCAGGTTGGCAATACGGTCGTCAGTGTCGTTAAACTCGTTGAGCGCGCCCGGAATGGGGCTGGACGCCATATAGGTAAACATCAGGCCGCCCACATAAGATTTATCATGCGGGATCTGGTACCAGCGCGGGTCGTTATTGTGCATCAGACGGTTAACCTGCATCACCAGGTCGGTCAGGCCTTTACTGCCACCCACTTCCGGGTCGCTAAGCATGTGCTGCTGCAAATCTATGAGTGATTTCAGCACTTCCGGGCGTTTGAGGCCACCTGGCTCATCGGTTTCGGCTACAATATACAGCTCTTCTGAACCGGGGAACTGCTCGTTCACCACCCGTGACGACACGTTGTAGTCGTGGTGTGGATATAAGATAGGTGAGCCGGGCTCCGAATCGCCAATTTGTACGTTCGATGCGCTCACCAAACCAATTGCCATTAACGCTGCAGCCGCCAACAGTAAGCTGCGAGCCGCGCCCGGTCTGCCGACCAGACGTGAACAACTGGCACCAATGTGGCGCAAAAAGGTCTCTTTGAGTTCCGGATTTTTCGGTGTTGGCAGAATGGTCAGTAGCACGGGTACGCCTACCAGCACGGTAAACACCACAGTGATTGCCCACAGCGACGCGTAAAAACCAAGCTGAGTATTCAGTGGTATAGAGCCAACCGCAATTAACAGCAAACCAACAGCATCAGAAACCACTCCCAGCGTGCCCGGGCGGAACAAACTGTTAAAGGTTTCCTTAGCGGCAATAGCGCCATCTCCGCAAACGGTCACCTCCGCGTAATAGCGCTCTACAATTTGCACACCATGACTCATGGCCCGGGCGGCGATCAGAAAGGGAATCACCAGACCCAGAGGGTCGAGGTTATAGCCCAGCAGACTAATGATCCCCAGGCCCCAGATAGTTGAGACCATTACACCACCAAGGGGAACCAATACACCGTAAGCACGACGGAAATGGAATACCAACAGCGCCAGCATGATCAGAATGGTGAAAAAGAATATCTGTACGATTTGATCAAGGTAAGTGTAAGCCCAGCCAACTAGTACCGGTTGTCCGGTGGCATAGATATTAATGCCAGCTTCTTTTTCCTGCTCGCGGATCTTTTGGAGCTTGTCAAAGGTACCGGCGTAATCCAGTTGTCCTTCAATCAGCTGAGCTTTTACCAGCGCCATTTTAAAATCAGGTGATACCAGCGGGCCATAAACCCGCGGATTAGCCGCGATATTCGCTTGCATCTCATCCAGTTCGGCCTGTGTATACTCGCCGTTAGTGGCATCAAAGTAGGGTTGTGAGTTAATACTTCCTACTTCTGTAAGCCATATGTGCCGTGAGTTACGATGGGTAACACTGGAAACCAGGTTATGGTTAACGCCTGGCAGGCTATCGATCGCCTGAGTCATTCGATCGATCTTTTTGAGGTTCTCATTAGTGAAAATGTCACCCTCAGTAAATTCGACCCCCACTACCAGTACGTTAGCACCGCCGAAGCTGTCTTTAATGCTGTTATGCAGTTGGATGTACGGGTGCTGTTGAGGCAGCAGATTGGAAAAGTCTGTGAAAATTTTGAGCGCCGGAATACGACTCATAAAAAACACTGTCAGAGCAAAAATGATCAGCAACACAGTTTTAGGGTGACGAAACAGACTCAGTTCGAGTTCATGCAGCGCATGAGTAAATGTATGCTTTGGCTTATTCATGGTGCTACTCCTGTGAACCAGTCATTGATGAAGTCAGAGCCAGATAAACTCCCCGACCGCCAGCGATGTGGGTGACGCCGTCGGCCGAGGTTACTGCAGCGCGCAGGTAAACAGGTGCTGAGGGTGAAACGATGGTGTGCCAGCTACCGTCGTCATTACGGCGAAGCACAGTAGTGTTTTCACCTAAACCCAGTAGTTGATCATTTGCTGAAACCAATTGATACACCGGAACAGCGGTGTCGACAGACTCTTTAACCCAGCTTTCGCCACCGTCTTGTGTAGCATAGATGTAGCCATTGAGCCCGCTTACCCAACCGGTTTCCAGGGAAGTAAAGTGCATACCGTGAGGATAAAATTCATCGGGTAAATAGCCGGTTAAATCCCAGTTCTGGCCGCCATCCGTGGAGGTCAGAATCATTCCATACTCTGCGCTGGCCACAGCATCGGTATCATTCAGGAAAGCAATATTGGTAATGATGGTATCCTCCTGCAACGAGAAGGTTTCCCAGTTAGCGCCGTTGTCATCGGAGTGCATAATGGTTGAAAAGCTGCCAGCCACCCACCAACTGCCATCCGGCGCACAGGTAACATCCATCAGCTGTTCGCTTGTAGGGATAGCAACAGATTGCCACTGGTTGTCACCAGACGACTTCAGCCAGAGATTATTGTTGAAAGAAAGAGCAATGAAATCGCCGGAAGGACAGGCATCCACTTTCAATAAAGAAGCGGCATCAGGGAGTGTTTGACGCTCCCACATTTCACCGTCTGAAGAAGCTATCACCAGACCGTTATTACCAACGGCGATAAGCTCGTTTTCGTTAGCCGCCATAGACTGGTAAAAATCTATGCGCTGAATGGATTGCGCCTGTTGCGCTCTGACTGCTTCAAGATTTAACGGGGCTTCACAGCCCGCTAACAGCCAGGTTAAAGAGCAACCAGCAATGACTTTGGTGGAAATCCGAACCTTAAATTCACCTAATTTCATTATTTTAATAATATTTTGTTAACATAAAGCCAACAAAAGCAAAGGCGGTGCCAGTCCGAAAAATTATATTTTTTATTGATTTAGATCAAAAACTTAGATGGGTAAATTTACAAATTTGTAAGGAAAACAAAGAGCTATAAAACATAAAAAGGTTAATGAAATGATAAATTCACAATTTCTAAAATTATTCATTTCATTAAATTTGATGGATTGATTCAATTAATGACCGGTTACCGAACCTGAAACAAATGTTCCAGTTTGGGCTTATTGTGAACGTCTCTGATAACCAGTTTAATGGCTTTGAAAGTGGCATCGTAAGCACCGAGTTCAAACGTGGACCGCCAATAGTTGAAATAGTTGAGTTGTTTGGGCGAGCCATAAAACAACATATTTTCTAGATCCCGGGTGGTGCCATCTTCATTCACACCAAGCCACTGCACAACAGCGCCGAGTTGCTCATCGGCATGGACAAAAAAATCGCCGGCTGAGACAGTAAACTTAACCCCTAAACGATCGCCGATGTTCAGCTTTCGTACCTCTGCGTGGTAGGCGTCTTTACCATTAGCCTGAGAAACTAGCCTGCCCGCCTCGACCAATTCAGCATCAATATTCGATGTGGTAATGGCGTGATAACTGTTGAGGATAGTAGCTGTTTCGGACTCCGCTAACTGCTGAGATGTGATTAAACGAGCAATCATTTGCCGTATCAGCGGGTCATGGCCCTTTCTGGATTGGGCTGGAATCATTGCAAAAGCCTCTGCACAGCTTTGCGCTGTTTCGCTGGCCGTCGGATAAAGGCACTGAAAAAGCATGCCAATCAACTTACCACTGTTGTCTTCGCTATCGTCCGGGAATTTGAGCATAGTTTGCTTTACCTGCGATGGATTGCCGTTGAACCGATCGTTAAACAAATAAGCTGTGGCCAGAAAATACGCTGCATCTGCGCTTCCCTGGTCGGCGGCCTGGTTAAGTAAACGAATAATTTCGTCGATGGGATAAAGTTTCTCGCGGGCATTGAGCTTTGCCAACGCCAGTTTGTACAGCGCTTGATGGTGATTACTGGCTGCCGCTCGCTGGTAGTACTCAAACGCTTTTTGTTCATCGCGGTCGACCAAATCGTTGGCATAAAACATATCTGCTGCCACGGTTAAGTCTTCCACCAGCGCAGCCTGAACGTTATCCGGCTGTGTACTCAAATCGAGCAATTCCAGCCCCAGCGTTCGCCGGATAAAATCATCAATAATAACGTTCTCATGGATATCTCCCTGCCATGTCGGGTGGCCGTGGCCGGTATTGTGGTAATACACATGCTCGAAAGGGATCTTCAGTTTATTCAGCACATAGTCCAGTCGCTGGGTGTGCTCAAAAGTAGCAACCTCGTCGTTGTAACCGGCCGTGATAAGCAGCGGCGTAGCGATTTTTTCGGCTAGATAAAGTGGTGATATCTGATATAAATCCTCGCTGTACTCCCCCACGGTTTCAGACACCTGGCTGGCCCATGCGTTATTCGTTTTCAGGTTACTCTGATTAAATAGCAAGGGCAGGTCGTATACCCCGAAACGGGAAATAACGCAGTCCACCAACTCAGGATGCAAAATGCTTAACATAAGCGAAGAATAGCCACCGTAACTTGAGCCCATAGCACAGATGTTCTGCGCCGGCGCAACCTGCTGTACCTTTTTAACAGCGGCCAGAATGTCCTGCTCGATTTGCTGCCCAAATTCGCCTACCCCGCCTTCTCTGAACGCTTTACCAAACCCAAAGGAACCACGAAAGTTTACCTGTAAAACGGCGTATCCACGGGTGGTATAAAACTGAGTCAGGCGGTTAAATTCAGTCGTATCCCGAACCCCAACCGGGCCGCCATGGGGCATGACAATTAAAACATCATTGGCCTGTCCAATCGGAGGGTAATAATAAGATTCAACCTTACTGCCGGCCGACATCACTTCATAAACCTGTGGCCTGGAGAATTTATAGTCATCCAGTTCCGGTTGCACTGAGAACAGGATCCGAGCTTCCTGTCTGGCAACATCAAACAAATAATAATCGGTTGGCGCATCCGGTGCGTAGGCCACCGCCACATACACATCAGCGGCTGCACTGTAATCTGCCAGTGTAAAGCGACGGCCCGGCACGCTTTGATTTAGCTGTGCCTGATGATATTCCTGCACAGCGTTAAGGTACTCCACTACCATTTCACCACCTTTATAGTAGCGTACGCTAGCCGGTTCACCGCTGTTATGATCAATGGACGCAGAGACCAGATCATAACTTTCGTGCTCATATAACACATCGGAAAAAGTGGCGGTGGGGATGTCATACAGGTACAAAGCGATTTTATCGGTGGCAATATCACTCAGTACCGCAATTTGAGAGTCGTTGAGAAAACCCATGGGCTCGAAAGTGTAGTCGGTATTAAAGTCTTTGAGCAGTACCTGCCAGGACTTACCCCTGAGCTTGCGGTACTTGATGGTATATGTTGCGTTTTCATCATCGTAGCTCAGGCCCAGTAACATATCTGCGCCGCCGTCATAGAAGTAGCGCACCATATCATCGGGCAAGTTGCGGATCCTGTCTTTACCAGACCAATTGGGATCAGCCAGCCTGACAGGATCCACTACATAGATTTCTGTATCGCCGCCACGGCTGGTGGTAGTAAAGAGCACTTTCTTCGGATCCTCACCGGCCTGCCCCATTATGTAACCATCTACCCTGACTACGTGAGCTTTTATGTCGCTAACAGCGCCGTCTGTGGCTATCACTTCCAACGTTACCCTGACATCCTGTCGCTTACCATTGTTTACCAGAGAACCGGTGAACAATAGATGATTTGACGAGAGCCAGAAATATTCCTTCAGTCTGCCACCGGCTCCCAGGTCCATCAGCGGCACATAGTTTGTTGATGAACGCTCAATCAACCCCACCTCAGCGGCTTCTTCGGTCATTTCAAACAATGCGATGTACTGGCCATCCGGCGATAGAACCGGTGCGCTGAACTGCTGATTGGTAAATAAACTTTTTGCCGGTACCGGCGCAGCGATTCTGCCCGCATCCACCTGAGCATGTCCCCATAAACTCACTAGAGAGAGTAACCACAGCGTCCATCTCATTGCTGTTCCTCCAGCCCGGCTATCAGGGAATAGAAACGGTCCTGACCCGGACCGGCATAAAACATGTTGCGACTGGTCAGTAACCCAGGAAAATACTTTTCCATGAACAGCTGTGCATTGGCGGCTCTGTTTTCCAGCTCAATGTGATTGGCAAAGAAGTAGTAAAAAGGCTGCTCAACCGTTAAATGGCCAACATAATTGATCCGCCCCGGTTTAACCTCAAAACGCCACTCGTCCTCATTGAGACTGGTGCGGTAGTAGAAGTTGTAGTCGATGCGGCCGAAATGATACCCGCCGGCTTTCACCGGTAACAGAATATAGTTTTCACCGGCGGATAAATCTTCGCGGGTGAGTTTAAGGTTTTCTTCGCCCCACACATAAAGTGCCTGTAGATCGTAGTCATTCACCAGACCAATCAGCAGGTAGCCCTGATTAGTCTCTACCAGTTTGTCGGTATCTTGTTTTTGAGAGGAAACACTGGTGGCTACACAGCCGGACAGAAACAGTAAGATGCTGCTAAAAAGCATCCGATAGAAGACACGCATTCCTTGCATAATCAAAGCCCTGAGGAGAAATCACTACAGAACTCAGCCTATCAGTTGTTATATAATTCAACAACTTTCATTGTTTTATCCAGCGCACCACTATTTTTCGCCAGCACGGCGTAACCGGCATGACCTGCCCGTTCCGCGGCATCAGCATCATTGCACCAGGAGAGGGTTAGTTTCGTCATGGCATCAGCATCTTCAACGATAAACAGCGCACCGGATTCTGCCAGTTTGGCGCAGATTACCGGGTTATTGTAAGTATTCGGCCCCATCATAACCGGCAGTTTTCTGGCTGCCGGTTCAAGGGCATTGTGGCCCCCTCGATCGGCAATGCTGCCGCCAACAAAGGCAAAGTCGGCCACGGTGTACACCGCATTAAGCTTACCCATTTCATTTACCAGTAACACGTCGCAATCGTCGGATACACTGTCGGCCGACGCACTTTGTGTCATGGTTAAGCCGGATCTCTGGATCAGTCGGGCTACTGTTTCGAACCGCTCAGGATGGCGGGGGACCAGTACCAGCAAGAGCTCCGGACAGTGTTTTTTGACCGCCTGGTAGGTTTGCAGCAATACCGTTTCCTCAGGGTCATGGGTACTTCCCCCCACAAGAACTCTCCGGTTACTGTGCTCCAGTCCTAAAAAGCCGCTTACAGAGGCATCCAGGGCAGAGGCCTGGTCGAACTTAATATTATTCGTCAGCGTGAGCTTACTTTCCGGCATGCCTAAAAATCGGTAGTTAGCATAATCCCTGTCGCCCTGCGCACACACATGGGCCAGTTTTTTAAGCATTGGCTCGAACAGGATGGGGAACTTCGCATACCGTCGCGCCGAGCGATCGGTCATTCTGGCATTGACCACCAGCACCGGAATGTCGCGTTTCCAGCAGGCATGGATGAGGTTAGGCCAGAGCTCAACCTCAGTGATAAATACCATGCTGGGTTTAATCCGCCTCAACATGCCCGCCATGGCCATATGAAGATCATAAGGCAGGTAAAAGTGATGCACCTTATCACTGAAAATTGCGCGAACCCGGGCCGAACCGGTAGGCGTGGTAGTGGTAACCGTTATCTGGCGCTCTGGCTGCTCCTGCATAATGCGTTTAATCAGAACCGACGCCGCGACCACCTCACCCACCGACACGCAGTGAAACAGATAGCCGTTGGCTTTCGGTGCATGTGCCACGTAGCCAAACCGCTCGAATCGGCGGCGGTTATAGTCTTTCTGGCGGGTCATGCCGCGTTTAACGAGAGTGAAAAAAGCAAATGGAATGAGCAGTGCCAGAATACAGGAGTAAAGCCAGCGGAAGGCGTCCTGATACCACTTAGGAGAATATGTTGCGCGTTGCTTGCTCATGTTGCCTTGTACACCGTTATGCTGGCCGTCATCAAAATGTCGTGAAGTTTTGTTTCACTGACACACAGGTTTTCACGTTTACTTTTATTGCATGTCATCAAGTGCCACCAAACCCGCAGTGCTTATCATCAGGTTAAGTGCAATGGGCGATATTGTAATGGCCTCAGGTCTGCCGTCCAGCTTAAAACAGCATTTTGACAACGATGTGACTATATCCTGGCTGGTTGAAAGTCCCTATGCGGCCCTGGTGGCGGGCCACCCGGATGTAGATAACGTTATTACCTGGCCCAAACAGGAATGGCGGGCGCTGGCTAAATCACGACGATATATTGCGCTGTTTAAGGCGCTACTGCAGTTTCGGCGCAGCTTAAAAGCTTTACAATTCGATCTGGTTGTTGACGCTCAGGGATTACTTAAGAGTGCATTGTTAGCCTGGTTCACCGGCGCGCGTAAACGGGTAGGGTTCAACAGTAAGGAACACAGTCAGTGGTTTTTAACCGAGGCTTTCGATAAGCCCCTGTCAGATGACATTAGCAGCGAGTACAAATTTCTGGCCAGTAAGTTTAGTAACTCACCTTATCAACTTACCCTTCAGGTGAGTGAGCAGGATCGGATAACTGTGCATAACCTTCTGAAAGAAAGAGGCTTTCACGGAAACTTTATCGTAATCGCTCCTTTTACAACGCGCCCTCAGAAGCACTGGTTACTGCCCTACTGGCACGAACTCATTGCTATGCTGGGAAAGGATGGGTATCAGGTGATAATCCTTGGTGGGCCGGCCGATAAGAACAGTGCTGAGCATCTTGCCGGGGGTAATTCACACTGCCTTAGCCTGGCTGGCTCATTAAACTTAACTCAGAGTGCTGCCGTAATTGAGCGATGCGCGGCGCTTCTCGGTGTTGATACCGGCCTGACGCACATGAGCATGGTTTATCAACGCCCCACCGTGGCCATCTTCGGTTCGACCCGGCCGTATACGCGAACCCAGAACCCTCATGCCCGTATTCTGTATGCAGATTTAAGTTGTGCCCCTTGCAAGCGTCGCCCTGTCTGTGACGGCCGTTTTGACTGTATGCAGGCAATCACCCCCGGGCAGGTGTTCAGCACACTGCAAGGACTGCAATAACCATGCGTGTTATGCATCTGGAACTGGGCAGGCATTTGTATGGCGGTGCCAAACAGGTGGAATACCTTATTAAAGCGATAGCTGCACAAAGCAACACAGTTGAACAACATCTGGTATGTGCTGAAGGCAGTGACATTGCCGCTTTGGGTCTTAGTGAGTGTGAAACACACGCGCTGCCCTATGCAGGTGAACCGGACATCAGCATTTTGTGGCGTCTGGCCGGGCTGGTCAGGGCATTACAACCTGACGTTATACATGTACACAGTCGTCGCGGTGCCGATCTCTGGGGCGCGATGATCGCCAGATATACTGGTACAGCCGCCATTTGTACGCGACGTGTCGATAACCCGGAGTCCGCTGTAAGCCGCCTGAAATATGCCCAATACCGGTCAGTTATCAGTATCTCTGAAGGCGTACAAAAAGTTGTTTCGCAGCGTTGTCCGGCATCGGTACATCAACAGGTCATCCATTCATCTGTGGACTTGTCGGAGTTTCATTATGCCTCAGACCCTGACTGGTTTCGCCGTCAGTTTGCCATACCAGAGGGTTACCGGGTATTGGCAAATTTCGCCCAGCTTATCGACCGCAAAGGTCAGTGCGACATCATTGCGGCAATGAAACGGGTTGTTGAAAAGCAGCCTGCCACCATCTGTTTACTGTTTGGAAAAGGCAGTCTGGCAGACGTTTATCAGCGTCAGATAGACCAGGCAGGCTTAAGCGATAATGTTCGCCTGTGCGGCTTTACCGAGCAGGTGGCCAGAATACTGCCCAATATTGATTTGCTGGTACATCCGGCGCATGCCGAAGGCCTTGGCGTTATCTTGTTGCAAGCAGGCGCCTGTAAAGTACCGGTCATCGCCAGCCCGTCCGGGGGCATTCCGGAAATTATAAAACACGAGCAAACTGGCTGGCTGACGCCGGCTGGCGACTCGGAAAAATTAGCCGCAGCCATAGTTACTGCCTTAAACAATGACGCCTTAAGGCAGGCCTATGGTGAAGCGTTATTACAGCATGTAAGTACTTACTTTTCGACTGACGCTATGGCAAATGGATATTTAAGACTTTATCAACAAATTAAGGGATAAGCCGGCTGGAGCACAAACTCAAACCCTTTTATACTGGCGGGGACCACCCAAATTATAGGTTCCGTTGTGATGAAATCCAGCCGTTTACTGTTATCGCCGCTACTACTGACTCTGATTTTGCTTTTTGTTCCTCAGGTTTATGCTGACACACCACCCTATGCGGCGCCGGAAAAGGAATTAATGGTGCCGGTGGAAGGCGGCAAAGTATATGTCAGGCTTAACGGCTTAGCCCATAAGGCAGCGATACCGGTTATCTTTATTCATGGCGGGCCGGGCGGCACACACAACGGCTTTGCCGGTATGACTGGTCTTGCAGATAACCGCATGGTGATCATGTACGACCAGCTCGACAGCGGCAAGTCTGAGCAAACCAACAACCCGGACAACTGGCGCGTAGAAAGGTTTGTTGAATCTATCGAGACTATTCGCCAACGCTTGAATATTCCACGTTGGCATGTGGTGGGTCACAGCTGGGGATCGGCACTGGCACTGGAATATACCGCCCGGTACCCCAACAAGGTGGTATCCACCGTCCTTGGCGGTACGTTTATCTCTACCCCGCACTGGATCATGGATGCTAACTTGCTGGTTAAAGCAGCGCCACAATCAGTACAGCAAACACTACGTGAGTGTGAGTCGGCAGAACCGCCTGAGGAAGACCAGTGCAGCGCGGCTTATACCAAGCTATATTCCGCGTACTACACACCTGGCACGGCAACTAAGGCTGAACAGGAGTATTACCTTAATGTTGGCGGAAATGGCTTTAATCCGGCCATTTACAACGCCATGTGGGGCCCCAGTGAATTTTCCTCTACCGGGGTATTAAAACATTACGATGCCACCCACTTACTCAGCCGTATCAATCCGGCCAAAACCCTGTTTATGATTGGTCAGTACGACTCAGCACGCATCGACACGGTACAGAATTACCTGGCTTTAACCCCGGGGGCTGAACTTGCGGTAGTACCAGGCGGTGCGCACGGTTTTTACGGTGACCGACCGTTAATCACTCAGGCGATATTAACCAGCTGGCTTAAACGGCACGACCCGGACTAGGCCGGAATACCAATCCCCTGTTCCTGGGTAGGTGGATAACCAAAGGCCTTTTTATAGTCACGGCTAAACTGAGAAATACTGGTATAGCCCACCTCACTGGCAACCTGCGACACACCGCAACTTTGGCGGCTCAGTACGGCCTGCGCTTTTAGCAACCGGCAACGTTTGAGGTACTGGATGGGCGATGTCTGAGTTATCTGTTTAAAACTGGCATGGTAACCTGATACGCTCATGCCTGCCTCCCTGGCCAGGGCAGTGACATTAAATTCACCATCCAGGTTAGCCGAAATCTGTTTCAGCGAACGGGCTATCCGCGCGTAATGCCCACCATCGGCAGCAAGCGCTCTAAGCGCATACCCGTGGGGGCCTTTTAACGCTTCGTAAGTGAGTTCCTTAAGCCGTGCACGCCCTAAAACTGCAGCAACAGCCGGATCTGCCCCACCCTCCAGCAGCTTGACTACAGCATAGGCCATCTCGCTATGCATGGGGACTGACACTGTAGGCTCCAGACGGTCAGATTCCATACACGTCCCAGGCAGGCCCTGCACCAATTCGGCGACGATTGCCGGATCGAAATCGATACGAACACCAATGGCGGGCGATTCTCTACTCCCGATGGTTTCGCAGTAAAAAGGGATTGGCAGGGTTTGCAAAAGATACTGACCAGGTCCGTAATGAAACTCGCGGCTACCCACGCGGCCAATTTTATGGCCTTGCAACACAACAGCTATTCCAGGGTTGTAAATAAACGGACGAGCAGGCCGGTGGTGGCAACTATGGAATACCGTGAGGCCGGGTATGGCAGTTGTGATAACCCCTTCCCGGGGTAATAACTGGTTAACCTTGTCGAGCAGGGCCAGATGGTAAGGGTGACTAACACCAGTTGTTGTTAACGGCATTTCTTCGCTGATGGACATAGTAATTCCTGCCTAAGTAACAAAGAGAATTATGCAATGATGTGGGGACATTAACCAGTAAAACACTACTTGTTTAGAGTAATAGTCAAAATCAATGGAGCAATGTTAAAGCTTTGATACGGTTAATTTCGCACAATAGACCGTCTTACACCATGAGGATATACAATGAACACTAAAGCTTACGGCGCCACCGCCCCGGATTCAGGGGTAAACCCATTAACGATTCAGCGCCGCCCACTGCGGGATGATGATGTTGCCATCAGTATTGATTATTGCGGCGTGTGTCATTCAGATATTCATACCGTCGAAAATGACTGGGGACGCACAAGCTACCCGATTGTTCCCGGCCATGAAATTGTCGGCACCGTTACGGCAGTAGGCCCACAAGTCAGCAAATACAACGTAGGCGATACCGTGGGTGTGGGCTGTCTGGTCGACTCCTGCGGGACCTGCCCGGCCTGTGACGACCACCAGGAACAGTTTTGTGATGAAGGTATTCATGGTACTTACGGTGGTACAGACCGTATCGATGGCACACCTAACCAGGGCGGTTATGCCGAGTCGATTGTGGTAAAAGAACGCTTTGTTCTGGCTATCCCTGATGGGCTGGATCCGGCGGCTGCAGCGCCGATTCTCTGCGCCGGTATTACCACTTACTCACCGTTAAAATACGCGGGGGTAAAACAGGGCGACAAGGTTGGCGTACTGGGTATGGGCGGTCTGGGGCATATGGGCGTTAAGTTTGCCAAAGCCATGGGCGCAGAAGTCACTATTTTCACCCGTTCAGAGTCAAAAGTAGAGGAAGCACTACAGCAAGGTGCGGATCACGTGATCATCTCAACCGACGACCAACAGATGCAAGCCGCAACGGAGCAATTTGACTATCTGCTTGATACTATTCCGGTTGAACACGATTTTAACCCCTATTTGAATTGCCTGAAATACAACGGTACACACATTGTTGTAGGGCAGTTAACGCCTTTGGAACCGGCACTCAACACCGGCGCTTTAGTTATGAAACGGCGTTCTATTCTTGGCTCGCTGATTGGGGGTCTGGCAGAAACTCAGGAAGTGCTGGACTTTTGTTCTGCTCACAACATTAGCTGTGATATCGAAATGCTCGACATTCAGCACATCAACGCCGCTTATGAGCGAATGAAGAAAGGTGATGTGAAGTACCGCTTTGTTATTGATATGAACAGCCTCAGAAATACCTGATTCAAACTGCTTGCAAAGGTGGCAAGCCATGCGCTACGCCTTTGCATAGCTAACTATCTATGTTTGAAAGAGACAAATAGAAAACTGTGTAGCTGTTTATTTTTGACACAGTTTGAAAATTCTCAATTTTAATAGAATAAAATCATAATATTCATGAGGATAGAAACCATTCTCAAAATCAACCTTAATCTTGATTTTGTAAAAATGGACGCTGCATTGCTTTGAATGGAAGATAGACTTAAAAACGTAGATATCAAACATAAAGATTTGCTTAATGCAGCATAAAAATAAACTTAACTGACAAAAGGCTTCTTTTTAAATCTTTCTTATCAGCAAGTTAATCTGGCCATACTCAACTTAACAAGGCTTTAGCTAATAATCCAGCTTAAACACCGTATTCTGCAATTCTTCACGTATCAAAGAGAATAAAAAAGCCGCTCAAAAGAGCGGCTTTTTTTAAACGCTTAGAAAGTAGCGATTAAACGCCAGCTTTCTCAACAACGTCAACCAACATCCAAGATTTGTTCTTAGAGATTGGTGCACACTCGCGAACAGTAACTGTATCGCCTTCGTTGCACACGTTGCTTTCGTCATGAGCGTGCAGTTTAGTAGTACGCTTGATGAACTTCCCGTAGATAGGGTGTTTAACAAAACGTTCTACCGCAACAGTAATGGTTTTATCCATTTTGTTGCTAACCACACGACCTTGTACTGTACGAATTTTTTGCTCAGTCATTACGCATCAGCCTTTTGAGTCAGAATGGTTTTAACACGCGCGATGCTGCGACG
>Ga0213831_1000340_pt1 | contig 38428 bp, 35 predicted proteins | sample SWATP12_FD_163421 | JGI IMG/M metagenome (GOLD analysis project Ga0213831, IMG submission 163421) | Coastal seawater microbial communities from Marineland, Florida, United States - SWA TP1 #2 | ecosystem: Environmental > Aquatic > Marine > Coastal | place: USA: Florida | collected 2016-08-06 | reverse complement strand
GTTTTTATGTCTAGCGACAATAGCGCTGTGGAACCACCTGATCCCATCCCGAACTCAGAAGTGAAACGCAGTAGCGCCGATGGTAGTGTGGGAGGTCCCATGTGAGAGTAGGACATCGCTAGGCTTCAAATTATAGAAGCCCGCTCATAAGAGCGGGCTTTTTAATTTAACAATCATTAAATTTCGTTTTTAAATAGAACCAAATTTAATGAAAGTTTCTGTCTGATGACAATAGCACTGTGGAACCACCTGATCCCATCCCGAACTCAGAAGTGAAACGCAATAGCGCCGATGGTAGTGTGGGAGTTCCCATGTGAGAGTAGGACATCATCAGGCTTCAAATAATAAAAAACCCGATTCATTTGAGTCGGGTTTTTTTGTATCTGTTAGAAATAAAGTATTGAGTTAATATATTTGAATCTGTAGAAATAGGACTATTGTATTGTGGAACCACCTGATCCCATCCGTTTATACCAACAACTTAGCAGAAGTGAAACGCAATAGCGCCGATGGTAGTGTGGGAGTTCCCATGTGAGAGTAGGACATCATCAGGTTCTTAATTAACAAAAAAGCCCGCTTATTTTAGCGGGCTTTTTTGTTAATTACGCTCTACGATTTTTATTAACCCACATGGGTACCAGGTAGAGTAGGGGAAAACCAGGTTATCCGAATCACTGATTCGGTCTGGTTTTTCCGAGCGTCGCTTGCGAGCTCACGGACCAGCATCAGGCTCTTAATTAATCTTATCTCTATCTAATATGTTCTCACCCTGTAGTTCTCGAAGGGGATTTTCGGTTACTCAATTAAATGCTTCGACAAGCTCAGCATGATGTTGTTTGTGAGCTTGCATACCTAATAGTTCGATAACATTATTGTAGAGACTCGAATATTAACCCGCCCATACGAGCAGTTTTCTGCTTTCTACGCTTTACGATTTATTTATCTTATTCTTGTCTAGTATTTTCTCACCCTGAGCTTATCGTCCTTCAACAAGTTCAGGATGAACCAGAGTATTATCAAACAAAATGAATTTCATCCTGAGCGCAAAGCAGCCGAAGCACGACAAGCTCAGCATGAATTAGTTGATAGTTCCATAAATGTAAATCAAATAACGCCTCTACCTACTAAAGAGTACTACCTTTGATTAAATCGCTATTTACTCTTTTTGATATAGAACAAATAAACCTTCTTAATAATGTGATTTAATATAATAAATCTAAAAGTAATAGAGATGAGATTCATTCTTATTTACATTTAATTACTAAGCGGGTAGAATACGCGCAATTTTAGAAATCCAAAGAATATTAAGAACAACGGTGACATCATGATCTTAAAGAAGACCCTATTAAGCGCTTCAATCGTTATCGCATTAGCTGCATGTGGCGGCTCAAGCAGTGATCCAGAAGTAACTCCTCCACCACCACCGCCAGCTAACAGTGCGCCAACTGATTTAGCCGTCGATGCAAACACAGTTGTTGAGAATATGGCTGGTGTTGCAGTAGGTGAATTATCAGCTACTGATGCAGATTCAGGTGATACGTTCACGTTCACTACTAGCGATGATCGTTTTGTTATTTCAGGTACAACGCTATCTTTAGCAGAAGGTGTATCGTTAGACTTTGAAGAGAATGCAACGGTAACAGTAAATGTAACAGTAACTGATAACGGTGGTTTAACTTTCTCTAAAGACCTAACTATCGATGTAACTGATATTCAAGATACTGAGTATGCATTTACAAGTAAATTCCAAGACGGTGTTTCTTCAGTTTCATACAGTGGCCAGATCGCTCGTCACGTATTGATCAACGAATTAAACTTCTACATTGGTAGCACTTCAGAATCAGGTTACGGTTTACAATTTGACTTAGATAACAATGTATTCGATACAAAAGAAGACGTTATCGCTAAGCTTAATTACTTCTACAAGACAACTGAAGTTGAATGGGATGGTTTTCCAATTCGCTCATATGCTGATTCAAAACAAACATTAATGACTGAAATCTCGTCAAGCTACAAAGCAGTATTTGACAAAATTGCTGGTCAAGATGACGGTGGTCAGGAAAAGGATTGGAATGCAGATCCAAGTCCATTTGCTGGTTGGGGGGCAACTGGTGAAACAACTCCTGAAGGCCTTGTTGAAATCTTCTTTAACCAATTAGCTGATAATGCTATCGCTTATAGAGACGGTAACTTAAGAGCTGATATTCAAGGTAACCCAATCACTAAAGTTTATATCAATACTGATGGCACAGACCTTAAGCAACTTATCCAGAAGTTCTTACTAATGGCTGTTCCTTACTCACAATCAGCTGGTGACTACTTAGGTGAAGACACAGAAGGCAAAGGTCTTACAACAGACAATACTGCTGGTGATAAAGACGGTACTAAAGCTTACTCTAAGCTAGAACATCAGTTTGATGAAGGCTTCGGTTACTTTGGTGCAGCAGTTAACTACCTAGCTTACAACGATAATGAAATCTCAGGTAAGGTTTCATCAGATACTGATGGTCGTGCAGATTGGAACGGTAAGCATGACACAGATGGTGATGGCAAATACGACTTACTTTCTGAAATCAATTTTGGCCAGTCAGTTAACGCAGGTAAGCGTGACCGTGGTACAGTTGGAAACACAGCTCCAACTGATCTAACTAAGCAAACAATGGCTGCATTCATTGAAGGTCGTCGTATCATCAATGCTGCTGCGCCAAATGCACTTACTGAAGACCAAATGGCAGCATTAATAGCTCAACGTGATATCGCGATGGATGGTTGGGAAAAGGCAATTGCTGCGACAGTAGTTCATTACATTAACGATACAAATGCAGATCTTGAATTGTTAAAAACTAATGATGCATCATTTAGCTACTCTGATTTAGCTAAGCACTTCTCAGAAATGAAAGGTTTTGCATTAGGTCTACAATTTAGCCCTTACTCAAAAGTAAGCGAAGCTGACTTCAAAATGATGCACGATTACATGAGGAAAGCACCTGTAACGACTGATGCTGATGCTATTACTGCATACCAAGCTGACTTGATTAAAGCACGTGATATTTTACAAGCTGCTTTATCATTTGATGCAGACAATGTTGAAAACTGGTAAAAATCAGTTAGTTAACATAAACTGAACAGAAGTTAAGCTTGGGCTAGTAATAGCTCAAGCTTTTTGTCATTTAAAAAGTCTTAAAAATAACAAGGTGAAGTTAAGTGAACATCCCTAAAAAGAGGCTGGTTACATTAGCAGTATTGGCATCATTGTCATTAACGGCGTGTAATGAAAGTACATCTAGCACGGCAGGAGCTGGCTTTGATAAGGATAAGGATACCACTGGTGATTTTGATCAAGGTGCAATGGTTACAGCACTTGTAGATAACGTAATCACACCAACATATCAATCTTTTGCAACTCAAGCTTCTAATCAAAATGTTGCTATTACAGCGTATTGTGAAGCCGAAAAAGCGTTAGAGCAGCAAACAGTTGAACAAGCTGAAGTAGACCAAGCTAAGTCTGAAGCACAAGACGCATGGCGAAGTGCGATGAATGTTTGGCAGCAAGTTGAAATGATGCAAATGGAGCCATTGAAGGCTTCTGATAGTTTGTTAAGAAACTCAATTTACTCGTGGCCAGTTGTTAATTCGTGTGCGGTTGATTTTGATGTTGTCTTTTTTGACGACGGTACAGTCAATGGCCAACCTTACGATATCAAACTACGTACACCTTCCAGAAAAGGGATGGCAGCACTAGAGTATCTTCTCTTTACTAATGATTTAAACCATAGTTGTACAGGTACATCTGTACCTCCTGGATGGGACGGATATCAAGACACTGAAAGAAAAGTAGCTCGCTGTAACTTTGCCGTTGAAATATCATCAGACATTCAAGGTAGTGCTGATTCTTTGGTAGAACGTTGGTTAGCCGATAGCGGTCAAGCAAATCAGCTTAAACAAGCCGGCACAGCAAACAGTGCAATTGAAACTGAACATGACGCGGTCAACTTAATTAGTGACGCAATGTTCTATTTAGATTCTCAAACAAAGGATGGTAAGTTAGCGATACCAGCGGGTATTCTGTCTAATTCGTGTGGCAACAACCCTTGTCCTGAAGACGTAGAGTCACCGCACAGCAATCATTCTCTAACAAATATCCTTAACAACCTTTCTGCTTTTGAAATGCTTCTGACAGGTGATGCTGGTCTTGGCTTTACTGACTACTTGGTTGATGAGGGTGATGAAGCAACAGCGAATGCGATGACTTCTTCACTTACTAAAGCAAAAGCTACTATCGAAGCAAGTGATGTTTCTTTAGCGCAATCATTGGAAACAAACGCAGATGCGGCAACGCAAATGCATGCAGAAGTAAAAGAAGTAACGGATAAGCTAAAAGTTGATTTCATCAACTCTCTTGCACTGAAATTGCCTTCTACATCAGCAGGAGACAACGACTAATGAAATTCAACAAAATTACTTCAGCTGTAGTCGGCTCTCTCATTGCTACTTCTCAATTAGCTATTGCAGATGACGTAGAAACGCCTGATGCAGATCACAATGCTAAACATGAAATGATTGAGCGCCTACAGATCATTGGTCATAGCGACAAGCTAAGAAAAGAAGCTGGCTCTGCAACACTAATTGGTGAAGTTGAATTAGACAAGTTCAAGTTTGACGATATTAACCGTGTTTTATATAGCGTACCAGGTGTGAACATTCGTGAAGAAGATGGTTATGGTTTACGCCCTAATATAGGCTTTCGTGGTGTAACACCAGAACGTAGTAAAAAAATCACAGTGATGGAAGATGGTGTATTAATTGGTCCTGCACCGTATTCGGCACCAGCCGCATACTATTTCCCGATGATGGCTAAGATGACAGCTGTAGAAGTATTCAAAGGCCCTGCGGCAATCAAGTATGGTCCTAATACTGTGGCAGGTGCATTGAATTTAACGTCTCGCGCTATTCCGGACGACAGTGAAGGTGGAGTTGATTTTTCTGGCGGCAATCATGGCTTTGCAAAAGCAAAGGCATATTACGGAAACACAAATGGTGATTTTGGCTATTTAATCGACGTAGCACATATCGAAGCCGAAGGTTATAAAGAGTTAGATGGTGGTGGTGATACAGGCTTTGAAAAGCAAGATATCATGGCGAAGTTTAACTATGACTTAAGTACCAAAGACTACAACCAGTTAATTGAACTAAAACTAGGTTATTCTACAGAGATATCTGATGAAACATATTTAGGTTTAAGTGATGCAGACTTTGCTGAAAATCCTAATCGCCGTTATGCGGCAAGCCAAAAAGATTTAATGGATTGGGATCATCAACAAGTTCAGTTGACTCATTACTTTAGTAATGATGAATTCAATATTACTACACGTGCTTATCGTAATGACTTTGAACGCTCTTGGAATAAGATCAATGGCTTTAAAGGCGGTCAGCTATATAGAAGTCTACAAAGTATCTTGTCTGATCCAACAGAAGAGACAAATGCGTTGTTCTATCAGGTGTTAACTGGTCAACGTGATACTTCTGCCGAATATGAAAAAATCATTTTAGGTGATAATTTCAGAACTTATTATTCGCAAGGTATTCAGTCGGAGCTAAATACCACCGTTAAAGTTGCTGGATTAGAACACAAAGTCAGTGTGGGTGTTCGCTATCATCAAGATCAGATTAAGCGTCGCCATACAGAAGATACTTTCTTTATGCAGAGTGGTCGCCTAATGGATGATGGTACTGATACAGTATCAACGACAACCAACCTTGAAGAAACAGATGCATTATCTATCTATGCTCAAGATACAATCGTTGTCGACAACTTAGACCTTACGTTTGGTTTACGTGGCGAGTTCTTCGATTCTTACTATCAAAATGAAAAACCAGGTAGTGAAGATGATTGGCAAAAGAAAGAGTCTCGCATCTGGTTACCAAGCGTAAGTGGCTTCTATACATTATCTGAGAACGCTGGTTTACTCTTTGGTATTCATGAGGGTTTTATTCCTACAAGTCCTCAAGAGCGACCTGAAATTGCTATTGAAAACAGTATCAACTATGAGTTTGGTGGCCGCTATAATGATGGTCAAAACCAAGTTGAAGCTGTCTTCTTCTTTAATGATATTAAGAACCTTAAAGAAAGTTGTTCGTTCTCTGCTGCTGATGCTTGTGGTGACATCTTAGATACTGAATTTAACGGTGGTGAAGTAGACGTTCTTGGTCTAGAGTTTACGGCACGTACAGCTGTAAACTGGGACAATGGTTGGGAATCTCCTATTTCATTGGCTTACACTTACACATCATCAGAGTTTAAAACGAGCTTTGATTCTGATTTCCCAATGTGGGGTCAGATCACGGCTGGTGATGAGCTTCCTTACTTACCAGAAAACCAAATCACATTATCATTTGGCTTAGTTGGCAATAGCTGGGATGTAAACGCAATAGCTCGATATGTTGGAGAGATGCAAGAAGCTTCGGGTGAAGGTGAAATCTTAAGTGGTGTTACTACTAAAGCACAAACTATCTTAGATCTTTCTGCTCACTACGATTTCGACGAGATTGGTCGCTTCTACGTTAAGCTAGATAACGTATTTGATGATCAAGAAATTGTTAGCCGTCGACCGTATGGTGCACGACCTAGTAAGCCGAGACAGTTCCAAGTAGGTTATCAGTTTACTTTCTAGGTACTCAACATAGGTAATAGCATTAAAAGGGCAACATTGGGTATAATCTTTGTTGCCTTTTTTTGTAGAAGAAGACAATGCAAATAATCGATTTTTTCCAGCTTAACTTTAGTGAATTACTTAGCTTTTTTGTAGATGCCAATAAACGCATTTACTGGGGCTATTTGGTATCGAGCGTCTTATTAGCGGTGATTGTTTACAGGACCTTACCTAATCAAAAATCTGCATCTGGTTTTCTGAAGTTCCTATTCCCTAAAAAGATATATACAGATAAATCAGCTAAACAAGACTATATACTGCTAATCACAAATAAGCTGATCAAAGCAGCTTTGTTTCCTTTAGTCGTTTTTGGCTCCGTGCCTGTAGCCCTGTTTGTAGCGGATTCTCTTAATTATATATTTGCTAGCTTTGAAGCATTACAGTGGTCAAAATGGTCAATCATGTTTACTTTCACAAGTATTCTATTCTTACTTGATGACTTTACTCGGTTCTTTCTTCACTACCTACTGCACAAGGTACCTGTCTTGTGGGAGTTTCATAAGGTTCATCATTCTGCAAAAGTATTAACCCCATTCACTATTTACCGCTCTCATCCAGTCGAAAACTTGTTTTATGCATGCCGAATGTCAGTTGCACAAGGTGGAGCAATTGGTATTGGTTATTTTCTTTTTGGTGCGTCTGAGCACCTAAATATGATTGCCATAGTCGAGGCTAACGTGTTCATATTTCTATTTAATATCTTTGGTTCGAACCTCAGGCATAGCCATATTTGGCTGTCGTTTGGAGACAAGGTTGAGAATGTCTTTATCAGTCCAGCGCAACATCAAATGCACCATAGTGTCGCGGTCAAACATTTTGATAAGAACTTTGGCACCGCTTTGGCTATTTGGGATAAGCTTTTTGGCACGTTAATTAAAGCATCTACTGTTGATGGAGTGAAGGTAGGACTTTCTGAGAAGGAAGCCGATCATTCTTCTATTATTAAGATATATGTAGAGCCTTTCAGAAGAGCCTTTAAAAGACTCTTACCCTAGTTTTATCAATATCCTTCGACAGGCTCAGGATGATATATGGACCTCAGGGTGATATATGGATTTCAGGGTGATATGTTGAAGTGCAGATGGCTAGTTTTATTACTCGGGTGACAGATAACTATCACCCTGAGCTTGTCGAAGGGCCTTTATTGGTCCTCTTTTAGTTACACCCTAAATTGTGAAACAACTTTTGTTAACGTTTCTGAGTCTGCTTGCATACCGTGCAAACTCGCTGTCATAGCGTTAGAGTCATCAACGGTGCTTTCAGCTAAGCCTTTAACGTTGTCTATGTTTTTAGATACGTCATCGGCTACCGCTGCTTGTTGAGTAACTGCTGTAGCTATTTCTTGCGTCTGCTGCTGGAAATAGCGAATGTTACTCGTGATGTTTGTTAAGACTTGCTGCATTTGTTCTGTTAACTCAACATTCGATTTAGCTTCGTCTTTACTGTGATTCATCGACGTTGCTGCTTGCTCAGCCGTAGATTGCAGTTCTTCGATAATTTTTTCAATACTCGCAGTGGACTCTTGAGTACGAGATGCAAGGGTTCTAACTTCATCTGCTACAACAGCGAACCCTCGTCCTTGTTCCCCCGCTCTAGCCGCTTCAATTGCAGCGTTTAAGGCTAAAAGGTTAGTCTGCTCTGCGATACCTCTAATAACATTTAGCACTTCTCCAATACTCTGTGTACCTTCTTTAAGCTTTTCTACAACGTTTGTTGCTGATGAAACATTATCCGCCAGCGAATGCATGCCAGAAGTAGTCTGTTCAACAACGGTCATCCCTTGACTAACTTCACTTTCTGCCTTCGTTGCCAGTTCTTTTGATTGAAGTGTACTATCAGCGATGTGTTGGCTTGTTTGTGCTAATTGAAGTGCAGCTGCCGCAACAGAATCTATTTCACTTTTCTGCTGCTCTATTGTTTGATTTGCGTGAATGCCTATATTGGCAGCTTCCTGTGTAGAGGTGCCAACTTGACCGGTTATATCAACCGTTTTCTTCACCAAAGTCTGAATCTTGTCGACAAAGGCATTGAACTCTTTAATAAGTACACCTATTTCATCATACTTCTTGATTTCAATTCGTTTAGTAAGGTCGCCGTCTCCCGAAGCGATGTCTTTCATTGCCGTACGTAAGTCAGCTAAACGGTTTATAAGTGGTAAAGTCATTAACCAAACAACAGCAGCAATAAGTCCGATAATAACGATTACGGTGATCATCGAAGACCAGATTGCATCTTGTACCGGATCTGTGATGATATGCTCAGGTACCATAAAACCAAGCTTCCAACTCATTAGTGGGTACTCACTCTTTATTTCTGCAAAGATCACTTGGTGTTTTTCATCATTCCAAGTTACTGAGCTATGGCCTGATCTATCTTTAATTATTGTTGACTGAAGCTGAGAGAATCCTTGTGCGGAAGAAAATTTATTATCCACAACTGACATCTTGCTGCCTGGTTTAAACTTCTCGCTAAAACCCGGGAAGAAGACAAGCTCTCCACCATTGGTCATCAAAAAAGCTTCACCTTCTCCTTGGTATTTAATATTGGCTAGTAACTCTGTGCCAATGGTACTGATTAGAATGTCGATACCACCTATACCTAGAAATTCACCATTAGGGAGATAATATGGCCCTTTGATCGTTGCTGAAATTGTACCATCATTTGCATCAACCGCAGGATCAGCTACATACATACGACCCTTGTCTATGCCTTCTTGCCACCAAGGGCGTTTATTAGTGAAGTAATTGGCATCGTTGTAACGACCGTTCAAATCGAAATACTCGAAGGTATTGGCCGAACCAAAAAAAACGCTTTTTATAGCAGGATCTTGATTGGAGAAATATTTAAAATAGCTCGTGACGTCTTGGTAGTCACTATTACTTTCAATATCTGATAGTCTTTGGTCGTATTCGCTAAACCATTTAATAACTTGCGGATTTGCAAAAACGGCATGGTTGATTTGTCCCTTCGCTTCAAAATAGGCTTTAACCTTATTTGATTGAAGTTGGACTATATCTTCGATGCTACTTTCTACTTTAGATCTTGTGTTATCACTCACTTGACTGACAATAAAGTAGGACGTGATTAGAAGTAAAACAGCAACGGCAGTTGCTATGCCCAAGACGAGCTGTCGCATAATCGAGCGACGTATAAAGTTGATCATTTTTGATACCGGTTGTTTATTTTTTTTATTTTTCCAGTGTGACCTATCCATTTGTAATTAAACAACATCACTTTGGATTTAAGTTTATAAATTAACCTGTCGCAACTTATGTTGCAAGCATACTAGAAGCTTTTCCTACATTGTCTTACGTGCTTGTTAAACTTAGCTAAGAAATCAGGCGATCGTTCTAAGAATGACTTTGAAAAATAAACACCTAATGGTCGAACACTATGCTCTTTAGATTCAATATAATTGAGCTCGTCATGCATGAGTGAGTTCATTACTTTTTCATTAGCTAAAATAGCGTCTATCCTACCTACTAAAAGTGATTTCAAAAGTGCTTCACTGGACTGAGCATTGACGCCTAGTTTGTAGCTATTTTCGTTCAACCATGTTTTCATTAGTGAACCATTTAAAGCGCCAATGACGGCTTCTTGTTTAAATCCTTCCTGACTAGGCTTTATTTTACTACTCGTTTTAAAGTACCACTGCCAACGTTGATCAGCGATTGGTGCAGAAAAAACGGCAAACTCATCTCTAGCGTCATTTTCAGAGGCCGAGAAAAAACCATCTGCAAGCTCTTTTTGAACGGTCAATTGTGCTCGCTTCCAAGGCATCACTTTGATGGTCAGTTGATAAGGGAGAGATTTAAAAGCACACCTAATGGTTCTTACGGATTCCCCAGTAAAGGTATGATCTGCGACCGGTAATATTGAAGAATTGGCTGGAAAGTACCCGTAGTGTGGCAGATTAAATGTAGTAAGTGTAATAGATTCTTGAGCAGCAACTTGTGTACTTAAGCTGAAAAAAACAAGTAGAAGTGCTGTTTTCAAAAAAAGAACCTTTTATTAAGTCTAGTGTGTAAGTCACTATAAGTCATTTCTGTATACGGCGCTAGTGAGAAGATAACAGACATAAAAAAGCCCCGCATTTGCGAGGCTTCTAAAAGTTATCTAAAACTTAGATTACTTCTTCTCGTTACGTGCTTTTACTTCAGCAACAACTTCGTCTGCAACGTTTTGTGGAGCAGCAGCGTAGTGGCTAAATTCCATAGAGAATTGACCACGACCTGAAGTGATTGTACGTAAGTGACCGATGTAACCAAACATTTCTGATAATGGAACGTCTGCTTTAATGCGAACGCCAGTTGTACCAGCTTCTTGGTCTTTGATCATACCACGACGACGGTTCAAGTCACCGATTACGTCACCAACGTTGTCTTCTGGAGAGAATACGTCAACTTTCATCACTGGCTCAAGAAGTTGTGCACCAGCTTTTGGCATTGATTGACGGAATGCACCTTTCGCTGCGATTTCGAAAGCAACTGCTGATGAATCAACTGCGTGGTAACCACCGTCGAATAATTCAACTTCAACGTCAAGTACAGGGAAGCCAGCGATTGGACCTTCTTGCATCATACCTGCGAAACCTTTTTCGATTGCAGGGAAGAATTCTTTAGGAACGTTACCACCAACAACTGTTGAAGTGAATTTGAAGCCTGAGTTTTGCTCGCCTGGCTTGATGCGGTAATCGATCTTACCGAATTGACCAGAACCACCAGATTGTTTCTTATGCGTGTAAGAATCTTCAATTTCTTGTGTGATAGTTTCACGGTATGCTACTTGCGGCTTACCAACAACTAATTCAACACCGTAAGTACGCTTCAAGATATCTACTTTGATATCTAAGTGAAGTTCACCCATACCTTTAAGGATTGTTTCACCTGAATCTTCGTCAGTTTCAACTTGGAATGAAGGATCTTCTGCAACCATCTTACCGATAGCGATACCCATTTTCTCTGTAGAACCTTTATCTTTAGGAGATACAGCGATTGAGATTACCGGCTCAGGGAATACCATTGCTTCAAGAGTACATTCGTGGTTTGTATCACATAAAGTGTGACCAGTTTGAACGTTCTTCATACCAACAACAGCTAAGATGTCACCAGCTTGAGCTTCTGAAATTTCGTTACGCTCATCAGCTTGCATCTCAACCATACGGCCGATACGCTCAGTTTTACCTGTGAATGAGTTAAGAACAGTATCACCTTTCTTAAGACGACCAGAGTATACACGGATAAACGTAAGTGCACCAAAACGGTCATCCATGATTTTGAATGCTAATGCACGGAATGGCTCATCAGCGTCAACTAAAGCGAAGTCACCAGTTGGGTTACCTTCTTCATCAGTTAATGGCTGAGGTGGTACTTCTGTTGGAGATGGTAAGTAATCAACAACAGCGTCTAGAAGTAATTGCATACCTTTGTTCTTGAATGCAGAACCACAGTATGTTGGGAAGAATAACAATTCGTTTGTACCTTTACGGATACAAGCTTTGATTTGCTCTTCTGTTGGGTCTAATTCACCTTCTAAGTATTCCATTAGTAAATCTTCATCTGCTTCTAAAGCAGTTTCGATTAACATTTCACGGTATTCAGCTGCTTGCTCAACCATGTCTGCTGGAATGTCTTGTACTTCGTAGTTTTCTGGTTGACCTGAATCATCCCATACGTAAGCCTTTTGAGATAATACGTCTACTACACCAACGAAATCGTCTTCTTCACCAATTGGTAAAGTCATAACTAGTGGGTTAGCACCAAGTACTTTCTTAACTTGGTCTTTAACGCGGAAGAAGTTAGCACCTAAACGGTCTAACTTGTTAACGAAGATCAAACGAGCTACTTTTGATTCGTTAGCGTAGCGCCAGTTAGTTTCTGATTGCGGCTCAACACCACCAGAACCACAGAATACACCAATACCACCATCAAGTACTTTTAATGAACGGTATACTTCAACTGTGAAGTCAACGTGACCAGGAGTGTCAATTACGTTAAAACGGTGCTTGTTCCACTCACAAGTTACAGCAGCTGACTGGATAGTAATACCACGCTCTGCTTCTTGATCCATGAAGTCAGTTGTTGACTCACCATCGTGAACTTCACCTAATTTATGAATTTTACCTGTTAGTTTCAAAATTCGTTCAGTTGTAGTGGTCTTACCCGCGTCAACGTGAGCGAAAATACCAATATTTCTGTATTTGCTTAAATCTGACATTACTTTACTCTTGCCTTATTAAAAGGAGGTTAGTGATTAAAAACCGCGCGAGTATACCAGAAGTTCGGCCAAACAAGAATAACTTATGTGAAATTTTCTTAGAACATTATCTTTGGTTCTGCTTAGTACAGCTCGCTTATGCTTCTTAAAGCTAGGAAAAGTAGAATATTTTCTGTAAGTTAGAAAATTGTTGCGACCATATGACGTTGACACTTGTTTAGTTATATAAACGTTATAACACAGAGAGAAAATGTGGTTAATTGGGATGAAGAATTAGTTTTCAGGATGAAGCAAGGGGAAGAAGCAGCCTTTGAGCTTTGCTATCGTTCGCTTTCTAAACTGGTTTATACCGCTATTTACCATATTTGTAAAAATGAAATGGTCGCTAATGAACTGCTACAAGATACCTTTATCGATGCTTTTTCTAAGCTAGACAGTTACCGAGACACGAACAGCTTTCCTGCTTGGATAAAACGTATTGCCTTTAATAAGACAATAAACCATATCAACCGAGCAAAAAGAGAAGCAGAGTTGCTTGAGCAAATAGATTGTGTTGAACAAGATGCTTCGACACTTGAATTAGCGTTCAGTAATGAAAATTTATTAGAGCAGCTAACAGCAAAATTGTCAGAAAAAGAAAGTTTAGTTATGTGGTTATATATAGCAGAACAATATAGCCATGATGAAATTGCTCAATTGCTCAATAAAACACCTAGTTTCTCTAAGTCGATAGTTTCCAGAACTTTAAAAAAACTTCGAGTTTCTTCACAGGAGTTGCTCAATGCAAAATCGCACTTTTAATAAAAGCAGAGCCAGCAACGCTGATATTCATGAAGCTAATATGGAAGCTTTGTTAAAAAACGCCGCAAACCAAATCGAGCTAAAAGAGCCTCCTTGTGATAATTGGTTAGCCATTAAAAGCAGTCTCCCTAAAGAACGCGTTGTAAATAAAGCAACAAATCATTTCTGGCCGAAAATGCTGACTATGGCAGCGTCGATTAGCTTTGTATTAGTCGGCTTTCTTTCTTGGCAAAACTACAAACTACAAGACCAATTGGAAACTGTCTTAGTAGCCAATTACATGCTGGAAGAACAATTTTCTCAATCGTCAGTAGTGACAAACGTAAGCTTTTCTCCTGAGCTGGCCGAGTTGGAAGAGCAGTTAATTTTAGCAAAAACTACTAAAGAAAAATTAGATATCTTGATTAAGCGTAAAGCGCTATTCGAAAAGCAGTTAAAGAGTGAAAAGGAAATTAGCAATGAATTCAGTATTTAAGACAATAGGAGCTGTTTTAGCTACTGCAGTATTCGCTTCTTCAGCTTTAGCTGGTGAAGCAAATACGCAAGAATGTGGTGAAGTTCGTTTTGTACATGATATTTCAAAACCGTCAGTATTTCGTGTAGCTACCATCAATGGTATGACTATTGAGAATAAGTTCAAGTTGGACGCAAGGGAAAATCGGTTGGTTTTACCTATAGGAGAGCATTCATTGCGTATCGCTGAAGAGCCAAAAAAACTCTATGCTATGACCGAGTGGGGAGGGGCGTCTCAAATTAAAAACTATCATGTGGGAAATGCACAAGACGCTTACTTGTTTAGTCAAGTTAAAAATCATTTCCTATCGGCTGTCATCGAAGCCAATAAAGCGTATGTTTTTAGTATTTCTAGTGATAAGAAAAGTGTGAAACTAAAAAAAATAGTTGAAAAGGAATGTAATGCGGCTAGAAAAGAATACGTTGAAAAAAGAACATACGCAGAATTAGACGCTAAAGAGTTGAATGATCTTCAACTAAGCAAACTATATAAGTTGAGTGAAATGCTTGCTCATTCAAAAAAAGACATAGGGATTTCTGGGCGGTTCCTACCATTAAGTTTATTAACCTACTTTGGCATTGTTGTTGATGATGAATATGATGGTGCGGGAATTAGAGTATTAAGTGCACAACCGATGTCATCAGCATTTAAGTTAGGCTTAAGAAGTGGCGATAAAATTATTAAATTTGGTCGGATACCAGCGAAACAGAGGCATTTGACACCAGTACAGGCTCTGGAGCAATACATTAGACGTATACATTACTATGGAGAAATGCGTTTCTTAGTAAAGAGGGACGGGAAAAAGGAATCGATTAGAGGCGAGTATAAGCCAATAATTGTGCCAGAGGCTTGGCTCAAGCTTGATAAAGAGGTTGTATCTATCTCTAGTAGTGAACAGTCACTTGATTGGCATAAGCAACTTTATTATAGCGAGTTCTTTAGAGAGTTAGTTGAAGAACATGCTAAAGAGCCAGTCGAAGTTGACCGGCTGTCTATTATAGCAAAGACTCATAAGTCAGATAAACTAGGACTTAAAGGCGGGTTGACTGAGTTTGGCAAGATGAAACTTTCTTCTGTGGATCCGTATAGCGTTTTTGCAAGACTAGGTATTAAAGAAGGTGATGAGATTGTTAGTTTTGGTAAAGAAAAATATCAACCGATCACTATTGCCGCCTTTACTAACTACTTTAAGACTTTAAAGCCACATGAAACTTTCTATTTGGAAATCGCAAGAGAGGCAGGCGCAGAGACTATCCTAGGGGAATATGAGCCGATTACTTATCCAGCTATAGAATTAGTATTAGATTTAAAGTCTATAAGGAACGCTGAGCAGACAATATTACTCGCTCATGCAAACTACAAGAAAGAACGACGCAATAAAGCTCGAGGTGGTTCGAGATTAGAAAGTAGTCTAAGAACAAGAAATAGTTATGCCAATGGTGCCGCAAGTGGTCATTATAATAATATGCGTTCATTAGATAGAATTGAAAGTCAATCTTCACGGGGTAGCGCTTCGAAAGCCACTAAAAAGGATTAAGTGCTTGCCTATTTTTTATTCTTATGTATAATACGCGTCCGCATTGAGTACTTCTCTTTGCGGATATTGTTGCAAAGCTAGGTTTTACTTGGCTTAACATGCAACCAACAGCAGCCCCGATTTGGGGTTGAATGATTAAATCGGTACACCCCCTTTTCTCAATAAGAAAGGTGATGGGCTGTACTTTGTTCGTTCTTTTATTAGGGGATTTGATAAATGTCAAATCAAAGAATTCGCATTCGTTTGAAAGCGTTCGATCATCGTTTGATTGATCAATCTACAGCAGAAATCGTTGACACTGCTAAGCGTACTGGCGCACAGGTTCGTGGTCCAATTCCACTTCCTACGCGTAAAGAGCGTTTCACAGTATTGATTTCTCCACACGTTAACAAAGATGCGCGTGACCAGTACGAAATTCGTACTCACAAGCGTTTAATTGATATCGTTGAACCAACTGACAAGACTGTTGACGCACTTATGCGTTTAGACTTAGCAGCTGGTGTTGACGTTCAAATTAGCTTGGGTTAATAGGGGGTTTTTGACATGACTATAGGTCTAGTCGGACGTAAAGTTGGTATGACACGTATCTTCACTGAAGATGGCGCATCTACTCCAGTTACAGTCCTAGAAGTTGAAGCGAACCGCGTTGCTCAGGTTAAAACTGTAGACAACGATGGTTATTCAGCTATTCAAGTAACTACTGGTGCTAAAAAAGCTAACCGTGTAAACAAGCCAGAAGCAGGTCACTTCGCGAAAGCAGGTGTTGAAGCTGGTCGTGGTTTATGGGAATTCCGTTTAAACAACGGTGAAGGTGCTGATTTAGAGCTAGGTAGCGAAATCACTGTTGAGCTTTTCAACGAAACAAAATTAGTAGACGTGACTGGCACATCTAAAGGTAAGGGTTTCCAAGGCGGTATTAAGCGCTGGAACTTCCGTACTCAAGATATGACACATGGTAACTCACTATCTCACCGTTCAAACGGTTCGATTGGTCAGTGTCAAACACCAGGTCGTGTTTTCAAAGGCAAAAAAATGTCTGGCCACATGGGTGCTGAGAAAGTAACAACTCAAAACCTTGAATTAGTTCGTGTAGACGCTGAGCGTAACTTGCTTCTTATTAAAGGTGCAGTTCCAGGTCACGTTAACGCTGACGTAATCATCAAGCCAGCTGTTAAAGCTTAACGTCTGAGGAGAATTTTGATGGAATTAGCATTAAAAGACGCGTCAGGCGCTCTTGAAGTTTCTGAAGCAACATTCGGACGTGAGTTCAACGAAGCTTTAGTACACCAAGTAGTAGTTGCATATGCAGCTGGTGCTCGTCAAGGTACTGTTAAGCAGAAGAACCGTTCTGAAGTTAGCGGTGGTGGTAAGAAGCCATGGCGTCAAAAAGGTACTGGCCGTGCACGTGCTGGTACAACTCGTGGTCCAATCTGGAGAACTGGTGGCGTAACATTCGCAGCTCGTCCTCAAGATCACAGCCAAAAAGTAAACCGTAAGATGTATCGTGGTGCTATCTCTAGCATCCTATCTGAGTTAGTTCGTCAAGACCGTTTAGTGGTTGTTAACGACTTCGCAGTAGATACACCTAAAACTAAAGACTTAGTTGCTAAGTTAAAAGGTTTAGAGCTTAAAGATGTATTAATCGTTACTCCAGAAGTAGACGAGAACTTATTCTTATCAGCTCGTAACTTATACAAAGTTGACGTTCGCGATGTAGCGGGTATCGACCCAGTAAGCTTAGTAGGTTTCGAAAAAGTATTAATGACTGCTAGCGCGGTTAAGCAAATCGAGGAGATGTTAGGATGATAAGCGAAGAACGTTTGTTAAAAGTGCTATTAGCACCAAACATTTCTGAAAAAGCAACAATGGCTGCTGAAGCGAACAACACGATCGTTTTCAAAGTAGCAACTGATGCTAAGAAAGCTGAAATCAAAGCTGCGGTTGAAAAACTTTTTGAAGTTAAAGTTGAAGCTGTTCGCACTTTAAACGTTAAGGGTAAAGCTAAGCGCACTGGTATGCGTATGGGTCGTCGTAGCGACTGGAAAAAAGCTTATGTTACTCTTGCTGAAGGTAGCGACATCGACTTCGTTGGCGCAGAAGCATAGGAGAAGTACAAATGGCTGTAGTTAAATGTAAACCAACTTCTCCGGGTCGTCGCCACGTAGTTAAAGTGGTTAACCCGGATTTGTACAAAGGTAAGCCTTACGCTCCACTTTTAGAGAAAAACTCTAAGTCTGGTGGTCGTAACAACACTGGTCGTATTACAGTTCGTCACGTTGGCGGTGGTCACAAGCACCACTACCGTGTAATTGACTTTAAGCGTAACAAAGATGGCATCCCTGCAAAAGTTGAGCGTTTGGAATATGATCCAAACCGTTCTGCTAACATCGCGTTAGTATTATATGCAGACGGTGAGCGTCGTTACATCTTGGCTCCTAAAGGCCTTAAAGCTGGTGATTCAATCCAGTCAGGTGTAGACGCGCCAATCAAAGCTGGTAATACGTTACCACTACGTAACACGCCACTAGGTAGTGTTATCCACGCAATCGAACTTAAACCTGGTAAAGGTGCTCAGATCGCTCGTGCGGCTGGTACTTATGCACAGTTAGTTGCTAAAGATGGTGCTTATGTAACATTACGTCTTCGTTCAGGCGAAATGCGTAAAGTTGAAGCAGACTGTCGTGCAACTCTAGGTGAAATCGGCAACGCTGAACACATGCTTCGCTCATTAGGTAAAGCAGGTGCTAACCGTTGGAGAGGCGTACGCCCAACTGTTCGTGGTGTTGCCATGAACCCAGTTGATCACCCGCACGGTGGTGGTGAAGGTAAAACTTCAGGTGGTCGTCACCCGGTATCTCCTTGGGGTATGCCAACTAAGGGTTACAAGACTCGTAAGAACAAGCGTACAGATAAGTTTATCGTACGTCGTCGTACTAAATAGTACATAACTAAATAGAGGAATTGCCATGCCACGTTCTCTCAAGAAAGGTCCTTTTATTGACCTGCACTTGTTGACGAAGGTAGAGAAAGCAGTAGAAAGCGGGAATAAAAAGCCAATTAAAACTTGGTCTCGTCGTTCAATGATCATCCCTAACATGATCGGATTGACTATTGCTGTCCATAATGGTCGTCAACACGTTCCTGTATTTGTAACCGAAGAAATGATCGGTCACAAATTAGGCGAATTTGCACCAACACGTACTTATCGCGGCCATGTCGTTGATAAGAAAGCGAAGAAGAAGTAAGGGGAAGTTAGATGGAAGCAATAGCTAAACATAAATTTGCCCGTGGTTCTGCTCAAAAAGCTCGTTTAGTTGCGGATCAAATCCGTGGCGTAAACGTTGAGAAAGCACTTGAAATCTTAGAATACAGCAACAAGTCTGCTGCTGTTCTAGTTAAGAAAGTTCTTAACTCAGCAATTGCTAACGCAGAGCACAATGAAGGTGCAGATATTGATGAACTATTCGTTAAAACTATTATGGTTGACGATGGTCCAACAATGAAGCGTATTAAGCCTCGTGCGAAAGGTCGTGCGGATCGTATCCTTAAGCGTACAAGTCACATCACTGTGATTGTAGCTGATAGCTAGGAGATATTAAGAATGGGTCAAAAAGTCCATCCAAATGGTATTCGCTTAGGTATCACTAAACCTTTCGCGTCTACTTGGTTTGCAAGTAGCAAAGAGTTTGCAGATAACTTACACGGCGACCACTTGGTTCGTCAGTACTTAACTGAAAAACTTAAGCGTGCATCATTATCAAAAATCGTAATTGAGCGTCCAGCTAAGTCTATCCGCGTAACAATTCACACGGCTCGTCCAGGTGTTGTTATCGGTAAGAAAGGTGAAGACGTAGAGAAGTTACGTGTACAAGTATCTAAAATTGCCGGTGTTCCTGCACAAATCAACATTGCTGAAGTACGCAAGCCTGAGCTTGATTCACAATTAGTTGCAGACAGCATTGCTAGCCAATTAGAGCGTCGTGTTATGTTCCGTCGCGCTATGAAGCGTGCAGTACAAAACGCTATGCGTTTAGGTGCTAAAGGTATCAAAGTTGAAGTTAGCGGTCGTTTAGGCGGCGCAGATATCGCTCGTTCTGAGTGGTACCGTGAAGGTCGTGTACCTCTTCACACATTACGTGCAGACATTGATTACTCAATCGCACGTGCTGACACAACTTATGGTGTTATCGGTATTAAGGTTTGGATCTTTAAAGGTGAAGTAATCGGTGGTATGCCTGCACAGGTAGAAGCACCAGCTAAGCCTAAGAAAAGAAACAACCGTAAGAGCAAGTAGGGGATAAGTAATGTTACAACCAAAACGTACTAAATTCCGTAAGCAATTTAAATTGCGTAACCGTGGTCTTGCACAAACTGGTAGCACTGTTAACTTCGGTACTTACGGCCTTAAATCAGTTGAACGTGGTCGTATGACTGCGCGTCAAATTGAAGCGGCACGTCGTGCAATGACACGTCACGTTAAGCGTCAAGGTAAAATCTGGATCCGTGTATTCCCAGACAAGCCAATTACCAAGAAGCCTCTTGAGGTTCGTATGGGTAAAGGTAAAGGTTCTGTAGAATATTGGGTATGTCAAATTCTACCAGGTCGTGTTCTTTATGAAATGGAAGGTGTTTCTGAAGAATTGGCTCGTGAAGCATTTGCATTAGCAGCTGCTAAATTGCCATTCAAAACAACTTTCGTAACTAGAACGGTGATGTAATGAAAGCAAGCGAATTAAGAGAAAAAAGCATTGAAGAGTTAAATGCTGAATTACTAGAGCTTCTACGCGAGCAGTTTAACTACCGCATGCAAGCAAGCACTGGTCAACTAGCACAAACTCATTTGCTAAGAACTGTACGTCGCAATATTGCGCGTGTTAAGACTATCATAACTGAAAAGGCTGGTAAGTAATGAGCGAGAAAATTCGTACACTACAAGGTCGTGTAGTCAGTGACAAAATGGATAAGTCTATCACTGTCCTGATTGAGCGTCGTGTTAAGCACCCAATCTACGGTAAGTTCATGACGCGTTCAACTAAGTTGAAAGCGCACGATGAAACTAACCAGTGTAACGCGGGTGACGTAGTAACTATTCGTGAATGTGCTCCAATTTCAAAATCAAAGTCTTGGACTTTAGTTGAAGTTGTAGAAAAAGCTTAATAGCTGATTCACATAGTTTGAAAATTAAAAGCCCCTGCCACTTGGCGGGGGCTTTTGTATTTTAAGCCTTTAACGTAAATGAGCTCGTGTAGAGCTTGTCTAAGCACTTTTTGCAAATATGAAAACTAATTCAATAGCCAAGCGCATTTAAGACCCTTCGACATAGCTCTGGGGGAAAGTGCAGTTCCGTTGCGCATTTGATAATTGTCGAAGGACTTTGCAAACAAATCGTAGCAAAAAATCCGTCGAAAAAATTTACAGTTCCAAATTCTTGACTATGCTGTTAATAAATATGCGTATAGTTATTAACCACTTGTAAGCTTGGTCTGAGTTATGCTTGTATCAAAATTGAACAGTAAATAGGAAGGAAAGATCTATGAAAAACCTGAAAAATAAGTTCTTAGCTGTTTTAGCACTAGGTGCAGTTACAGCTCCTGCCCATGCCGGATTAGTTGTTGTACCAGAGCCGGGAATGCTACCATTATTTGGTATTGCTGCAATTGCTTTTTATATCGCTAAAAAACGCAAGAAGTAAATCTAATGTCCCAGCAGTCGTTAGTTATTTTGTTTTTTTGCATCATACTAGCTTGGGAATACTACTTACCGAACGACAAGGATGTTGTTGTTGACCAGCGATGGGTGTCTAACTTTTCATTAACCTTAATTACTACGTTGATAGTTATTCTTTTAGGAGACTATATACCTAATTACGCACTCAATGGTGAAGTGATTTTGCAGGTTAGTCGTGTAAGTCTTGTTGACTTAACGCTATATTTTGTACTTTTGTTATTTATTGATTTTGTATTTTATTTGCTCCACCGTGCTTCACATTTTGTAGAGTTACTGTGGAAATTACACAGGGTACATCACTCAGATCCACATATGGATGTTTCAACCCACTTTAGACATCATCCTCTTGAATATATTTGGGTATTTTCTTTGTTTTCTTTTCTTGTTTGGTTGTTGGAAATTCCAGTTGTTGTTGTAGCGCTCTACTTTGTCTTAGCCACGCTAATACAAATGTGGCACCACGCGAATATCAGAGTAGGGCAAAGAGTTGAAAGTCTTATTGGTATTATCTTTATTACACCTACCATGCACAGAGTTCATCATCAGCAATCATGGAAAGAGAGTAACAGTAATTTTGGCGCAGTATTTTGTTTTTGGGATCGCATCTTTAGAACATTTATATTAGATAATCAAAACTATAATAATTTTGGCATCCAAGGTTTTACTAGCAAAAAACAACAAAGCCTTACGAGACTAATAAAACAGCCTTTCACAAAATAGCCTTAAGGTCTTGAATTTAGCTATTCCGCCCCCAATTTGTTTAATACACTTAGTTGGTAAATTTATCCTTGAGTAAATTTTGATACTCAGTATAATGGCGAGCTCACTTCTAGAGTATCTCTTAATTTCCCAAAAAAACTAAGATTCGCTCGACAAGTGTAAACAGAATTTAGGGGTATAGTTCCAATTGGTAGAACAGCGGTCTCCAAAACCGACGGTTGGGAGTTCGAATCTCTCTACCCCTGCCAAATTAGATGTAGGGAACAGGGTGTTTCTTACGTAAAAGATGAAGTTAGTCTGTGTAGACAGGTAATTACAGGTTTATATTATGAACGCAAGTACAGAAGACCAATCAGGTGGTTCTCTAGATACGTTAAAGTGGGGTTTAGCTATCCTTCTTTTAGCGGGTGCAGTAGTAGGTAACTACATGTTTGGTGAAGAATCAGTATTGATTCGTGCTATCGGTGTAGTAGCTGCAGTAATCGTTGCTGGTTTAATCGCTATGCAAACTGAAAAAGGTCGTAACGCAGTAAGTTTTGCTAAAGAAGCACGTACTGAAGTTCGTAAAGTTGTATGGCCTACTCGTCAAGAAGCAATCCAAACAACAGGTATTGTTTTAGTAGCGACGTTAATCATGTCACTTCTTTTATGGGGTCTTGATTCTCTACTATTTTGGGTTGTAGGTTTTGTTACTGGATTACAGGTATAAAGATGACTGAAGAAACTAAATTGACTGAAGAAAGTTCAAAGCCAAAATTACGTTGGTATGTTGTTCAAGCGTTTTCTGGTTACGAAGCTCGTGTACAAAAAACACTTTTAGAACACATTCAAATTCATGGCTTAGAAGAGAAGTTCGGTCAAGTATTAGTGCCTACTGAAGAAGTAGTTGAAATGCGTGCTGGTCAAAAGCGTAAAAGCGCTCGCAAGTTCTTCCCTGGTTACGTTCTAGTAGAAATGGCGATGGACGAAGAAGCATGGCACTTAGTGAAAAGTGTTCCACGCGTGTTAGGCTTCATTGGTGGTACAAGTGACCGTCCAGCACCTATTACTCAAAAAGAAGCAGATCGCATCTTACAACGCTTAGAAGATTCTACAGACAAGCCGAAGCCGAAGACATTATTCGAAGTGGGTGAAGTGGTTCGTGTTATCGATGGTCCATTTGCTGACTTTAATGGTGTTGTTGAAGAATTAGACTACGAGAAGAACCGCATTAAGGTTTCTGTATTAATCTTTGGTCGTTCAACGCCAGTAGACCTAGAGTTCGGTCAGGTTGAAAAAGGTTAATCACTTTTTAAAACTGGTAACTAAAAAGCGCTTTTAAAGCGCTTTTTTTGTGCCCGAACGAAATAGATACAGTAAACCTTTAATTAGATCTTGAAAGAGTAGGGTTGTTTATTTTATAATCCGCTGCCGTTTATTTTTGTGCGGGCGAAAGTTGGCCAAAAAAACGGTTTTTTATTAACTAACGGGGAGCTAACACTTACCTAAGTGTCGTGTTCTACGGAACTAGCGTTACCACCCAAACATAGGAATTTAAAAAGATGGCTAAAAAAGTCCAAGCTTTAATCAAATTACAGGTTGCTGCTGGTGCAGCTAACCCGTCGCCACCAGTTGGTCCAGCTCTTGGTCAACACGGTGTAAACATCATGGAATTCTGTAAAGCGTTCAACGCAAAAACAGATTCTTTAGACAAAGGCGCTCCAGTACCAGTAGTAATCACTGTGTACAATGACCGTTCTTTCACGTTCGAAACTAAGACTCCACCTGCATCTTACTTACTTAAGAAAGCTGCTGGTATCAAGTCAGGTTCAGGTCGTCCTAACACTGAAAAAGTTGGTACTGTTACACGTGCTCAACTTGAAGAAATCGTTAAGATGAAAGAACCAGATCTTACAGCAGGCGACATGGACGCAGCTGTACGTACTATCGCGGGTTCTGCTCGTGCAATGGGCTTAGTGGTAGAGGGTTAATCAATGGCTAAATTATCAAAGCGCGCTCGTCTTATCCGTGAGAAAGTAGACGTATTAAAAGAATATGAAATTAACGAAGCTTTAGCACTTTTAAAAGAATTAGCAACTGCTAACTTCCGTGAAAGTGTTGACGTAGCTGTTAACTTAGGTATCGATGCTCGTAAATCTGACCAAAACGTTCGTGGTGCTACTGTATTACCACACGGTACAGGTCGTGATGTACGTGTTGCTGTTTTCACTCAAGGTGCTAACGCTGACAAAGCTAAAGAAGCTGGTGCAGACATCGTTGGTATGGACGACTTAGCTGAGCAAGTTAAGAAGGGTGAAATGGACTTTGACGTAGTTATCGCAACTCCAGACGCAATGCGTGTAGTTGGTCAACTAGGTCAAATCTTAGGTCCACGTGGCCTTATGCCTAACCCGAAAGTAGGTACTGTTACTCCTGACGTTGTTACTGCTGTAAACAACGCAAAAGCGGGTCAAATCCGTTACCGTAACGACAAAAATGGTATTATCCATACTACTATCGGTAAAGTTGACTTCGACGACGCTAAGTTACAAGAGAACTTAGAAGCATTATTAGAAGCGCTTAAGAAAGCTAAGCCTGCTAATGCTAAAGGTACTTTCCTTAAGAAAGTTTCAGTTTCAACTACAATGGGTGCTGGTGTAACAGTTAACCAAGGTAGCCTGACACTTTAATTTCTTAAAGTGACTTTAGTTGCTTTACAGGGGCGTGATTGTAGACTATAATTTCGCCCCTAAAATTTGGTAGGAGTTGTTTTTAGTCGCTATTTAGCAACCAAAAATGACCCCATCCAAGACCGTAGGTGTGCTAATAAGTGCTTAATTTTCCTACGTAGATGGTGATTACCCAGTATTTCCTTAAAATCTGGTTTTCGCTGTAAGTACTCGGCAGGTATTTTGCCTGACGAGAGTTTTAATTGTCGGTTTATCCGACTAAACCAGGAGTTAAAGCCAATGGCTATCAATCTTGATGACAAAAAAGCAATTGTTGCTGAAGTTCAAGAAGCTGCCACTGGCGCTCAGTCAGCTGTAATCGCGGATTCTCGCGGTGTTACAGTTGAAGCAATTACTGCATTGCGTAAGCAAGCACGTGAAAACGGTGTATGGATGAAAGTTGTTCGTAACACGTTAGCACGTCGTGCAGTAGAAGGTACAGAATTCGAATGTCTTTCAGACAACTTCGTTGGTCCTTCTTTAATTGCATTTTCAAACGAGCATCCAGGTGCAGCAGCGCGTTTATTCTCAGACTTCGCTAAAGAAAACGAAGCATTTGAATTAAAAGCGGCAGCATTTGAAGGCGACGTTGTAGACGTACAGGTACTTGCTAAGTTACCTACATACGACGAAGCAATCGCACGTTTAATGAGCGCTATGAAGGAAGCATCTGCAGGCAAGCTTGCCCGCACGATTGCTGCAATTCGCGATCAGAAAGAGCAAGAAGCTGCTTAATAATTGCGTTGAATTTAAATTCGCAATTAACGCTTTTTGTATTAATAGTTATTCAAAATAGTCAGTTGACTATTTATTTAAAACAGGAAATTTACAATGTCTATCTCTAAAGACGATATCCTAAATGCAATTGCTGAAATGTCAGTAATGGACGTAGTTGAACTAGTTGAAGCTATGGAAGAAAAATTCGGTGTATCTGCTGCTGCTGCTGTTGCTGTAGCTGGTGGTGACGCTGGTGCAGCTGCTGCTGAGCAAACTGAATTCGACGTAATCTTAACAGGTTTCGGCGATAAGAAAGTTGCAGTAATCAAAGCAGTACGTGGCGCAACTGGTTTAGGCCTTAAAGAAGCTAAAGAGCTTGTTGAAGGTGCTCCTAAAGCTCTTAAAGAAGGCATCGAAAAAGCTGAAGCTGAAGCTCTTAAAGCTGAGCTTGAAGAAGCTGGTGCATCTGTTGAGCTTAAATAATCCGTCTTTTGACAGATTATATGCCTAATTAGGCAATGGCTGGTGATTTAAACGTCACCGGCCTTTTTGCGCTAAAGAATGTCGTTTTTTTTAAATTCGCAAATTGCGGTTTTTTTTTAAACGAAAACAGTGCATTATTTATCACTAACAAGGTTGTACTTTACTCGTTAATAGGTCTTGTTGGTGAATACATCGCTTATAAAATACCCTGTCTGATACCACTTGGATAAGTGACAGGTAAGAATAACGAGCAATGCCGTTATTTAGTCCAAATGGTATTTATAGGCAGATCGGCCACAACTTTAATGCTGAGGAACCCATGGTTTACTCTTACTCTGAGAAGAAACGTATTAGAAAGGACTTTGGTAAAAGTGCGCAGGTAATGGATTACCCATTCTTGCTATCTATCCAATTAGAATCTTTCCGCAAGTTTATCGAAGTTGACGCAACAGGCGAAGCAGGCTTAGAAGCTGCTTTCCGCTCAATCTTTCCAATTAAAGCGTACTCTGGTAGTTCAGAATTACAATACGTAAGTTACCGTTTAGGTGAGCCACTATTTGACGTTAAAGAATGTCAAATCCGTGGTGTAACGTATTCTGCGCCATTACGAGTTAAATTACGTCTAGTAATTTACGATAAAGACGCGCCGGCTGGCACAGTTAAAGATATTAAAGAACAAGAAGTTTACATGGGCGAAATCCCGTTAATGACAGACAACGGTACGTTTGTTATCAACGGTACAGAGCGTGTAATCGTATCTCAATTACACCGTTCACCTGGTGTGTTCTTTGATCATGATAAGGGTAAAACTCACTCTTCTGGTAAAGTATTATACAATGCACGTGTAATTCCTTACCGTGGTTCATGGTTAGATTTTGAATTTGACCCTAAAGATAACCTATTCGTACGTATTGACCGTCGTCGTAAATTACCTGCGTCGATCATCTTACGTGCATTAGACTATTCTACAGAAGAAATCTTAGATATCTTCTACGATACAACATCGTTTGAAATCAAAGGCGACAAGATGATCATGGAACTAGTTCCAGAGCGTCTTCGTGGTGAAACAGCAACTTTTGATGTTAAATTACCAAACGGTGATATCTTAGTAGAGCAAGGTCGTCGTATTACAGCTCGTCACATTCGTACTTTAGGTAAAGAGAATGTAACTGAGTTAGAAGTACCAGCAGATTACATCGTAGGTAAAGCGTTATCTAAGCCTTACATCGATGAGTCAACTGGCGAAGTGATTGCTGAAGCAAATGCTGAAATCACATTAGAGCTATTAGCTGAATTAAGCCAAGCTGGTCACAAAACACTTTCTACACTTTACATGAATGAGTTTGATGTTGGTTCATACATGTCAGACACACTTCGTGTAGATTCAACTGCTAGCCGTTTAGATGCATTGGTAGAAATCTACCGCATGATGCGTCCAGGTGAGCCACCAACAAAAGATGCGGCAGAAGCATTATTTGCTAACCTATTCTTCTCATTAGAGCGTTACGACTTATCAACAGTTGGTCGTATGAAGTTCAACCGTCGTGTAGGTATGGCTGACGATATCGGTGATGGTGTACTTTCTAACGACGATATCATTTCAGTAATGAAAACGTTAATCGCTATCCGTGATGGTAAAGGCGAAGTTGATGATATTGACCACTTAGGTAACCGTCGTATCCGTTCTGTTGGTGAAATGGCTGAAAACCAATTCCGTGTTGGTCTAGTTCGTGTTGAGCGTGCTGTACGTGAGCGCCTAAGCTTAGGTGACTTAGATGCAGTAATGCCACAAGACTTAATCAATGCTAAGCCTATCTCTGCAGCGGTTAAAGAATTCTTTGGTTCTTCGCAATTGTCACAATTCATGGACCAAAACAACCCGTTATCAGAAGTTACGCATAAGCGTCGTATCTCTGCATTAGGCCCAGGTGGTCTAACTCGTGAGCGTGCAGGCTTCGAAGTACGTGACGTACATCCAACTCACTACGGTCGTGTATGTCCAATCGAAACGCCTGAAGGTCCAAACATCGGTTTGATCAACTCGCTTTCTTGTTACGCACGTACTAACGATTACGGTTTCTTGGAAACTCCTTACCGTAAGATCGTTGACGGTGTTGTAACTGATGAAGTTGATTACTTGTCAGCGATTGAAGAAGGTAACTTTGTAATCGCACAGACAAACGCTGAAGTTGACGACAACAATAAGCTTGTTGATGGTCTAGTACCATGTCGTCACAAGAACGAATTTACGTTAATGTCTGCTGAACAAGTTCAGTACATGGACGTTTCGCCACAGCAAACAGTATCAGTAGCTGCATCACTTATCCCATTCCTAGAGCACGATGATGCTAACCGTGCATTGATGGGTTCAAACATGCAACGTCAAGCAGTTCCTACGTTAAAAGTAGACAAGCCGCTTGTTGGTACTGGTATGGAGAAGATCGTAGCGGTTGACTCTGGTGTAACAGCTGTTGCTAAGCGTGGTGGTGTAATCGATTACGTAGACGCTTCTCGTATCGTAGTTAAAGTTAATGAAGATGAAATGGTTCCTGGTGAAGCAGGTATCGATATCTACAACTTAACTAAGTACACACGTTCTAACCAAAACACTTGTATCAACCAACGTCCTACTGTGGGAATGGGTGAGCCGGTTGTTCGTGGTGACGTATTAGCCGATGGTCCTTCTACTGACTTAGGTGAATTAGCGCTTGGTCAAAACATGCGTATCGCATTCATGCCTTGGAATGGTTACAACTTTGAGGATTCAATGTTGTTATCTGAGCGTGTTGCACAAGAAGACCGTTTCACAACTATCCACATTCAAGAACTAAGCTGTATTGCTCGTGATACTAAGTTAGGTGCTGAAGAAATTACTTCTGATATCCCTAACGTTGGTGAATCAGCACTTTCTAAGCTTGATGAAGCGGGTGTTGTTTACATCGGTGCTGAAGTTAAAGGTGGTGACATCTTAGTAGGTAAAGTAACGCCTAAAGGTGAAACACAGTTAACACCAGAAGAAAAACTTTTACGTGCGATCTTTGGTGAGAAAGCAGCTGACGTTAAAGACAGCTCTTTACGTGTACCTAATTCTGTATCTGGTACTATCATCGACGTACAAATCTTTACACGTGATGGTGTAGAGAAAGATGCTCGTGCATTAGAAATCGAAGAAATGCAATTGAAAGAAGTTAAGAAAGATCTTGGCGACGAATTCAGCATTTTAGAAGATGGTATCTACGCACGTGCTAAGAAATTATTGTTATCAGCTGGCCTAAACGAAACTGAGCTTAACAGCATGTCTCGTGATAAGTGGTTAGTTCAAAACTTGAGTGACGAAGGTCAACAAGCTGAACTTGAACAAATCGCTGAACAGTACGATAACATCAAAGCTGATTTCGATAAGAAATACGAAATCAAGCGTCGTAAGATCACTCAAGGTGATGACCTTGCACCAGGTGTACTTAAGATTGTTAAAGTATACCTTGCTGTTAAGCGTCGCATTCAACCTGGTGATAAGATGGCTGGTCGTCACGGTAACAAGGGTGTTATCTCTAATGTTGTTCCTGTGGAAGACATGCCTTACGACGAAAATGGTGTTCCAGTAGACGTAGTACTTAATCCACTAGGTGTACCGTCACGTATGAACATCGGTCAGATCTTAGAAACTCACTTAGGTATGGCGGCACGCGGTATCGGTGAGAAGATTAACCGTATGTTAGAAGAGCAACGTGAATTAGCTAAATTACGTGAGTTCTTAAAAGACGTTTACAACCTTGGTGAGTCGCGTCAAGAAGTTGATATTGACAGCTTCTCTGATGATGAAGTGATGCGCTTAGCAAATAACTTACGTGCTGGTTTACCAATTGCTACACCTGTATTTGATGGTGCTAGCGAAGCTGAAATCAAAGAGCTATTTAAACTTGCTGATATGCCAGAAAGTGGTCAGTTCACGTTAACTGATGGCCGTACTGGTCGTGAGTTTGAGCGTCCTGTAACTGTTGGTTACATGTACATGCTGAAACTAAACCACTTAGTTGATGACAAGATGCACGCCCGTTCAACTGGTTCGTACTCACTTGTTACACAACAACCATTAGGTGGTAAAGCGCAGTTTGGTGGTCAGCGTTTCGGTGAGATGGAGGTATGGGCATTAGAAGCATACGGTGCTGCTTATACCCTACAAGAAATGCTTACAGTTAAGTCAGATGATGTTAACGGTCGTACTAAGATGTATAAGAACTTGGTTGACGGTGATCATCGCATGGAACCGGGCATTCCAGAATCATTCAACGTATTGTTGAAAGAGATTCGTTCACTTGGTATCAACATCGAGTTGGACGCGGAATAACCCGATAAAGGTTTCGTCGCTGACGTATCAGTACATGGGTAAGCGCATAGCGCGCTTACCCGAAGATTTAACTCCGACAGGAGATAGAGTGTGAAAGATTTACTTAAGTTTCTTAAGCAACAAAATCAGACAGAAGAATTCGATGGTATTCGCATCGGATTAGCATCACCAGATATGATCCGTTCATGGTCTTTTGGTGAAGTTAAAAAGCCAGAAACGATTAACTACCGTACGTTCAAGCCTGAGCGTGATGGTCTTTTCTGTGCGCGTATTTTCGGTCCAGTAAAAGACTACGAATGTCTTTGTGGTAAGTACAAGCGCTTAAAGCACCGTGGTGTAATCTGTGAGAAGTGTGGCGTTGAAGTTACACTAACTAAAGTACGTCGTGACCGTATGGGTCACATTGAACTAGCGAGCCCAGTTGCTCACATCTGGTTCCTTAAATCGTTACCATCACGTATCGGTTTATTACTTGATATGACATTACGTGATATCGAGCGTGTACTTTACTTTGAATCTTATGTTGTTACCGAGCCAGGTATGACAACATTAGAGCGCAGCCAAATTTTAACTGAAGAAGAGTACTTAGATGCACTTGAAGAGCACGGCGATGAGTTCGATGCTAAGATGGGTGCAGAAGCAGTATTAGACTTACTTCAGCACATCGACATTGATGCAGAAGTTGCTCAAATGCGTGAAGAACTACCTGAAATTGGTAGTGAAACTAAGCGTAAGAAAATCACTAAGCGTTTAAAATTAATGGAAGCTTTCGCTCAGTCTGGTAACAAGCCAGAGTGGATGATCATGTCAGTACTTCCAATTCTTCCGCCAGACTTACGTCCTCTAGTTCCACTAGATGGCGGTCGTTTTGCAACGTCTGACTTAAACGACTTATACCGTCGTGTTATCAACCGTAACAACCGTTTGAAGCGTCTATTAGACCTAGTAGCACCAGACATTATCGTACGCAACGAAAAGCGTATGTTACAAGAGTCTGTTGATGCGCTATTAGATAACGGTCGTCGTGGTCGTGCAATCACTGGTTCAAACAAACGTCCATTAAAATCGCTTGCTGATATGATCAAAGGTAAGCAAGGTCGTTTCCGTCAAAACCTTCTTGGTAAGCGTGTTGACTACTCAGGTCGTTCTGTAATCACAGTAGGTCCTACATTACGTTTACACCAGTGTGGTCTTCCTAAGAAAATGGCACTTGAGTTATTCAAGCCATTCATCTACGGTAAATTAGAAGCACGTGGTTTAGCGACTACCATCAAAGCTGCTAAGAAATTAGTAGAACGTGAAGGCGCAGAAGTATGGGATGTATTAGACGAAGTAATTCGTGAACATCCAGTAATGCTTAACCGTGCACCTACACTACATAGACTTGGTATCCAAGCATTCGAACCTGTACTAATTGAAGGTAAAGCTATTCACCTTCACCCATTAGTTTGTGCGGCATATAACGCCGACTTCGATGGTGACCAAATGGCGGTACACGTTCCGTTGACATTAGAAGCGCAGCTAGAAGCTCGTTCATTAATGATGTCAACAAACAACGTTCTTTCTCCAGCGAATGGTGACCCAATTATCGTTCCTTCACAAGACGTTGTATTAGGTCTTTACTACTTAACTCGTGAGCGTGTGAACGCGACGGGTGAAGGTATGGTATTTGCGGATACTAAAGAAGCTGAAAAAGCATACCGTACAGGTGTTGCCGATCTTCACGCTCGTGTAAAAATCCGTATTACTGAAAAAGTTCGTAACGAAGCAGGTGAATTGGTAGAGAGTACTACTCTACGTGATACAACTGTTGGTCGTGCTATCTTATGGCAAGTATGTCCAGATGGCCTACCGTACGAATTAATCGACCAACCATTAGGTAAGAAGCCAATTTCTCGCTTAATTAACCATGCATACCGTAACTTAGGTCTTAAAGACACAGTTATCTTTGCTGACCATATCATGTACACAGGCTTCCATTACGCGATGGTAGCTGGTGCGTCAGTTGGTATCGACGACATGGTTATCCCAGATGCTAAGTACACTATCATTGAAGGTGCTGAAGCAGAGGTTGAAGAAATTCAAGCACAGTTCGAACAAGGTCTTGTAACTGCTGGTGAGAAATACAACAAAGTAATTGATATTTGGTCATCTGCTAACGAAAAAGTTTCGAAAGCGATGATGGACAACTTATCAAAAGATGTTGTTATTAACCGCGACGGTGAAGAAGAAGAGCAAGATTCATTCAACTCTATCTTCATGATGGCTGACTCTGGTGCTCGTGGTAGTGCCGCTCAGATTCGTCAGCTAGCTGGTATGCGTGGTCTAATGGCTAAGCCGGATGGCTCAATCATCGAAACACCAATCACGGCTAACTTCCGTGAAGGTCTAAACGTACTACAGTACTTCATCTCAACTCACGGTGCTCGTAAGGGTCTTGCCGATACGGCACTTAAGACAGCTAACTCGGGTTACTTAACACGTCGTCTAGTTGACGTTGCACAAGATTTAGTTGTAACAGAAAAAGACTGTGGCACTGAAGACGGTCTATTAATGACACCGTTAATCGAAGGTGGTGACGTTGTTGAACCATTACGCGAACGTGTTCTAGGTCGTGTTGTTGCTGAAGATGTACTAATCCCAGGTTCAGAAGATGTGTTATTACCGCGTAATACACTAATCGATGAGAAACTGTGTGACGTATTAGAAGAGCATTCAGTTGACCAAGTTAAGGTACGCTCAATCATTACTTGTGACACTGATTACGGTATCTGTGCTCAATGTTACGGTCGTGACTTGGCTCGTGGTCACCTTATCAACCAAGGTGAAGCGGTAGGTGTTGTAGCTGCTCAATCAATCGGTGAGCCAGGTACACAGCTTACGATGCGTACGTTCCACATCGGTGGTGCGGCATCTCGTGCATCAGCTGAAAACAGTGTTCAAGTTAAGAACACTGGTACATTGAAATTACAAAACGCTAAGTTCGTTAGCAACTCAGAAGGTCAATTAGTAATTACTTCTCGTTCTTCAGAGTTAACTGTAATTGACGAACTAGGTCGTGAGAAGGAGCGTTATAAGGTTCCTTACGGTGCGGTATTAGGCAAAGGTGACGGCGACGCTATCTCTGCTGGTGAAACAGTTGCAAACTGGGATCCACATACTCACCCAATCATCACTGAGGTGAAAGGTAACATCAAGTTTGTTGACCTAATCGAAGGTTTAACAATGACTCGCCAAACGGATGAGTTAACTGGTTTATCTAGCATCGTTATTACTGATCCAGGTCAACGTAGTTCTGCGGGTAAAGAAATGCGCCCAATGGTTAAACTAGTTGATGCTAAAGGTAACGACGTAATGATCGCTGGTACAGAGATCCCAGCACAGTACTTCTTACCAGGTAACGCGATTGTAAACCTAGAAGATGGTGCAGAAGTTAATATCGGTGATGCGTTAGCACGTATCCCACAAGAGTCTTCGAAGACTCGTGATATTACCGGTGGTCTTCCTCGAGTTGCTGACTTATTTGAAGCTCGTAAGCCAAAAGAGCCTGCAATCCTTGCAGAGAAGACTGGTATCATTGGTTTCGGTAAAGAAACTAAAGGTAAGCGTCGTTTATTAATCACGCAACCTAGCGGTGAAGTTTACGAAGAGATGATTCCTAAGTGGCGTCAACTTAACGTGTTCGAAGGTGAATCTGTACAGAAGGGTGAAGTTATCGCCGATGGTCCAGAGTCACCACATGACATCTTGCGTTTACGTGGTGTAGCACCAGTTGCTAACTACATCGTGAACGAAGTACAAGACGTTTACCGTTTACAAGGTGTAAAAATTAACGATAAGCACATCGAGGTAATCGTACGTCAAATGATTCGCAAGTGTGAAATCTTAGACGGCGGTGATTCAGAATTCCTTAAAGGTGAGCAAGTTGAAGTTGCACGCGTTAACATCGCTAACCGTGAACTAGAAGCTGCAGGTAAGAAACCAGCTGAATTTGACATTCAGATGATGGGTATTACTAAAGCATCACTTGCTACTGAGTCATTTATCTCAGCTGCATCGTTCCAAGAAACGACACGTGTACTTACAGAAGCTGCTGTTGGCGGTAAGAAAGATACACTTCGTGGCTTGAAAGAAAACGTTATCGTTGGTCGCTTAATCCCAGCGGGTACTGGTTATGCTTATCACCAAGAGCGTGCACGCAAGCGTGCAGCAGCAATTGAAGAAGAAGCAACAGTATCAGCTGACGAAGCAGCACAAGCGTTAACTGATGCTCTTAATGCGGATTTATCGTCAGAAGGCGAAGAGTCATAAGCATTAAGCGTAAAAAATCGTCAGATTTGACCTGTTATACTTGACAGGTCAAAGCTTGACCATTAGAATTCCGCGACCTTGTATTCTGTAGGTACTGTACCTCAAATATAAGGTCGCGGTTTTTCACGTTTATAAGCGGGTAAAAAATAGCGAGCTTAGCTAATTTGTTTACCCATGTTTTAATTAATCAGGAGCTATTAATGGCAACTATTAACCAATTGGTACGTAAACCACGTGTCAAGAAGGTTGCGAAGAGTAACGTTCCAGCGTTAGATGCTTGTCCGCAACGCCGTGGTGTATGTACTCGTGTATATACTACTACACCTAAAAAACCTAACTCAGCACTACGTAAAGTTGCTCGTGTTCGTTTAACTAACGGTTTCGAAGTAACTTCATACATCGGTGGTGAAGGTCACAACTTACAAGAACATAGTGTAATTTTGATCCGTGGTGGTCGTGTTAAAGATTTACCAGGTGTTCGTTATCACACTGTTCGTGGTGCACTAGACTGTTCTGGTGTTAACGATCGTAGACAAGGCCGTTCTAAGTACGGTGCTAAGCGCCCTAAATCTTAACGGTTTCCGTAAAGTAAGGCCAAATTAACTATATTTAACAATATTTGGGTAATCCCTGAATAAAACGGAGAATTCAAGATGCCAAGAAGACGCGTCGTTGGGCAACGTAAAATATTGCCAGATCCTAAGTTCCATAGTGAACTATTAGCAAAATTCATCAACATCTTAATGGTTGATGGTAAAAAATCTACTGCAGAAAAAATCGTATACGGTGCACTAGACATTTTATCTGAAAAGAACACTGAAAAAGAGCACTTAGACTTGTTCGAAGAAGCTCTTGAGAACATCCGCCCACAAGTAGAGGTTAAATCTCGTCGTGTTGGTGGTTCTACTTACCAGGTTCCAGTTGAAGTTCGTCCAGTTCGTCGTAACGCACTAGCCATGCGCTGGTTAGTTGAAGCAGCTCGTAAACGTGGTGAAAAATCAATGGCTCAACGCCTTGCTAACGAGATGATTGATGCATCTGACAGCAAAGGTGCTGCGGTTAAGAAACGTGAAGACGTTCACCGTATGGCCGAAGCGAACAAAGCATTCGCACATTACCGTTGGTAATAAAGTAAGTAGCGTAGTTACTGTTTTTCATAAAATGGTAACTACGTTTTTTTATCGTCTAAGGGCAACCTTAGCAAGAGGATTTTAATTGTGGCTCGTACAACCCCTATAGAGCGCTACCGTAATATTGGTATTTGTGCTCACGTAGATGCAGGTAAAACGACAACGACAGAACGTGTACTCTTCTACACAGGTCTTTCTCACAAGATCGGTGAAGTTCATGATGGCGCAGCTACCATGGACTGGATGGAACAAGAGCAAGAACGTGGTATTACAATCACGTCAGCTGCAACTACTTGTTTCTGGAAAGGTATGGATGCACAGTTCGACGATCACCGAATTAACATTATCGACACCCCAGGTCACGTAGATTTTACTATCGAAGTAGAGCGCTCATTACGTGTACTTGACGGCGCAGTATTAGTACTGTGTGCTTCGTCTGGTGTTCAGCCACAAACAGAGACTGTATGGCGTCAAATGGAGAAGTACTCCGTTCCACGTATGGTTTTTGTTAACAAAATGGACCGCGCAGGTGCCAACTTCCTTTCTGTCATGGATCAAATGGGCGACCGCTTAGGCGCTAACGCTGTACCAATTCAGTTACCTATTGGTGCTGAAGATGAGTTCACAGGCGTTGTTGATCTGATCAAAATGAAAGCCATTAACTGGAATGAAGCTGATCAAGGTATGACATTTACCTATGAAGATATTCCAGCTGATATGCAAGATTTAGCCGAAGAGTGGCGTGAAAACTTGCTTTCAGAAGCTGCTGAAGCGACTGATGAGTTAATGGAAAAGTACCTTGAAGAAGGTGACTTAACAGAAGAAGAAATCAAGACGGCATTGCGTCAGCGTACTTTAGCAAATGAAGTTGTTTTATGTACGTGTGGTTCAGCATTCAAGAACAAAGGTGTTCAAGCGGTATTAGATTCAGTTATCGAATTCATGCCTTCGCCAACAGAAGTTGAAGCGATTACAGGTATTACTGAAAAAGAAACTGAAGATACTCGCGAAGCGGATGATAATGCACCGTTCGCTGCATTAGCATTTAAAATTGCAACAGACCCGTTTGTTGGTACATTAACTTTCTTCCGTGTTTACTCGGGTGTTGTTAAAACTGGTGACAGTGTTTATAACCCAGTTAAAAGTAAGAAAGAGCGTTTCGGACGTATCGTTCAAATGCACTCTAACGACAGACAAGAAATTAAAGAAGTTCGCGCTGGTGACATCGCGGCTGCTATCGGCCTTAAAGAAGTCACTACAGGTGACACACTATGTGCACAGAGTGACATCATTACGCTTGAGCGTATGGAATTCCCTGAGCCGGTAATTTCTGTTGCAGTGGAGCCGAAAACTAAAGCCGACCAAGAAAAAATGGGTATCGCACTAGGTAAACTAGCTGCAGAAGATCCTTCATTCCGTGTTGAAACAGATGAAGAATCAGGTCAAACCATTATTTCTGGTATGGGTGAACTTCACTTAGACATTATCGTTGATCGTATGAAGCGCGAATTTAGCGTTGATTGTAACGTTGGTAAGCCGCAAGTTTCTTACCGCGAAACAATTCGTTCAACTGTCGAAACTGAAGGTAAGTTTGTTCGCCAATCTGGTGGTAAAGGTCAATTTGGTCATGTATGGCTTAAAATTGAACCGCTTGAAGAAGGCGAAGGCTTTGAGTTTGTTAATGAAATTGTTGGTGGTGCTGTTCCAAAAGAATACATCCCAGCAGTTGAAAAAGGTTGTCGAGAGCAAATGGACGCTGGTGTATTAGCTGGTTTCCCTTTACTCGATGTTAAAGTTACTCTTTATGATGGCTCATATCACGATGTTGACTCGAACGAAATGGCGTTCAAAGTTGCCGCATCAATGGGCTTTAGAAAGGGTGCTTTAGAAGCATCACCTGTTTTACTTGAACCAATGATGAAAGTAGAAGTAACTACCCCTGAAGAAAATATGGGCGATGTTGTTGGTGATCTTAACCGTCGTCGCGGTATGATAGACGGCATGGACGAAGGTCCAGCAGGACTGAAGATAGTGAACGCGTTAGTGCCACTAGCTGAAATGTTCGGGTATGCTACGGACTTACGTAGTGCAACCCAAGGTCGAGCATCTTACTCGATGGAGTTTAAGCAATATAGCGAAGCTCCGGCTGCAGTAGCAGACTCGATTATTAATTCTAGAATGGGTTACTAGTGAACCCAGCTTGATTTTATTTCAAGTAACTATTAATTTTATTTAAATTGTTATCATTTTTAAGGTAATTGTAAAATGGCTAAAGAAAAATTTGAACGTAGTAAACCGCACGTAAACGTTGGTACTATCGGTCACGTTGACCACGGTAAAACTACTTTAACAGCTGCTATCTCTGCAGTATTAACTAAAACTCACGGTGGTGAGATTCGTGATTTCGCACAAATCGATAACGCTCCAGAAGAGCGTGAGCGTGGTATTACAATCAATACTTCTCACATCGAGTACGATACAGAAACACGTCACTACGCACACGTAG
>Ga0213831_1000338_pt1 | contig 38696 bp, 28 predicted proteins | sample SWATP12_FD_163421 | JGI IMG/M metagenome (GOLD analysis project Ga0213831, IMG submission 163421) | Coastal seawater microbial communities from Marineland, Florida, United States - SWA TP1 #2 | ecosystem: Environmental > Aquatic > Marine > Coastal | place: USA: Florida | collected 2016-08-06 | reverse complement strand
CACCCACTCCCAACAACAATGCCTGGGTCAGTTAAGCCAGTTGCCGGTATTGCCCGAAATTATCGAGAAATTACGTACTGCGCTAAATGATGAACACACAAACGCCAGTCAGATTGCCGATATTATTCTTGAAGAACCGTTGATCGGTGCGCGTATCATGCAGGTTGCCAATTCGGCATACCTGGGTTTTCAGCGCACCACCGACACCCTGGAAGAGGCCATTAGCCGACTTGGTACACAGTTACTTTACGCCCTGACCATCAGTTTTGTACTGGAGACTGAAACCGCGCATCTTATGCCCGCCACTCTCCACCAGCGCGTCTGTGAAAGTACCAGTCAGATGGCGGCCTGTGGCAAAGCGTTGGCGGTTGCACTGAATTGTCCGGTCAAATGCAAGGAAAAGGTATTTACCGCAGCGGTATTAAATGGCACTGGCCGACTGGTACTGGCAATGGTCAATGAGAACTCACCGCAACTAGCTGCCCAGCTAAACAAAGTAAGCACGCATCCGGATATTCTTATTACGGTATTTTTACTTACCTTGTGGTGTTTCCCGGAAGAGTTAATCGCGCCGCTACTGGATATTCAGGATGCGCCGCTTGAAGAAGATAAAGCCTGGATCAACATACTCTACTACGCCCACCAATACATTACGGTAAAAGATAACAGTCAGGATCTGGCAGACTTTACCAGTACGTTGCCCGACGACGTAAAGGAAGCCCTGTTAAGAACTTAACCCGGCCAGTTCTTCAGGGCGATTAATGTTTACCAGCTCACCCGCTTTGCCACTAAATGCCACGGGCTGGGCATTCAGGCAGGCCAGTAATTTACGTACCGAAGGCGACGAGTCAGCTGCAATCAACTTCTGCGCAGACGCCTGAGATTGCATGTTGACAGGTATAACCAAAGGTAAATAGTGCGCGCTGTAATAGACAGTCTGTTGATTACGCCTGGCGCACTCAAGTAAGGTATTTATACTGAAAACAGAAAGACGGGGCATATCAACCGGCATAAACAAAGCCAACCCCTGACTATCCTCTGTTGCAGAAAAACGCGCCAGCACATCACAAATAGCACTGGCAGGCCCCCGACCTGACTGCTCTTCGACTAAATCAGCCGCAGCGCCGCCTATTACAAAATACTGATTCACCGCTGCCGCGTGAAGCACACCAGCCGCGATATCAAGCATGGTTTGCTGACCCACTTTGAGTTGCGCTTTGTCACTACCCATTCGTCTGGAGCTGCCTCCGGCCAGGATGAATCCCAGGCTGTGGTACGGAGGCTGCTGGATCAGCTTATCTATCGCGGCTGCTGTCATGGTTGATTAAAACTTAGTGGCTATCCATACCCATAGTTTATCAGTATCTACCTTAATGTCGCCTGCTGAATAATTGGCATATTTAGCGCCGAAGCTAAATTTTTCAGCAATTTTGGTGGTGTACTGGATATTGATCTCACTACCCAGATCGTCAACCGTGCTGCTCGCTTCATCGGCACTAAAGTCATGATATACAAACAACCAGTTACCACCGGCGAACTTGGTTGCCGCACTCACGTAGACATCCTGTAAGCCCTGCGCTGGTGTCCCTAACCATTGATCAGACCAACCATTAAATTTATGCAGTGTCGCCAGTGGCGTAGCAAAGCCATACATGCCATCATCTGAGCCCAGCAGTTCATAGCCTAGTTTAGCCGTTACGCCTGAAACTACTGCCCCCGCTTCTAGCATGGCATAAGTGGCAGAATAATCCGTTGCTGCCGCTTCGCTTGACTGGGTTGCAAACTCAGCGCTGTAAAGCCATTTAACCGAATCCGTTTTATAAGCGCCGGCATAGCTTACGCCGTAGGTATCCAGGCTGTTGTCAGTATTATTATCCACCTCAAGCAGGTAGGCATAAGCGGTTAACTTACCAAAGTCATCCTGGTAACTTACGTTAAGCAAATGGTCTTTTGAATCAATATCCGCTGCTTCACCAAAAATACGGTTACGCTTGTTCAGATAAGCATAAAACGCGTTCAGCTTATCACTTGCCTTATAGTTTACCGATACCGCATCGTAGGTTTGCCAGTCCTGACGCCAGCCAACGTGGCCAACAAAACGGTGGCCGTCCAGCGCAATAATCTGGCGCCCTGCTTTAACGGTCAGGCCGTCATTTTTAAACTGCACATAGCCCTGATTCAGTTCGGTGGTTTCCGGGTCGGCAATCACCGAATATTCGCCGGGGTTATATCCAGCCGGGCCAACAGTGTAGTCGCCCTGCCCCATTACGATGGTCACATCTTCCAAATCCGCTTTGAATGAAAAGCCGTTGTACTCACCGGATTCGAAACTCAGTAAAGTACGCAGCGTCAGTGCGCTGGCATCTTTTACCGCATTATCCTGGTTCGCGCCTTCGTAACGCAGGCGAAAACTGGCTGAAGCCTTGGAGTCAGATAAGGCATCATGCCACTCAGTAGCAGCCTGGGCGGCAGGTAATAAGGCCGCAGAGATAACCGTAGCCAGCAGGCCTCGTTTGAAAAATGTACATTGTGTTTTCATGATAAATTCCTAAATTGAGCGTGAGAATACCCGGCCCGGCCCTTTAAGGCCGAGCTAACAAATTGTTTTTATTAAGATTACTTAAGCGGCGTCAGACTTCTTTTTGGCGCCGGACTGCTTGTTTTTTTTATGGCCCGAAACGGTTTCCACTTTTTTCTGTTTTTCGTACAGGAAGGTCAGCACTTCATGACGATAGTGGTTATATTCCGGGTTATCAGCCAGTGCCAGACGGTCCCGGGGACGCTCGAGTTTAACGTCGAGAATTTCGCCAATGGTAGCTGCCGGACCGTTGGTCATCATTACGATGCGGTCAGATAACAATACGGCTTCATCTACATCGTGGGTGATCATGATCACCGTATTACCCAAATCTGCATGGATCTCCATCAGTGAGTCCTGCAAATGCGCCCGGGTCAGCGCATCAAGGGCACCGAAGGGTTCATCCATTAGCAGCACTTTGGGCTCCATGGCCAGCGCCCGGGCAATGCCCACCCGCTGCTTCATACCGCCAGAGATCTCCGATGGCAGCTTGTCCAGTGCATGGGTCATATGCACCAGTTCCATGTTGTGCATGACCCAGTCGCGGATTTCCTGTTTGGATTTACCTTTCTGGGTTTGCTTTACGGCCAGCTCAACGTTTTTGTAGCAGGATAACCAGGGCAGCAATGAATGGTTCTGAAACACCACCGCCCGCTCAGGGCCAGGTTCTTTCACTTCGGCACCGTCAAGAATAACGCCACCGCTGGTTGCCTGATGCAGGCCGGCGACAATATTTAACACGGTAGATTTACCGCACCCGGAGTGACCAATCAGCGAGATAAACTCCCCTTTCTGAATCTTCAGATTCACGTCGGTTAACGCAGTAAACGGCCCTTTTGGGGTAGGAAAATCAATCCCTACCTGGCTGAGTTCTAAATGTCTGCTTTGCATAATTTAATTCCTCGAATGTGTTAGCCGCTTAGCGCAGCACTGCGTTTTTGTCCCAGCTCACCATGCGCTGTACCGACAGCATCAGACGGTCAAGCAGGAAACCTATTAAACCAATGGTGATCACCGCTACCATGATGCGTGCCAGTGACTCTGAGCTGCCATTCTGGAACTCATCCCAGACAAACTTACCCAGCCCCGGGTTCTGCGCCAGCATCTCGGCCGCTATCAGCACCATCCAGCCTATGCCCAGTGACAAACGTAAACCGGTAAAAATCATCGGAATAGAGGCTGGCAGCACGATTTTCTGCACATGGCTTAATGGCTTTAACCGCAGTACCTTACTCACGTTCACCAGATCTGAATCGATGTTGGAAACACCTACTGCCGTATTGATTAGCGTGGGCCATAAGCAGCACAGCGAAACGGTAAAAGCCGAGGTAATAAACGATTTGGAAAACATCGGGTCATCACTGACATACACCGCACTGACCACCATGGTCACCAAAGGTAACCAGGCCAGCGGTGACACGGGTTTAAAAATCTGGATCAGCGGGTTCATTGCCGAGTAAGCGGACTTACTCAGACCACATAAAATCCCCACCGGCACCGCCACGATACTGGCAATAAAAAAGCCCACCATTACCGTGTATAAACTGGTCCAGATTTGATCGAAGAACGTTGGCGCGCCGGTGAAATCACGGATTTTCGGCTCGTAGGTCGGGTCTTTTGCTACCCGTGCTGCGTTGCGCTCTTCCTGCCGGGCGTAGAAAGCTTCTGCCTTTTCACGCTGCGCGCTGTGTTCATCGATTAACGTAAAGGTTTGTTCCCACACTTGCGCCGGGCCAGGAAACTGTCCCAGCGACGTATCGATGTTTTTGGCTACCACATTCCAAATCGCGAGGAATAATAATATGCCAACAACAGGCATCAATAATTTTGGTACGGTGGACATAATATTCCCTAACACATTTTTACCGCGGATCTGGCCAATATGGCTGACAACTGGTACCGATTTACTCATCGTCTTTACCTTTTATCATCGAGGGTCCGGGAGACACGGTTACAGAACCGTGTCGCCTTTCAGACCAATTGAGAATTTATCTAAGTATTCATTGGGCTTGCTGCCATCAAACGTGACGTTATCGATAAACTCGGTTTGCGGCGGCTTAAAGCCGGTTTCTGTGTCGAAGTCAGGAAAATCTTTAGGATCGGCCAGACCTTCTTCAATCAGCGCTTTTGCAGCAAGGGTGTAGATATCAGGGCGATATACGCTCTTAGCGGTTTGCATATACCAATCGTCAGATTTAGGCTCTGCAATCTGTCCCCAGCGGCGCATCTGGGTTAAATACCAAATCGCATCGCTGTAGAACGGGTAAGTCGCGTTGTGGCGGAAAAAGGTATTAAAGTCTGGCACGTCACGCTTATCGCCTTTTTCGTATTCAAAGGTACCGGTCATGCTGTTGGCAATAACGTCGGCGTCGGCACCCACATAGCTGCTCTTGGCCAGAATTTTAACGGCTTCCGGGCGGTTAGCGTTGTTGTTGGCATCTAACCACATGGCGGCGCGGATCATCGCCTTGACTACGCGAATGTGCGTATTGGGGTTTTCTTCAGCCCAGGTTTTGCTAACACCGAACACTTTTTCCGGGTTGTTTTTCCAGATTTCATAGTCGGTGATCACCGGTACACCAATACCTTTAAATACCGCTTGTTGATTCCACGGTTCACCTACGCAGTAACCATAAATGGTGCCGGCTTCCATGGTCGCTGGCATTTGCGGTGGTGGCGTTACCGACAGCAGCGCCTGAGCATCAATCTGGCCCGAGGTATCACCTTTGTGCGGTGCATAGTACCCCGGGTGGATGCCGCCTGCGGCTAACCAGTAGCGCAGCTCATAGTTATGGGTGGAAACCGGAAATACCATGCCCATTTTGAAAGGCTTGCCCGCTTGTTTGTAGCTCTCTACAACAGGCTTCAGGTAATCGGCTTTAATCGGATGCACGGGCTTGCCGTTCTCAACCGGAATGTGCTTTTCCATCTCAGCCCAGACATCGTTGGAAACGGTGATCCCGTTACCGTTTAAGTCCATGCTGAAAGCAGTAATAATGTGCGACTGGGTACCAAAACCAATAGTGGCACCGAGCGGCTGACCAGCCAGCATGTGCGCGCCATCGAGCTGACCATCAATTACGCGGTCGAGTAACACTTTCCAGTTAGCCTGGGCTTCCAGCGTCACGTACAGACCTTCATCCTCGAAATAACCTTTTTCATAGGCAATCGCCAATGGCGCCATATCGGTGAGTTTGATAAAGCCAAACTTCAGCTCTTCTTTTTCCGGCCAGCCAATATCCTCAGCAGACACGGTAGTCACTGAGGCAGTAAATAATGACGCAACCAGTGTCAGCGAACCTGCCACCTGCTTGAACTTGTGTTTTACAGTCTTGTGTAACATGTACTTTCCTTAAGCCAAAAAAAAACCCACCCGTTCGAAATGACAGTGTCATTGTGAACGGGTGGGCTTCGTTGCCGTATACCTCGCCTCGTTAGAAGACAGCAAGGTATTAATAAATTGTTTAGGTATAGCGCATACTAGTATTGCTAATTAGAAATATACATATTTAGTGCCAACATTTAATAACTATTAATTTCAACAACTTATGATTTCCGGTTATTTATCGCCGAAATTCAGCGACTCATCGTAGTGCATTTTGTGCACTGTCAGTGCTCACTGCGAAAAGGCAGTGCCTGCTTATGGCGCATTTGCCATAATTCTGTTGCCCGCTGCTCTGCTGCTTGCTGACTTAATTTTTCCAGTAACATCAGATACACCGTCAGCGAAGCAATCACGGCCTGGCGGGCATAACCGTGTTCCAAATCGCCCCGCCACACGGCTAACAGGGTCGCCACTGAGAAATCACGTTCTTTCATTGCCCAGCCATCCGCTTCCGGTAACACCACTTTGCTGGTAGCGCCGCTGCGGGTGTAATACAAATCTGTTGGTCTGTCACGATTCACCTCGGGGTCACCGCCGTCGCCACGAAACACCAATGACTGCTGTGAGCTAAAGGTTTCATTGACTTTAGCATGTCGCTCATCCAGGTGGGTATGATAAACCCCCTGTACCGCAAACGGCGCATTACTGGGGTTTAGCAGCCGAGCCAGGGTATTGGCGCAGGACCGTAAGCCAAATAATTCACGCAGCTTAATAATCCTGTCCAGCTCGGGTAAGGCAATGCCTAAATCAAGATAACAGGCATTCATGCTGTCCATTGTTTGCCCGGCATGTAGTACCGACGTTGCCAATGGCAGACCTAACTCCGCCAGGGCATGGCTGGCATAAAAGCGTTTTGAACCGGGCTCACTGGCACCATGCAGACACACCCGGTAGCCAACGCTTGCAAGTAACGCCGCGCTCAACAAATACCAGGGTAATTGCCGGCGTTTGCCGGCATAACAACCAATATCCACACTGGCTTGCATTGCGCTTAACCCGGCGGGTAACTTGCCGCGACAGGCGGCAATAAAACCGCATAGCTCTTCTACAGATTCTTCCTGCATACGCAGCAGCATCAAAAAAGCGCCGGCTTGTTCCGGCGCTATAGATTGGTTGAGTAATTGAGAAAAGGCATCATATGCTTCAGCTTGCGTAAGATGCCGGGCGCCCCGCTGGCCTTTGCCTAGGGCTTTGATGTATTCGCTAAATGGCGCGTTGCTCATAGGTATGATGTAACAAATTGGCGGTGATGGGCTGACGGGCAGAAACCACATGACCAATCACGGTGAGTGCTGGTCCTTCGATTGCCGCGTCGACCACGCGTTGATAAATATCGCCGACGCTGCCAACGATAACCTGCTGATGATTACAACACGCGTTTTCAATCACTGCAACGGGTAAGTTAGCATCGACACCGGCTTGAGTAAGACGCTGAGATAACAACGCCAAACGCTTTAGCCCCATATACACCACGGTGGTTTCCCGCGCACTGCTTTGGGCAATAGCCTGCCAGTCTGCCTCTTTGGCCGGATCCTTAAACTGCGCGGTCATAAACCGTACAGACTGAGCAAAACGGCGATCAGTGAGAGGTATGCCGGTGTAAGCGGAGGCGCCGGAAGCTGCAGTAATCCCTGGTACGATGGCAAACGGGATCCCCGCCTGATGCAGGGCATCGGTTTCTTCACTGGTGCGGGCAAAAATCGCCGGATCGCCGCCTTTCAGGCGCACCACCCGCTTACCTTCAAGGCCCAGCTCAACCAACCTCTGGCAAATCATTTCCTGCGGTACACTGTGCTTACCACAGCGTTTACCCACAAACTCGCGGGCCACATGACGGGGAATACAATCGAGCACCGATTGATCCACAAGCCAGTCAAATAGCACCACGTCTGCTTCCTGTAATAAGCGGTATGCCTTTAGCGTGAGCAGTTCAGCATCACCCGGCCCAGCCCCAACGATAAACACTTCACCGGGTTGACCAGCCCGCCCGGCCGTACTTCTGTCTGCCGGCGTATCATGTTGCTGGCCAAACAAGGCTGCGCCCAAACGGGACACTTTCAGCATTAGCGGCATCATCAGAGTATTAAAGCGCATAGTCATTGGTTGTTTCCTCGTTTTGCTGCGCATCAACGGGGGTCGATGCAATCAGACTGGCCAGTTCGGTTTTACACGAACCACAATTGGTACCGCATTTAAGCGCCTTGCCAAGCTCACTTACGGTGTTAGTCCCCTGGCTAATGGCTTGCGTGATAGTCTTTTCACGTACACCAAAGCAACTACACACCACTTTGCCCAGACGAAATTCTTCGTCCGGTTGTTGTTCCAACAAGCCGTTAATCTGCTGAGATGTTAGTGACTCACTGCCGTAAAGTGAGTCCAGCCAGTCGCGCGGCATATCGTTTGGCCGGTGGTTAATAAGAACGGCGAGAATAAGTTTTTCTTTCCGGGTAACCACAACACTTAATTGTTCCGGGCCTTGCTTGGTAGCCCACTGCGCATCTCGCGGTAAGCACGGCAGGATATCGCTGAGCATTTCCTGTGGCGTGCGCGGGTCCGCCACATCAATACTGTGCGCCACCGGCGTTGGCATCTTCAGAAAATAATAGACCGCCTTTTGTAACGTCTGTACCAGCGTCTCATCACCAAAAATAACGCCGAAGCTCTGCATCACTACCGGGCTTAACTTAACCGCCCCATGTTTTAATTCCGGCTGACCAGATAGTGCATCGTTTACACCGTTTAACAACGCGCCAACTCTGGCATGAGAGCCCCAGGTAGCCGACCAGTGAAACGGCGCAAAAACCTCACCACGACGTTGTTTACTATCGATTTTTACTGGTAGGATGACTTCAATGTCATTACTGCAGGCGGCTTCGGCTTTTACCAGTTCGCCGTCTTTAACCTGCAGTGCCCGGGCATCCTGTGGATGCACGCTCAACCATGGCCGGTCGATATGTTTGAGTAAGCGCGGCGCATTGCCGGTGCGGGTCATGGTATGCCACTGATCGCGCACCCGACCGGTGTTTAACACAAACGGGTAGTCTGGGCTGGTTTGCTGATCGGGTAAACGGGGTGTAATGGCCACAAAATTCGCTTTGCCGTTTGGCGTATAAAAAGACCCGTCAGCAAACAGGCGTGCCGTCCCAATACGGTGGGTGTCGTGCAGAGGCCATTGCTGCGGGCGCAGATTGTCATATTGTGCAATGGTTAAGTCAGCCAACGGGCCTAAATCCAGTGCGCGGGAGCCGTTATTGTTGGCCGCGGTCAGTGCACAATGTTCTGCAAAAATCTCTCCCGGATGCTGATAATTAAAGGCATCCTCAAAGCCCATTGCCCGAGCTACCATCGACAGAATGTCCCAGTCGTGTCTGGCTTCGCCCATAGGTTCAACCAAACCACGCTGGCGGGAAATCCGCCGCTCAGAGTTAGTTACGGTGCCGTTTTTCTCTGACCAGCCGGTGGCTGGCAGGGCTATATGGGCGTAGTTCAGCGTGTCGGTGTGTGCCGCAGTGTCGGACACAATAACCAGCTCACAGTTTTTTAGCGCGGCTTCCACTAACGCCCGGTTTGGCATACTGGCCACCGGGTTGGTCGCCATGATCCAGAGGCACTTAACCTTGCCATCGGCCGCCGCCTGAAACATATCCACGGCCCGTAAACCGGGCTTAGTGATTAGATTAGGCGCCTGCCAGAATGCTTTAACCGTAGCATGGTGCTCTGGATTATCGATATCCATATGCGCGGCCAGCATATTGGATAAACCGCCAACCTCACGGCCGCCCATGGCATTGGGCTGACCGGTAATCGAAAAGGGCCCGCTGCCCTCTTTGCCGATTTTACCTGAGGCCAGGTGGCAATTGATAATGGCATTGCCCTTATCCACACCACTGGTGGACTGATTAATCCCCATCGAGAAAAACGTAATGGCCCGGGGCAGGCTTGCAAACCAATTAAACAACAGCTCTATGGCGGCAAGTGGTACATCACAGGTTTCAGCAACCTTCGCTACCGTCCACTCTGACGCTTCAGCCAGGGCCTGGGCAAAGCCATTGGTTGAATTCTGGATAAACGTATCATCAAGGCAATTGTGATGGGCAAGATAATTCAGCAAGCCACAAAACAACACGGCATCGGTGCCCGGTTTTAGCGCCACATGCAAATCGGCCAGTGAACAGCTGTCGGTTTCTCTGGGGTCTACGACCACCACTTTCATGTCCGGATTGCGCAGTTTAGCCCGTTCGATGCGCTGGAATAATACCGGGTGCGTCCAGGCCGCGTTGCTGCCGGTTAAGATCAGTAAATCGGTGTGCTCAAGGTCTTCGTAATTGCACGGCACGATGTCTTCACCGAATGCCCGTTTATGAGCAACCACCGCAGAAGACATACACAGCCGCGAGTTAGTATCGATATTGGCAGTCCCAATAAACCCTTTCATCAGCTTATTGGCCACGTAATAATCTTCGGTGAGCAACTGCCCTGAGCCATATATCGCTATGGCATCCGGGCCATGTTGCTCAACAATGCTTTTCAGTTTGGCCGCAATAACAGACGTCGCCTCATCCCAGCTGGCCGGTTGGCCGAACACCACTGGTTTAAGTAAACGCTTATTGCCGTCCAGGGTTTCCAGCAGATGGGTGCCTTTGATACACAGGCGCCCAAAGTTAGCCGGATGCTCAGCGGAACCTTTGAGCTCGCTGAGGCTACCTGTCATGCCGCCGCTTTGCACCACATCCACACCACAGCCCACTCCACAGTATGGACAGGTGGTTTGCACCAGTTTACTGGCTGGTTGGCGTTGGGGGCTTACATCCGGCAGCATGGTATTCATAGTTACACTCGTGATTAAAGTTCGATCAACACGCGGTCGTGATCAACGCGCACCGGATAGGTGTTAACGCTGATATCATCACGTTCCAGGCACTTTCCCGTAGCCAGGTCGTAGTGTTCCTTATACAGCGGTGACGCCACTACAATTTTATCGGTCAGCGTGCCCACGATGCCGCGATACAGCACATTAGCCTCACCAATCGGATCCCAGTTGCTGATAACATAGAGATTCTCCTCGCCGTCGAGCTGGACACTGAAAATCGCTACCTGTACATCGCCGATTAGCGCACACACACCACTGTTAGTGACCAGGTCATCCACATGACACACATCATGCCATTGAGCAATAATATTAGCCTGAGCCTGCATGATAATTCTCCTACACGAGTTCTACGGGAATGGCTTTACCAGCCGAAAATTTTTCGGCCTTGGTGGCCGGACGAATTTGCTCGCGCTCAGTCACAAACTGGATATTCGAATCCGATTTATCACTGTTAACGAACTGACGAAAACGTTTTAATGCTTCAGGCGATTCAATAGTGGTTTTCCACTCACACTGGTAAGAGTCAGCAATATGCTGCATCTGCGCTTCAAGCTCGTCACAAATGCCCAGCGAATCGTCAATAACGACTGATTTTAAGTATTCCAGGCCGCCCTCGAGGTTTTCCATCCACACTGATGTGCGTTGTAAACGGTCTGCAGTTTTTGTGTAAAACATCAGCACCCTGTCGATGTATTTCACCAGCGTGGCATCATCCAGATCGGTGGCGAATAAGTCTGCGTGGCGCGGCTTCATCCCGCCGTTGCCACACACGTAGAGGTTCCAGCCGTTCTCGGTGGCAATTACGCCGATATCTTTACCCTGCGCTTCAGCACATTCACGGGTACAGCCAGATACGGCGAATTTGATTTTGTGCGGTGCGCGCAGGCCTTTGTAGCGATTTTCTAAATCAATAGCCTGACCCACAGAGTCCTGCACGCCATAACGGCACCAGGTACTGCCTACACAGGACTTAACGGTACGCAAGGCTTTAGCATAGGCATGCCCGGTTTCAAAGCCGCCGGCCACCAGTTCTTCCCAGATGGCAGGAAGCTGGTCGACACGGGCACCGAACAGGTCGATTCGCTGACCACCAGTGATTTTGGTATACAGGTTATAGCGTTTAGCGACATCGCCAAGCAGGATGAGTTTGTCGGGGGTAATCTCCCCGCCGGCCACCCGTGGCACTATGGAATACGTACCGTCTTTTTGCATATTGCCCAGATAGGTATCGTTGGTGTCCTGCAGCGGCTGATGATGTTTAGCCAGGATGTAATCGTTCCATACCGACGCAAAAATCGACCCGGCAGCCGGTTTACAAATGTCGCAGCCTAAGCCCTTGCCATGTTTAGCCAAAAGCTCTTCGAAACTTTGGAGCTTACCGACCTGGATCAGATGGTAGAGCTCCTGGCGAGAATAGTTAAAGTGCTCACAAATGGCTTTAGATACTTCAACGCCGCGTTTTTCCAGCTCGCTGTCGACCACGTTTTTCAGTAACGCTGCACAGCCGCCACAGCCAGTGGCTGCTCTGGTATTGGATTTCACATCGCCTACTGAGCAGCAACCGCCGTCGATGGCGCCCACGATATCGCCTTTAGAAACGTTGTGGCAGGAGCAAATAGTCGCCGTGTCGCCCAGCGCATCGGCCCCCAGCAGCGGTTTTTCCCCTGCTGACGGTAAAATTAAAGACTCCGGGCTATCCGGTAACGCAATACTGTTTAATGCATACTGAAGTAAGGTGTCGTAATCGCTGGTATCACCAATTAACACGGCGCCCAGCACCAGGGATTTATTGGCATCCACCACCAGCTTTTTATACACCCCTTCCGGCTGATTATGGTAGGTGTAAGACAACGCGCCGGGTGTGCGGCCATGGGCATCACCAATAGAGCCTACTTCCACGCCCATCAATTTCAGTTTGGTACTCATATCAAAGCCGGCAAATTCGCCTTCATTACCGATGATATCGGCAACGGCAGCGCGAGCCATGGCATAACCAGGCGCAACCAGACCATAAATTTTCTTATCCCACAGGGCACATTCACCGATGGCATAAACATTCTTATCCGAGGTTTTACACTGGTTATCGATGACGATGCCACCACGTTCACCGATAACCAGCCCAAATTCACGGGCCAGTTGATCGCTGGGGCGAATGCCCGCTGAAAATAGCACTAAATCGGTTTCCAGGTGGGTGCCGTCGGAAAACTTCATGCGGTAGCGACAGGTTTCACCGGCTTCAATACACTCGGTGGCTTTTTGCGTGTGAACCTGAACACCGAGCGCTTCAATTTTATCTTTCAGCAATTCGCCCCCCATGGGGTCGAGCTGCACGGCCATCAATTGCGGGGCAAATTCCACCACGTGGGTATCAAGCCCGGCTTGCTTCAGCGCATTTGCCGCTTCCAGGCCTAACAGACCGCCGCCCACTACAACGCCTACCTTGCTCTGCGCGGCAGAAGCGCTGATGGCTTCTAAATCTTCAATGGTGCGGTACACCAGGCAGTGTTCCTGATCGTTACCCGGGATAGGCGGCACAAAAGGGTAAGAACCCGTTGCCAGTACCAGGGTATCGTACTCATACGTGTCGCCTGATTGGGTTGTCACCACCTGCTTATCACGATCAATATCGGTTACCCAGGCGTTGGTGACAGCATTCACGCCCCAGTCCTGATAGGTTTGCTCATCGGTCAGCGCCAGGTCAGCAGCGGTTTTACCAGAAAAGTAAGAAGAGAGATAAACACGGTCATAAGCCAGTCGGCTTTCGCCACTTAATACCGTGATATGGCAGTTGTGCTCACTGTTAATCAGTTGCTCAACAAAGTGGTGACCCACCATACCATTACCAATAATAACGATGCGTTGTTGCCGTGATGACATGTTCATTTCGTCTACCTTTTTTAAAGGCAAAAAAAAACCCACAACCATTCCTGGTTGTGGGCTTCGTTGCCTGTTTAAGCATTTGCTAATCTGTTTGTGTAGGCCCTTGTACTACGCTATTGCTTGGCAGCGTAACGGCTACAAGAGTCTTGATGTGTTTACTGATACAAGTTAAGTGCCAACATTTATAATTAATGATTTTCAATTACTTAGCTTTTTTACCCTTCACTGCCCCATACCGGCACGCACCAAAACAAAGCAAAATCCTGTTCTTGGTGCAATGTCATGGCGACATCAGGGGGCATCGAACAGCAGTATCAGCAGTAAAATAACCGTAATAGCCAGTACGCCAGAGATGCCCTGCCATAATCGCACAGGGTGCCGCTCAATTAGCGGCAGCGTGCGTCCATAGGCCGGATTAGGATGATACAGGTCATACACGAATTCCGACAAACTTTCGTAGCGTTTGGTAGCCTGAGGATGACAGGCGCGCTTTATGGTGGCATCCAGCCACGCCGGTACCGAGACATTACGCTGATTTAAACTTATGTAGCGCAATTTGAGTAAGCCTGAATAACTGGTCTTTTTGGCCACGCCGGCATCATAGGGATACTCCCCTGATAAGAGGTAATACAATAATACCGCAAGAGAGAACTGCTCAGCGCGCTCATCTGGCCACAGGCCAACGAAATACTCCGGCGCAGCAAACAGCAAGTCGCCGGGAATAAACAACTGCTCGCTGGCCATTAAAAAGTTGTGACCGGAAAAGCTGGCAGCGCCATAGTCAATCAGCGTAAGGGTATTGTTGTCGCCAACCAGCACATTCTCCGGACGAATATCCTGATGCAATATCCCCTGCCGGTGCAGCGCAGTTAATGCGCCCGATAATTGCGTCGCCCAGTCTCTGAGCAGCATCAGATCAGGCGCACCGTTATCATCCCGCCACTGCCGCAAACTAATGCCCGGGCGGAATGCCAACGCGACATAAAAACAGGTACGTGAAAATGTCTCACTAACGCCACAAAGTAACTGCGGGTGAGTAACTCGCTTGGCCACCCACTCCTCTTTAATCATTTCATCCAGAAAGCCGCTGTTATCCTGCATCGACACGGCAGGCAGTTTAAGCACCACGAGCTCATTGAAGTGCTGATGGCGTGCAAGATACACGCTACTGCGTTCGGTGTTGCTAAGCTGCTTTTCCACTCGCCAGTCGTCAATAACGCTGCCAGTGGTTAGCGGGCTCTGAATAAATGGCAGGTAACCGGATGACTCATAGCTCACCGGTGCCGGCGGATGAATGGACTCAACATTAACCGCAGCGATGGTCAGGTTATCATTACAACCAAAATCCAGCGCCATAGTGGCAATCTGTTCGCAGCCCTTATTTAAGTCAGAGTCGGTGTTAGCTTGATGTAAAACGGCTAACCAGTCTTCGACACCAAGCGTTTCGGCGATGCCGTCGGTCATTACTACAAAGGTATCGCCGGACTGAATATCCCTGACGCTAATATCGACATTTAGTTCGGGCTTAATACCCAGTGCATTACTCAAATAATACTGGCCGCCCTCACCTTGCTGACGATGATCTTCGGTACACAATTGGGCCTGGTGCTGACGCACATGATAAATACGGCTGTCACCGCAGTGCAGCAAGATGGCTTTGTCACCATGCAGCAGCACGGCACTAAAAGTACACACGTAGCCCTTATCCGGATTCTCCCGATAAGGGCTAAGCTGTGACTTGATATATAAGCGGGTGTTAAGGGTTCGCAGGACCAGCTCAGCGGCACGCGCTGGTGACCACACATCAGCCGTCATCAGGTAATCGCGAACAAACTCATTAATGGCCAGTTCGCTGGCGTACTGACTTACCTGACTACTGCTGATCCCGTCTGCTACGGCGGCAATCACGCCACGACGCTGCAAACGCGAAAAATCAGGCACTGTCACAGCGTGACAGTCCTGATTAATGTTTTTTATTCCTTTGCCGGAGAATGCTCCCCAGCGTACTTCAGGCATAAAAGCTTATACTTTATCGTTCACTTTCGCCGCAGGCACTGCTTTGTTAGTACCACCTGTGGCAAGTACACGCTTAGGTGCCGTTTTAACGTGAGTTGAATAAAGCGTCAGACCGGTGAACGCTAAACCACCTACCAGGTTACCTAAAGCTGTTGGGATCTCGTTCCAGATGAAATAATCCATCACAGAGAAGTCACCACCCATAATCAGGCCAAACGGGAACAGGAACATGTTAACCACTGAGTGTTCAAAACCCATAAAGAAGAACAGCATGATAGGCATCCACATCGCCAGTACCTTACCGCTCACATGGGTAGAAATCATCGCACCCACTACACCCAGTGATACCATCCAGTTACACAGCATGCCGCGGATAAAAATAGTAAACCAGCCTGCTGCACCGTATTCAGCATAACCCAGAGTACGCGCCTCACCGATACCCGCCACCTTGGTAGCAATAGCACCGCCATCGGTGTTGTAACCCATGGTAAAGATAAACGACATCATAAAGGCAACGGTTAACGCTCCGGCAAAGTTACCCAGGAACACCAGCCCCCAGTTACGTAAAATTTGCGGCCAGGTAACCCCAGGCCGTTTAGCCAGCCAGGCCAGCGGCGCCAGTACAAACACACCGGTTAACAGGTCAAAGCCCATCAAATAAAGCATACAGAAACCAACCGGGAACAGGATAGCCCCAATCAGAAACACACCGGTTTTAACAGCGATTGTAATCGCAAAGACTGCAGCAAGCGCCAGAATAGCACCAGCCATAAAAGCACGAATTAACGTGTCGCGGGTCGACATGTAAATCTTCGATTCACCCGCATCAACCATTTTGGTTGCAAACTCAGAAGGTAGTAAATACGCCATATTAATCACCTAAATATATTGAACAAAAACACACCCACAAACACCTCGTTACAATCGTCAGGCACAAAAAAAGGCGTCCGCACTCACCCCTGAGAAGTAAGTTGCGGACGCCTTTATCCGAATTCTTTTCCAATTGTAAAACCATTACGGTTTGCTGATCTTACAAATACAATTTCGGTGCCAACTCAAACAAGAATAAATTAACCAATATTATCAATAATTTAAAATAAACTACCGATTTTTAAACACGGATAATCGTTAGCCTGGCGCGCCACGATAGCGCAGTTTCACCATTAAAGTGCATTAAAAACGGTGCAACTTCCTTTGCGGCAGCAAGCATTGCACGTATTTTCGGCAAAACGCTCTGTTACTGCCTGTTTAAAACAAAAACTGTATGCTTTGCGACCAAAGTATTACATAGGAATAAGAATTGCTTGCCTTTGAAGTTTACTAGCCAGCCCACGTTACGGAGCGCCTGATGAGCAAACACAGTGACATTACCAAGCGATTTTTATTGTCAGCGAAACATCAGGAAATTCAGGCACTTCAGCATTTATCGTCTAACTGCCGAACGGTAAAGGCGGTAAAGGATATGATTCACCAGCTACAGCGCGAGCGTGGTTTAAGCAATGTGTTCTTAGGCTCAAAGGGTGACCGGTTTACTGAACAACGCCAGCAACAGATAACAGCCAGTGAAGTCTGCGAGCAGGATTTACGCAGCCTGCTTAAATCACTTTACCTTGGCCAGCACGATAATGGCCAGTCCATGCGTTTGCTCAGCAGTATCACCTTTGCCCTGCAGGGTATGGATCATTTACCCGATTTGCGCAATAAAATTGCTGCTCAGCAACTTACGCCGCTAGAATCCACTAACGCCTACTGCCGCTTAATTACCGGTTTACTCGACGTAGTATTTGAGGCGGCCGATGTAGCCAGCGATCCAACCATGACACGCTTACTGGTAGCCCTGTTTAACTTTATGCAGGGGAAAGAATACGCCGGACAGGAACGGGCGTGGGGTGCCATTGGCTTTGCCGAGAGTCACTTCGACAGTGACCTGGGCGATCGGGTGAGTGCCCTCAGTGATTCGCAATTACACTGCTTTGAAACCTTCGAAAACTTTGCTGATGAAGAAGAAATGCAAATGTGGCAGTTACAGCAAACCAGTGACACCGCCACCCAGATCACCCGGTTAAGGGCGATGATCCAATCGCTGGCCTCGGGTGGAGAATGCTCGCCTGAACTCAGTGAGATCTGGTACGACATCGCTACCCAGCGTATCGATGCCATGCAGGCTATTGAAGAGCATCTGACCGACCGCCTCACCGACCAGGCTACCCTGCGCATTCAACAGGCCGAAGAAGAGCTGCGCAATCATGAACTGCTGATCGCATCTTTGAACAATTCACCACCACTTACTGATACGCCTATTACCATGCTTTATGACAATACGGTAAAGGGCCTTAAGGGCGCCGGAAGAGAAGCGAAAAAACTGCCCGAAGGCTCTGCCCTGTCGGCGCATAAATCATTTTATGATCTTATCCGCGGTCAGGCTCAGCGTATCGAGGATATGGCCGACGAACTCAGTGCCGCCAGGCAGGCGCTTAATGAGCAAAAGGTCATCGACCGCGCCAAGTTACTGCTAATGCAACAAGGCGGTTTATCTGAGCAGCAGGCTTACCGCAAACTGCAAAGCAGTGCCATGGAACAGAATATGCGCTTATCCGAACTGGCCCAACGGGTAGTGAGCCGCGTTGGCTAATGACGCAACGCTAAAATTTTGCTATAAATCGCTGCCCACTCATTTAGCTAAAGGATATAGCCATGAAGAAGTACCTTTTTATCAGTCTGATGACCCTGCTTGCAGGCTGTGCAAGTAACCAACTGAACACAGATACACAGGCTGTTGGTAACGAAGTAGCGCAGCCAGTAGCGGCGGATGAGTCTGAATTCGACTCGCTATGGAGCCTGGCAAAACGGGTAAATCCCCGATACCCTATCAGTGCAGCAAAGGACGGTTTGTCTGGTTGTGTAAATCTATCTTTTGTAGTCGACCAAAGTGGCAGAGCCACACAACAGAAAGTAACCGACTCTTACCCCAAACGCGTATTCGATGAAAAGGCCATCGAAGCCTTAAAACGGTGGCGTTGGAAACCCACAGCCGCGAACCCGAATAACCAGCCTGCCCGGTCGTCTGTACAGCTCGATTTTATGGTTCAGTACAGCAAAAATATCACCGAAGCAGAACAGCATTGTGATATTAAGATGCCGTCATTTAAATAATAACCGGGCAAAAATCACCGTGTATTACCAGTAAGCCGATAATCCGCATTTACACAGGAGATTGCTGATGCGTATATGGACATACTGCCGTCCTTTCCACTATAAAAACTATCGCTACGAAATCAGATTTTCGTATTCGCTGACCAGTTATACCTCCAGGCTTTATAAGGAAGGAAAGCTGATTGATGAATTAAGCGGTAACTTTATCGACGAGCTTAAAGTGCTTACTCACACCGTCCGTTGTGATGATGCAGGCAATACGCTAAAAGTGTCCGTGGGCTACATCAACTGGCTTACAGTGGGTATTGAGGTTTACCAGGACGATGAGTGTTTCTATGCCAGTCACCCAGGCAAAGATATTGACTTTGCCGATAAAAAATTACAAAAACTAACCGGTGCACAAGATACAGAAACGCTTAAACAAGTGCGCCAGAAACAAACTGACCAGTGGCAGAAAAACAAACACTCTATCTTTGCGGATATCGGCTTAGGGGCGGCGTTTTTTATTGTGTCCAAAACAACCGGCGACCTAACCCTGGCGGCATTTACCAGCATCGCTTTAGGCCTAGCTCTGGTGGTGGTACAGCGCTTTGTTAAAGTGGATTTACTTGGCGGCTTTGCGGTTTTTGGTACGGTGATGCTATTGATATCCGCACTGTTATCTCTCACTTTCGACAGCGAATTTTTTGTGCAGTTAAAAAGCACAATAATGGGCATTCTGGGCGCACTGGTATTGCTAACCGACGGCGTATTTCGCAAAGGTAAGTATTTTGCACCGCGTTTTGAGCGTTACCTGAACTCGCCGGTTAAACATCAGCCTTTCGTGATAGGGCTTAGTGTTCTGGGACTATTAATGGCAGGCATTAATTACGCTGTGGCAACACTGTTTAGTGAAGATCAGTGGCTAACCTATACCACGTTTATTGATATGCCGTTGTACCTCATCCTGTTTTTTAGTTTGATTTCGATAACGAGTCGTAAAACCACGCCGCAAGGTGGCTGAGGCTATTTACCTTTCAGCGAATGCACCAGCTGCTTTTCCCCGGGCTGAACAGCTTCAACTCAGTAACCGGTAAGCTCCATATAACCCTTACCGGCATGACTGCCGCTAAACGAAATCGCCCCTTCGTAATAGGGAAAGCGGCTGTGATTCCACTGATCGGCTTTAAACGCGTTGGTAGTAATGTCGATTTTCTGAGCGGGAATGCTAACTTGCCACTCGGTAGGGATATCCCGGTCCGCTACTTCACTGGTGTTAAGTGATACAATTTGTAGCTCGTCCGGCCCCAGCGTTTGCGGCTCGCCTTGAGCAGTGATTAACGTACCGGTGGTATAAGCCTCGCCGCCATCCACGTACATGGTAAAGGCCATCAGTTTTCGTCCGTCGTCAAAGTGCAGTGAAAACCAGTCCCACCCCAGCGCGTCTTCGTCGGCCAGTTGTGAGGTCCATTCGTGATCGTACCAACCAAGGCCGCTAACCTGATGGGTTACGCCATCTAACATGATCTGGCCGCTGGCGTTAATAAACGGCTGGCTGTAGTAGTACGAACGATAACGTCCGTCGCCGGTTTTAAAACTCACGCCCTGTTGGCCGTGTTTTACAAACGGCTTATCGGCAGTCAGTTTGAGTTTAAGCGCTGCGGGCCCAGAGGTGGTATTAAGCGCTGCAGGAAATAGCGATGTCTCCCGCTGACTTTGCCACTGCCAGTTATCAATATAAAACGCTACCGGCGCAGCACTAAAGCTGGCAATCCCCGTTCCTTGTTGAGCAAATTTTTCAGCAAAATAATGCTGAGTCTGAGTGTGCAACGAGGAGTGCCCCATCCACACAATCCCGTCGCCCCAATTCGAAGCCAACTCAGGGCGGGCAAATTTAAACAAGGTGAACTGATAATTAAACGGCTCGCCTGCCTCGTTTTCCAGCAGTAACGTAAGGTACCACCACTCAATCTGATAGCCCTGATGCGGAGCGTGATCGGCGGGTAAAGACACAGGTTGTGCAATGCTTACCTGCGCCTTATTGTCAGCTTTAAAACCGCCAAACAGTGAAGCACGGTTGTCTTGTTGAGAGTGCAACGGCGCCGAAAAAGCACAACCCAGTGCCAGCAGTAAAAACCATATTCTGTTCATAGTGCCTCCTGCTGCGAATAAAATCGGGCCTGTAACCGGCCAAGCGGCAATGCCATGAGTAGCAATAAGAGACCCAGCCCGATTAGCAAACTTTGCATAATAATCATCGGATCGAGGATCAACGGGTAAGTCCAGTGAAAGGCAAAACGATTCACCTTATTCACCAGCAGCCAGGCCAGTAACAGCGCAAATGGCAGTGCCAGCAGCGCACAACTCACGGCAATAAAACAATACTGCGAAAACAACGACAGCTTGATGCGCAACGGGCTGACGCCAACGCTGCGCAGCAGCAACAGCTGCGGCTTAATATCCATCACCAGCAGCGTAATCGATACAAAAAACGACAGCGCAGCCACCAGCATAGTGACCAGGTTTAGCGTATCAGTGGTTAAAAATGTGCGGGAGAACACCATCATCGACTGCTCAATCAGGCGGCTTCGCGGGATAAGACGTGCCGACTCACTCAGCTCGTTAACCCAGCTTTCAAGCGCAGCCTGCTCGGAAGACGAGGCAAAAACAGCATAAGCTGAAATCAGCTCATACTCACGGGAAAGTAGGGCCTCTGGCAGCAATACCTGCGCTTTCGGATTACCGTAATCAGGATAAATACCAGCAATTTCAAAGACCTGAATCCCGGCATTTAAAGGCAGAGTAACCGTATCGCCGGTGTTAAGCTGCTGCCGATAGGCCAGCTGTTGATTAATGAACACACCGCGCTGTGCATGAAAGGCTGACCAGGCTGAGGGCGACTGGTCATCAAGCATTAAATACTGCTGATACTCAGCGCCATCGGGAAAGCTGCCTAGCTCAAGGGTTTGCCCATTAACGCGGACGTTTTTACCATAGCGGGCCAGCAGCGGCACCGGCGCGCCCTCCCCGGCCGACAGATCCCCTTCAAAATCTGTGTAGAGATAAAACGGTGCAAACAGGCGTTGTTCCAGCCATTGCTCGGTAGCCTGGCGAAAACTGTCGACCATTACATTCATGCCAATATTGGCCGCCAATGCGATAAAAAATGCACAGGCCGCCAGTCTGGTGCGCTGCGACAGACTCACCGCATTGTGCATACTCCAGTGTAACAGCGGCTTTGTTGTACTTATCCGCCGTGCAACCAGGCTCATTAATTGCGGCATCAACACCACCACCGTGGTGCAACCGGCAATCAGTACCAGACCAATATACAAAAGCGCCTGGAGCTGACTGGCTACCAGCCACGCACCAAGCGTGACTAACACCAGGCTCAACACCAGCCAGACATTATAGACCGGTTTAAAACGCCGCTTAAACGCCGCCACCAGATAACTGCGCCGGGCCAGACTGTGGGCCAGACGTTGCCTGATCAACAGCCCCATTATCACCACCGCGATTGCACAAAACACCACGGCCAGCAGCATCAGGCGGGGCATGGAAAATTGACCACCGCTAAACTGCCCGTCCAGTAAAAACCGGTAAATGTTACTCAGGACCGGCGTGATAGCACTAACCAGCGAAGCCCCGGCAAATACTCCGCCAACCGCGCCAACAAGTGCCAGGATAAACATTTCCAGTTGCAACACCCGGAGCAATATTGCCTGACTAACGCCCAGCTGGCGCAGCTTTACCAACACCGACGTACGCGCAGCCAACAGCAGGTTAAAGGCATTAAACACAATAAAGACGCTCACCAGCACCATCAGCGCGCCCATGGCCCACAGGTTTAAACTAAAACTATCACTCAGATTGTTGGCCGAAGAAGTCAACGCAAAAGGTTCTATTTGAAGATGTGCAGGGAGTGATGCTTCGAGCAGCTTATTCTGCTCGGGCGACAACTCCCCCACCACCAGCAGGCCGCTTAACGGATGGGTTTGTAGAGTCACATCACCGCGGTAAAACTGATTGATATCTTCAATACCATTCAGCGCCGCCTGTTGTGAAAAGCTGTTTTGCTGTGATGTATCACTAACAGACACTGGCAGCAGATTAAACAGTGTCACCGTATCAACCGCTAGCCGATCACCGGTTTGAGTGTAAGCCACTAAGGCGTTATGCCCCTGCCGCCGAAGCTCTGCATAATCTGAGCGCGTGATTGGGTTATTTTCACTGCGCGGAATGACATGAAAATTAACCGGCGCATCTCCCACAGCAAACTGCTTTAACTGCGAAGACGCACCGGCATTGATAAGTGTGACGGCAGTCAGGCCGGCGCTGGCAATAAAGATGGCCACCACGATTAGCAATGGCTCCCAGAACCGCCGCCGATAAGTGGCCACTTGGGTGCGCAGTGCCAGGAAAAGAACTCGCATGGCCCGCGACATTATACTTGTGCTAGCCGGCCCTGATGAAGCCGATACTGAATTTGAGCGCGCCTGGCAACCTCCGGGCTGTGGGTAACTACCACCAACGCAGCGCCCTGCTCCTGACAATAATTAAACAACAACTGACTCACCACATCGCTGGTATGCTCATCCAGGTTTCCGGTGGGTTCATCGGCAAGTACCACATCAGGCAGATGGTTAAGCGCGCGGGCAATGGCTACCCGTTGCTGTTCGCCACCGGAAAGCATACTAACCGGCGCTTTGTACCGCTCCGCCAGCCCCAGATTGTCCAATAAGGTTTGCTGACGATCTGCGTTGTAGTTACCTTTTAAGCGGGCAGTAAAAGCCACGTTATCCCAAACGTTAAAGCAGTCCAGCAGATTAAACTGCTGAAAAATAACGCCAAGATGATGCATACGAAACTTATCGGCCGCTTCCTGAGACAAGTTCTCCAAAGAATGACCGGCAATCACTATTGAGCCGCCGGAGCTTTTTTCAAAGCCCGCCAGTAAGGCTAACAAAGTAGATTTACCACAGCCGGATGCGCCCTGAATACTCACCGACTGGCCAGCGGACACTTCCATCGACAGTTGCTGGATAATAGGACTGTTAGCGTCCGGATACGTTTTGGATAATTCAGATACCGATATCATGCGTCGGAATGACATTAATTTATTGATGTGTTTATAGAATTACGACAATAAAAGATTATCGGTTTAATGCAAGGTAAATCCCGACTGCTCACACAAAAACAATATCACTGATAGTTAGGTGTTACCTTCGGCATTTGCGAGCTTTAAAGGACGGTGGTTACATTTTATCGGTATCCATAACTGGCCTGTGGTTTCTGTTAGATATGGCGACTACGAGTTTTCCCAAACCAGTGTTACGATAATAATTCAGGTAACGTTCAATGGGCAATTATGCACAAGGCGCACTATCACAAAAGCAATATTGAAGGCATTGAAGTTGTAGAGATCTGCTCTGATCGCACCTTCCCGCGCCATACACATGATGAGTTTGGTTTGGGCTATATTATCAGTGGTGGTCAGGAAAGCTGGAGTGGCCGGGGTTTGGTGGAAGCCAGCGTAAATAATGTTATTACCGTAAATTCCGGCGAAGTTCACGATGGGATTGGCATCACTGGAAAACCCCGACACTGGAAAATGCTGTTTATCAAACCTGAAAAACTGGCCAATTTAACGGAGCGGTCTGCATCTTCTTTGGAGTTTGATAATCCGGTGATTAACCGAAGCACATCCAATACACTACTTAAATCTGCACTTGAAATAATCACGCAACCAGATGTATCACGCGATGAGCGTGAGCAACGGATTATGCTGGCCTTGTCGATGTTACTGGATGACGAATCGCCAGAAGAAACTGTTACACCCAATAAAAAATCTAACATGGTTACATTGCTACTAGAGCTGATCCAGGATAACTGGGATACATCGTTGTCACTTGATGACATGGCACGTACCGTTAACTTGAGCCGCTATCAGACTCTTCGCCACTTTCAAAACCAAATGAGCATGACTCCTTATGCGTGGCTGACTCAGTATCGGGTAAAACAAGCCAAAAAACGCCTGGAACGGGGGCACTCTTTGGTTAGTACGGCCCTGGAATGTGGATTTGCCGATCAAAGTCATATGACCCGAGCGTTTAAACAACAGTTTGGTATATCGCCAGGCAGGCTATCCCGATATCACCCTAAAATTTAGTCGCTGCAATATCCTTCAAGAATTTCGTAACCCTTTCCTTCATATTCTCCCAGACAAGCAAATAAAAGTACTATCACACAGGGAGTATTAAGACCGGTATGATTTCAATCGAATTTATAGTTACATCACTAGTCGTCGTTCTAATCCCCGGCACCGGGGTGATCTATACAGTAGCCACGAGTATTTTTAAGGGCAGACTTGCCGGTGTCATGGCTGCATTTGGTTGCACTATGGGGATCGTACCAGCACTGCTGGCCAGCGCATTGGGTCTTGCCGCATTGTTTCATGCCAGCGCACTGGCTTTTCTGATTTTAAAATACGTGGGCAGCGTCTATTTACTGTATCTGGCCTGGCAAATGTGGCGTTCTGCCAGCCCCATTACGGTGGGGGAAGCGCAAACCAGCTTATCGTTGACGGGTATAGCCACAAAGGGATTTTTGATCAATATCCTGAATCCCAAACTTTCAATTTTCTTCCTGGCTTTCCTACCTCAATTTATTCCGGTAACGGCTGATAGCACCCTGAAACCTATGCTTTTACTAGGTGGTGTATTTATGCTGATGACCTTTGCAGTATTTGTGGTTTATGGGTTTTTATCTGGTTACTTCAGACAATTTGTTGTTAATTCTGAAAAAACGAGTATCAGAATGCAGCAGGTTTTCGCCACGTGCTTTGCCGGGATGGGGCTAAAATTAGCAGTAAGCTGAGATCAACAAGCAGTAAGTGAATACAACAAGTAGGTTAATTTCAGGATGGCTCTTACTCGATAGGCGGTAGTAACATCTTTATTCGCATAGCGTTCGGACGTTACCTAAACACCACCACAGCCTGTCGGCTCAGTGCTATTAAACGCCCTTGTTCATCCCATATTTTTGCTTCGGTATGGGCATAGCCATTGGCGGCAAATTGAGTATCTACCTCATACGCAAACCAGGGGTTACCGGCAACCGGAATAAGCGGCTTCACAAACTCCAGATCCCAGCTTACCGTACTCATCGGTGCCGGGGCTTCCAGCTGCTGCACCAGTGCTGGCGGCCAGGCATCAATCAACGCTATGAGGTGAGTATGGCCAAATTGCTTTACCGGCGCGTGGTTACGCATCCAGCCGTGATAATGACAGTCTGCACTACCAGTGAAGGGGCGTTGCCCTTCCACCATAGCCAGATCATAATGGTGGAAAAACCGCGGCAGTTTATCTGCATCGGTTCCCATTAACGTTGCCATCTCTGGTGGTTCAAATTGATGCGAGGGCAACTTGTTGATATGCAGTGTCGAGGCTAGCTCAACACCGTAACAGGCCTGCACGCAAACGCTGACCTTGCCTGCCTGATTCAGCCTTACCAGATATTGCGACATATTGCGGCCGGCGCGTAACTGCTCTATAACGATTTCTAAGGGTTCATCATATACCACCGGGCCAACAAAGTTAGTGTGAAAGGTGCGCAAGGCGCGATCCGGCGCCACCACCAGGCTCAGCGCATAATGCACCATCGCCGCACTGATCCCACCAAAGGCCGTACGCCCCTGCCCCCAATCATCGGGCAAACCGAGGTGAGTAACCTGCCATTGGTTATCGTTTATCGCTGTAACGGCAGACATGTCCGCGAATAATTGATCAATGTGGTGCATCAGACTTTTGCTCCTTTTTTCCGGTTATTAGAATGTTAATGCCAGCCCAACACTAATACTTTATCGGTATCCTGTTGTTTTAATCTAAGTATCAGATAGTTAGCAAAAACGAACCCGTTTATGCCAGCTGCTAACCTTCCCCCACACACAAACTGATAACATTCTGAAGAGGTAACCTTCTGATTAGAAAGACATTTGGCATATAAAGTGCTTCTTTCTCTGACTTATTCGTAAATCGCACTGTTAGCACTGCAGTTGCGCTAAGAGAGTGCAAATGGTCTTTTATATCTCCCCAAAGTTGAACTTTCCCCGCAAGGCTTGCGGCCTGTTAATTTCTTGCTGGTTATTTGCCTCAGGCATGGGCCCTTATTCCTCTGCCCGGGCAGAACAACAATTGTTTACCCGCGATCTGGCTGCCGACATCATCGACGACCGGTGCGAAACCTGCCACAATGACTACGAGTTTGCCGGGAACTGGTCGGTGGCCGATATTCATGTGAGCGACATCACCAAAGGCAAAAACCAAAAGCTGTGGGAAGGCATTCTTAAATCGGTTGCCATGGGCGACATGCCACCGGCCGATAAAAAACAGTTAACCGCACAGGAAAAATCGGCCTTTCTGGACTGGCTGGAAGGTTCGCTGGATCAGTACAGCGCCGCTCACCCTAATCCGGGCCGAGCAACTATCCGACGCTTAAACCGCAACGAATACACTCGTTCAGTACAGGACCTGCTGGCCCTGGATGTGAACATTGCCGACGCCCTGCCCGGCGATGATTCAGGCTATGGATTCGATAACAACGCGGATGTACTGGGGGTTTCCACCACACTGCTTGAACGCTATATATTTGTGGCCGGCAAGCTCAGCAAACTGGCTACCGGTACCGCAGGCGATGCTGCCGGTAAAGAAACCTACATAATACCTAAAGACGGCCCGGTGAAAAACAGCGGCGTGCCCGCGTTTGATCTGCGCATGAGTGATGCACTTCCGCTGGACTCCAGAGGCGGCGGCAGTTTTGCCTTTTATGCTCCGGTTAGCGGTGTGTATGAAATCGCTGGCTATTTAAATGCCAATACCAACAACGAGGTCGACCGGCTTGATATTCATCGCTACAGTCACAAGCTCAGGCTAAGCGCAGGCAGCCATGAAATCGGGATGAGTTTTCGTAAAGATTTGGCGCTCAGCGAACATGTGCCCACTGTCCGCAAAGGTACCGACTACGTAGTCCTGCCCGACAGAGAGCCGGCAACGCTGGATCTCGATTTTATTGTGGATGGTGCACGTCGCTATTCAACTCAGGTTCCTTCTTATCATCTGTCGGCGCGCTTTTCTCAGGCAGCTTTTTTACGCGATGTGCTGGAGATAGAGGTGATCGGGCCGCTGGATTCAGACCAAACTAATACCTCATGGCAAACTGCCAGCACCCGCAAAATTTTTAGCTGCCTGCCTGAAGCGGGAGCCAGCGACGAGTCGGAGCTTAATTGTGCCTGGCAAATTATCAGTCGCTTAACCACAGAGGCCTATCGCCGCCCGGTTAACAATAGCGATATACAGCCCTTACTGGCGATATTTAAACGCGCCCGCAAAGATGTAGGCTTTCGCGCCAGCATCGCCACCACGTTGCAGGCCCTGCTAGTATCACCCCAATTTTTATACCTGCAGGAAGTGCCCCCCGCCGAGGTTAAGCCTGGCAGCGTTTACCGCATTAGTAATACAGAATTCGCCGCCCGTCTGGCGTTGTTTTTATGGAGCAGCTTGCCGGATGAAGAGCTCACCGCACTGGCCAGCGCGGGTACGTTAAGAGAGCCGCAGGTGCTTAAGCAGCAAATCAAACGCATGCTGGCATCAGACAAAGCCAGCGCGCTTACCGATAACTTTGCCGGACAATGGTTGTATTTACGTAACCTGCCCTACCATTTTCCGGATGTGTTTGAATTTCCGGAGTTTACTATCCCGCTCAGGCACTCCATTCAGCGCGAAACAGAACTGTTCTTTACGCGGATCCTGAAAGACAATTTATCCATATTCGACTTTTTGAATGCCGATTACAGTTACCTTAATGAACCGCTGGCAAAGCATTATGGTATCGACGGCGTTAAAGGCTATGCCTTACGCAAAGTCAGTTTAAGCGACCAATCCCATCGCGGCGGATTGCTAGGCCAGGCGAGTATCTTAACCCTGACCTCCAATCCCAATCATACCTCACCGGTCAAACGAGGTAAGTGGATCCTGGATAACCTGCTTGCTGCCAGCCCTCCGCCTCCACCGCCGGACGTACCTGCACTGGTTGCCGAGCACGACGGTATGGCGCTGTCGGCCAGAGAACAGTTAAAACGGCACCGGGCCGACCCGGTGTGCGCCGCCTGCCATGTACGCATGGATCCACTGGGTCTGGCACTTGAGCAATATGATGCCGTAGGCGCTTTTCGTACCCGCTATGCCGACCAGGCCATTGACGTTAGCGCCACCATGCCTGATGGCACTCAATTTGAGGGGCTTAGCGGCCTGCACGATGTCCTGTGGGATAGACGGGAACGCTTTACCCAGGCCTTTATCGACCGCCTGCTCACTTATGCACTGGGCCGCGGATTAGAAGCCTACGATCAGCCAGTCATCCGCAGCATCGCCAGACAAGCCAGTAAAGACGATTACCGCATTCACAGCATTATCGAAGCGGTTGCAACCAGTACGCCATTTAACTTTAAAAAAGCACCAGAGGCAGCTAATGAACCACAACAATTCGCTACAGCGCCGTAATTCAGCGTTATCCCGCCGCACCTTTTTAAAAGGCCTGGGCGTTAGCATGGCGTTGCCGGTGATGGAATCATTGGTGCCTGCTGCCATGGCAAAATCCCTCGAGCAGCGCCCCAAAAGGATGACCGTATTTTACTCGCCTAACGGCGTAAGGATGCAGCGTTACACACCGGCAACCGCCGGCAAAAATTACGCGATGACGCCAATTCTGCAGCCCCTTGAAAAAGTGCGGGATAAGTTTTCGGTTATCTCGGGGCTGGCTCATTATCAGGCCAGCGCTTTTGGTGCACCGCCGGCCGGCCATGGGCGCAGCTGCCCGGCCTTTTTAACCGGGGTTCATGCCAAGGCCACCGAGGGTGCGGATATTCAGTGCGGTATTTCTGCCGATCAGGTAGCCGCCCGGTACTTCGCCAAAGACACCCAGCTCGCTTCCCTTGAACTGGGTATCGAGCCGCCCAGCTTAATGGGCAGCTGTGATATCAATTACAGCTGTACTTATACCAACACTATTTCCTGGAAGAGCCCCACCCAGGCGTTGCCAGCTATGGTGGCTCCCAGCGATGTATTTGAGCACCTGTTTGGCGACGGCAATCAAATCGACGAACAAACCCGCCAGATGCGACTGGCCCATAAGAGCAGTATTCTCGATTTTATTAACGATGAAGCCAAGCGGGTCAATAAGCGTTTAGGCGTTAACGATCGGCATAAAATGGCCCAGTATCTGGAGTCTGTTCGTGATGTAGAACGGCGCATTGCCAAAGCCCGGGACACGGCGATAGAAATGGATCTGGAAGGCTTTACCGTGCCAGCGAATATTCCTGTGGATTACGAAGAACACGTGGAGATCATGCTCGACCTGCAGATGCTCGCACTGCAAACGGATATGACCCGGGTGAGTACTTTTATGCTTGGCCGGGAACTGAGTAATCACGCTTATAACAATCTGGGTATTCCAGACGGTCATCATGCTCTTAGCCACCATGCGAATATTCCGGAAAAAATCGATAAACTGGTAAAAATCAACGCCTATCACATGCAGCTGTTTGCCGATTATCTGGAAAAAATGGCCAGCATTCCGGACGGAGAATCCAATCTGCTCGATAATACCTTTGTGGTCCGCGGCGCCTGTATAGGTGAGTCGAACGAACACGATCATATGGATTTGCCCATCATACTCGCCGGTGGCGGCCTGGAAGGAAACCGCCATCTCGCCGCCAAAAAACACACGCCAATGTGCAATTTGTTGCTGTCGGTATTGCAACAAATGAACGTGCCTGTGGATAGCTTTGGCGACAGTACCGGGCCACTGGACGGTTTGATTGCCTGAGGAGTAAGTCATGAACCCCATCATTAAGCACCCGGTTAAAGCCCTTTTGGTAGCGCTGGGCATTACCGCGTTATCGGCCTGTCAGTCTGAGTCGCTGCTTACCGGTGCGAAACCTGCGCTAACCAGCCAGCAACAGGATGACCTGCTCATCAGGGCCAAACAGGCCATTCTGGCCTCAGATATAAGCCTACTCGCAGAGCTTAGCAGCCAGATTGATGTTAACCGCCCGCTGCCCGATAACGCCAGTTTGCTGGCCTGGGCAGTGGAAACGCAGGATCCGAAACTGGTTACTCTTTTACTGGAAAACGGTGCTGATGCCAATCCCACCGCAGGTAACCGTTTCACGCCAATTATTCAGGCCTGCCGCTACGGTAATTCAGAGATCATCAACGCTTTACTGGCAGCCGGGGCAAACCCTGGTGATGCAGTGGAAGATGGCACCACAGCATTGCATCTGTGTGCTGGCTCAGCTACCAGCGAAGTATTAGATAGAATGGCAGGCCTTGGCGCGGATATCCACGCCAGCAATCAGCGAGGCCAAACGGCTCTGATGTTTGCGGCAGCACAGGGCAATACCCCCAACCTGACTTACCTGGTGAACGCCGGTGCCAACATCAATGCACATACCCTTGAGGGTTACAACCCGCTTTTTTTTGCTATCAAAAGTCAGGATGTAACAACAGCTCAAATGGCCATTTCACTGGGCGCCGACGTATTTGCTGCCGCCAACGACGGCACCACAGCCACCCAACTTGCAGTGTATGCAAAGAACTTTGCTTTTTTAACCTGGTACATGGGTGAGCTACCGACATTGATGGATGAGCAAGGCATTAATAACGTTGTTTCCGCTTACGACCGGGATGGTTATCAACTGCTCCATGCCGCCGTGAAAGCCAATCGGCCCCAGTTGGTTGCTAAGCTGTTGGCGCTTGGCGCTAATCCCAACCAGCGTAGTGAACCATCCTCTCTGACGTGGCGATACGAGGCCAACTTCAAAACGGAAAACTATATTCCACCGCAGCTGACGCCCATGGAAATTGCCGAGCAAAATAACCTCCCGCACATTGCTGAAATATTGCAACAAAACATCCCGTCACTGGCGGGCATTTAATATCGGGCTGAGGTCGTGTTAGCAAAGTATTTTCAGGTAGCAACGAGCTAATCGTTGCTACCTGAAAGAGGTTGCCGGTTATTTACCAAATTTAAAAATAAAGCGATCGGTTTTGCCCCGAATCTCCGGCGCAAAAACTGATTTTTGCAAATCATCTTCTGCATTACGCAGATAAAACGCTTCTTCTACCAGGTTGAAGCCTGCAGTTTCAAACTGGTACTTAATAATATTGGGGTCGATACGATGAATAGTGTTGGCCGCGTGAAAACCTGAGCCTGCTTTGGCACTGTGGTCAATAATGACCACTACCCCATCCTCTTTAAGAATGCGTTTAAAGGTACTCAGTACTGGCATGTAATCAACAGCTTCATCACGAAAAGTCACGACTTTGCCATCGCGGACGGTATCAGTGAAATACATATCGTGATAACCCAACGCGGCAAAAATAAGATCCACTGACTGGTCGGGAATTTGCATTTCGGAGAGAGCAACATTGTCCAGTCTCACCACATTGGGCAATCTGTCGTCCTGGGTACGTTTGATGATATCTTGTTGCGCAAATTGCCAGTAAACACTGTCATTTTGCATATATACGGTACCTTTTTCACCCACGGCTTTCGAAAACAGCTCGGTGTACCAGCCCCCGCCAGCAAAAAAGTCCAGCACCACATCCCCCTGACCAACGCCTGTAAATGCCAACACTTGCGCCGGCTTTCTGGCTTCATCCCGCTTGCTGTCTTCCTGCGGTCTGTCGCTGGCACCAATTACATTATTAATTTGCTGTTGGGTTAACGGTGCGCTGGCAGCCTGAATTTGAAAAGACGACGCAGAAACGGTAAGGATAAAAGCAACGGATTTGCAAAGACTACCTGTGAACATACTGTTTTTCATTGAACTTAGGCCATGATAGTAAAATAGAAACACCAGACTATCCTCAACGGTTTAATAAGTGTACAAAAAACTGTAACAGAACAATTCAGCTACCGGCTGGCTTTGCTGGTTTTGCTAATTTAGCAATCAGGGTTCATTTACTGTATTGATAATGAAAACCAGGTAAGCCAAAGCGTTTAGTAAGCTCATAGATACTGTTTTATTTGTCGCAATAATGGGTCATCAGGGTAGGATTGCTCAAGAAGAGATAAAGCCTGACCAAGCGACTCTCTGTCTTTTGTCTGAAACGCATACTTAACCAACGTCACAATGGTGTCATGATCTGTCGGCCACCGCTCTGTATTCGTAGTAAGTGCTTCGATTGCTTGCCTTGTTTGCCCGGTTTGCCACAATGCAACGCCGTATACAAAGCCAAACCTGGCTATTGCATCCTCGCCCTGAGCAGCCCGAGCCAGATGCGGTAGCGCTGCCTGATAAGCTTTTTCCCGGATTTTGTGTAAGCCATATGCAAACTGCACAGCAGCCGAATCAGCACCATAACGAAGTGCTTTTTCATAAAGTGCAGCGGCGCCATTGGCATTTCCCATGCTACGCATCAAATCAGCATACCCCAGCAAGGAGGGCAGATTCGATGGTTCAATCGCTAACGCAGCAACAAAGGCATGTTTGGCTGCAGCCATATCCCCCTGAAATAAAGCCAGTTGTGCCAGCCCCAGATTAGAGGCCGGATGATCAAGTCCTGACAACAACACATCTTTATACTCGGCCATCAACTGGTTTACCAAGGCTTGGTTTTGCACTGTATCAGGCGGTAACGACAACAATGTACGGGCAACTTCCACCCTCACTGACTTTTGTTTATCTTTGCTCAATTCACTTAATAATGATCTCTGCACCGCCGGCGGGAGCGATAAGGCAGCGTTGGCGGCCCCACGTCGGGCAATGGGATCATCCGACATAGCCAGCTTGCGCGCAGCCTCAATGGCTTGTTGAGGTGCCACGGTTACCAGCTTTTGAAGTAACCCGACCTGTTGTAAGGAAGGTAAATCATCCGCCAATATCAGGGCATTGGCGCTTGTTACAGCGTTGGTATCGGCGTCAGCCAACGCCTGGTTTACCGCCGCCCAATCGCCCTGGGTATCCGGTGCGGCGCCGTTACGCTTTGGCCAGTCTTCAAGGGCTTGTATTAACCACTCTGGTGACGCATCCTGATGGCAACTGGTACAAGCTGAGCCGCTGTTTGCATGTTTAGCTGAGGGACGATGAAAACGGTGATCACGCCGGGCATCAACCCCCATGTATATACGCTCAGGCATATGGCAACTCAAGCAGTCTGCATTGCTATGCCCATTGGTGTGAGTGGGCGCTGCAAAAGTCTCAGCCTGATGGCAGGTCAGACATACCCGGGCCCCCGGTAAGATGGTTTGCCCCGAGTGAGGATCGTGACAATTCGTGCAGGTTACCCCGGCCTGAGCCATTTTACTTTGTAAGAAGGACCCAAGGATAAACACTTCATCACGAATTTGACCATCGTTAAAATAAAGCGGCTCACTGACACCATCGATCTGATATTGCTGATGAAATGGCTTTGTCGTATCGGGGGCTCCTAACTCAGCCCGGCGGGCATGGCAACCGCCACAGGTGTCACGTGCCAGCGATGCCCCGTGCAAGGCTGTCTTGGGCCGGGCAATAGGGTCGTCCAAATTAAAATGAAACGCCAGTTGTTTACCTAATGCCTGTAACCCTGAGCCTTTAGTTAAACCAGGATTAGCTTTTACCCGCTTTACATGCATCTCTCCCGGTCCATGGCAACTCTCACACGCAACATTCACGTCACTCCAGTTTGAATTGAATGTGCCGGAATCTGAGTCGTAGTTTTTGGCGAACCCCGTGGAGTGACAAGCCCCACAACGGCTATTCCAGTTTTGATAGTATCCGGTCCAGAAAAACGGATGTTCAGGATCGGTCACTTCATTACCCTGTAACTGATACCAGCGCTGCCCTCCCTTTTCGGCAGGACGGCTATCCCAGGCAACATCAAACGCTTGTAAGCGCCCGTTCCCCGTATCCAGTAAATATTGCTGGAGCGGACGATAACCAAAGGTGTACTTGACTAAAAACCGGGTGGGATTATTGTTTGTATCAGTTGTCTCAATATAGTAGCGGCCGTTTTCGGTGAAAAAGCGACTGGTTCGGTTACCAGCGCTAAAGGTGATATCACTAAAGTCTCCCAGCACTGACTCAGGCGTGGTGGGTAACATACTGTTGGCATGATCGGAGCTTGCCCACAATGTCGCCTCCTGCTGATGGCAAGACGCACAAACTTGCGCACCAACATAGCCCTCAGACGCTATTGCCATATAGCTGTAAACCATCAGCCACAGGGCAATCAATTTTGCACCAGACAACTTGTAAATCACTCAGTCCCTCAATCGTTTACTGAAACGCGTCCCTTTTTTACATTTATCCTTCGGGTTTTCAACTTCTTTTACGTTACTGCTAAGTGCCTGACGAAATTGCGCAAGCTACCGGGCTTGATAGCCGATAAGCCAGTGACAGTTGCTTACTCAGCTATCCCACCGGCTTGAGTGCTTCACTACCGATTTAAAGCGCAATCGGTAGTGAAGCAATGTGATGACTCATGATTAATGTGCGCTACCATTTTTCATGTTTTCCATGTAAGGAAAATACACTTCTTTGTTTCTCTGAGCCTCTATTTTCATTGGCGTATCCGGGAACAGTCCCATAAATTTATCTTTGCGGTTAGGTTCAACCAGCCACCAGTCCGGGAAAGGGGCTTCTTTGAGACCGTCACGTTTACGCAGGTTCATCCCCTCGGCCAGGCGGGCATTAAATGGCACCGCAGGTTTACTGTTATCGGCCGGCACTAATGATGCGTACAAGGCTTCACGAAGTGGTAATAAATGCTCAGCATAAGCAGGGTCACGAATAAGGTTGTGCATCTCTTCAGGATCAGCGTCCAGATCATAAAGCTCCTCAATGTCCCACACGCCGTGATACTGAATGTACTTGAGATTTCCACGGCGGATGGCAAATGTCGTCGGGGTCATCGGGAATGACCACTCCCAGTAATACTCATAAACAAAATCCGGCTCATCCCAGTCTTGCTCTGAGACTTCACCTGAAGCCACGGGTAAAAAACTTTTTCCTTCAAACTGCTCAGGTTGGTTTGCACCGGCCAGATCTAAAAAGGTTGGCGCCATATCAAGATTTCTGACCAGCGTTTGATTAGTTTCTCCTGCCGGCAGTAGCCCAGGCGCACTAATAATCAGAGGAACCCGTACAGACCCTTCATAAGCATTACGCTTATCGATCAGACCATGATCGCCAATTAAAAAGCCATTGTCACTGTAAAAAACAATCATGGTATTTTCATAAAGGTTATTTTCTTTCAGGTAGTTAACGATAGTTCCCAGACTGTCATCCACGGCAGACAAGGTTGCATAGTATTGCTTAAGATATTCTTCCATGGTGCGGTCACTGGCATAAAAGAAATCCGTGCCATGCCAACTATTACGCTGATTGTGCACCCACATAGGTTTATTTTTAGCGTCTTGTTCTGTTACTACCGCCGAATCAGGCAGCTTAAATTTCGTATCAGCATACTGGTCTTTATAACGTGCTGGCGGCTTCGCATCTGAATGCACAGCTTTATGGCTAAGATATAAAAAAAAGGGCTGGTTATTTTTCACATCTTTAGTTAACCAATCGAGTGCATAGTCGGTTAATTCATCAGTGATATAACCGGTTTGATTGACCTTTTGTCCGTCGATATTAAGTTGATTAACAACCCCCTTATCGAGTAATGGTTGCGGAATAGAGTCGTTTGGAAAATACGCCCCCTGCCCCGGAAAACTCACCCATTTATCAAACCCCTCGCGTGGCATATCTGAGTGAGACCCCATGTGCCATTTACCAAAAAAACCGGTTTTATAGCCAACTTGTTGCAGATATTCCGGGAAAAAAGTTAGCCCTTCTTCACTGGAGTTGTTGTTATCAACGATTTTGTGATTGCGTGCAGTCATACCGGTTAGAATGGTGGCACGGCTTGGTGAGCAAAGAGACGAAGTCACCACAGCATTGGGAAAATACACGCCTGATTCAGCCAGCTTATCAATATTAGGGGTTTGCAATTCTTCCTGCAAAAAGCCCATGCCGTCATAACGCAGATCATCCAGCAACACAAAGACCACGTTACGCTGCTTGTCAGGCGTTTTAGCCAGCGCCGGCGTCGCCAAGCCAAGTCCCAGTAAACTGGCTGCTAACCAGAAACATTTATTATTGAAAAATAACATTTTACCTTTCCATTTTGGTTAATAGAAACCGGTTTATACTGCCCGGTGAGTCACCAATTATTACCCGCCAACGGGATCACATGATTGTTAAATTCCTTAACAAATAAAACACAAATAAGTTAAAAAGTCCATCGATGTCAAAACAAGAAAAACAAATAAACCACTTCAGACCCTTAAACATAAGCATCTTAAAAAACCATAGGATGATTAACTAACCGAATGAGGAATTTTTACTATCATTGTCTTTATTGCGTGACTGTAAAAATTTAATATTCTTTAATAACTTCCTTTTATGGCAAACTAGGAGGGCTTTAGCAGGAATAAACCAGGTTATGAAAATAAAAGACACTGTAACGGTGTATGACGTTGCAAAATTAGCCGGAGTCTCTACCAAAACTGTTTCGCGAGTAATGAATGATGAGCCTACGGTAAAAGAAAAGAACAAATTGAAAGTTAAACAAGCGATAAATGCTCTAGGCTATCGCCCGGACGTTAATGCCCGACGCCTGCGTACAAAACAGTCTTATCTTATTGCCCTGCTTTATTCCGAGTTCGATTACAATTCTTATTCAAGCCAGCTCATCTCTGGTGCAATTCAAACCTGCGACGTTTTCGGCTATCACTTATTAGTCAGACCGATGAATACAAAAGCGACATGCCACATCGCCGATCTCATTGGCGATATTCATAATTCCTCTAACCCGGATGGCTATATCATTGCGCCCCCGCTTTGCGATAATAAAGAGCTTATTCAACACCTGAAGGCACTGGAAAAGCCTTGCATAAGAATAGCCCCACTGGATATCGACCTCAGTGACAGTATTCACGCCAACGAAGTAGAACCGGTAAGAAAAGTGCTCCACCACTTAATTTCGTTGGGCCACAAAGATATTGGTTTTGTGAGCAACCTTCATGGGCATGGGGGAGTCTGGCGCTATCAAGGCTATCAGGAAGGACTTGCGAGCGCGGGGATTGCAGTAAATGACTCTCTCGTAAAGCTTAAACTTGATATTGGCGACGCGGCCGAAATTCAAATACGTAATATGCTACAAATGACGCCCCGGCCAACCGCAATCTTTGCCGCAACCGATTATTTGGCAACACTCATTTATAAAGTAGCAAGCCAAATGCAGCTTCACATCCCCTATGATTTATCTGTGGTTGGATTTGATGACGATCCCTATTCGCAAAATATGTGGCCGCCGTTATCCACAATCAGGCAGCCGATAAAAGAGTTGGGAAAACTGGCAGCACAAAAGCTGCTGAAACAACTAAAACCAGGACTACCAACAGCCAATGACTTTGCTTTGGATTGCGAGTTTATTCAAAGAAGCTCAACCGGCCCTGTACGTTAAATTATATGCCACGGCAGGCGCTTATTAATCTGCTTAGTTTCGCTGGATACAGCCACTTGCAAACTTTTTAACAGTGCATCTGATAAATCAGCAAAACCGAGGGTTTTGAATGCCAGTGTAAAAGAAACAGACGATTAGACTGAAATTATCTTGTAGGATTATTGAATAAGTAAATGGTGCGTCTACCCTGATTCGAACAGGGGACCTCTACCATGTCAAGGTAGCGCTCTAACCAACTGAGCTATAGACGCAAATCTGAACGTCGGTGAATACCGAGTGGCG